>FTFY01000728.1_pt1 | contig 23542 bp, 14 predicted proteins | sample 1640561 | NCBI WGS metagenome assembly FTFY01 (sample SAMEA3914789, study PRJEB12502) | metagenome | biome: forest; material: soil | place: Canada | collected 2011-07-03 | depth 0.3 m | reverse complement strand
GATCTCGCCGGACTCCATCGCTTTTTCCAGCGAGAGCCACGATGCCAGACGCTTGGCCTTGTCGCGCGACAGGATTGTGTCGCCGAAACCGTTTTCCAGCGATTCGATAGCGACGGAGATGAAATCGCCGACAGCTACTTCGAGTTCGCCGTTGTCATTTTTAAATTCTTCAATTGGAATGAAGGCTTCTGATTTGAGGCCAGCGTTGACGATAACGAAGTTATGGTCAAGGCGAACGACTTCAGCAGAAATCACTTCACCAGAACGCATGTCTTGACGTGACAGCGATTCTTCAAACAGCGCGGCGAATTCATTTGCGCCGGCAGATGCAGGGGACAGAACGGTGATTGACATAGTTTTGACTAGTTTGACAGTATTGCCGTCTTATCGACGTAATGTGCTCATGCACGTAACGTACCTGCTACTAAGATGCGGTCAATATTGGGTTAGGTTTTTCAACGTCCGGCCAGACTTTGCGTCAGGCCGAACACCAAGGTGCTGCAAAAAAACAACGTATTTCTTGATGCCCGAGATAAAACACCTCTCGTCTTATTTCACTTTACTCATTCAGACTGCGTATGCAGTGCCTTGGCAGCAGCGTACCAGCTGAGCACCTGCTCAACCGCCTGATCGGCAGTCATTGCAGAAGTATCCAGCAAATACGCCCCTTCCGCGGCCTTCAACGGTGCCGAGCTGCGGTTGCTATCGCGCGCATCACGGTCCGTCAAATCCTTTGAGAGGTCTTGTATATTAGCAGAAAACCCCTTGTCAATCAATTGCTTATAGCGTCGCTGGGCCCGAGCCTCAACGCTGGCGGTCAAAAACACCTTCAAACCGGCATGCGGGAAAATCACTGTGCCCATGTCGCGGCCATCGGCGACCAGCCCGGGATGTTGCCTGAAACTCAACTGCAGGCCAAACAAGGCTTGCCTGACTGTTGGTATCGCAGCAATTTTCGAGGCCAGATTTCCGACTGCTTCCGCCCGGATATCATTCGACACATCTTCGTTCGCCAGGAAAATGTGAGCGCCGTTGAAATGGCAATGCAGATGCTCGGCGGCCTTGGCCAAGGCATGCTCATCGTCCAACGGCGTTGCGCGCCGCATCACGGACAAGGCCGTCAAACGATACAAGGCGCCGGAATCGAGATAATGAAAACCCAGGTGCTGCGCAACCCTTTGTGCCACCGTGCCTTTGCCGGATGCCGTTGGGCCATCGATCGTGATGACAGGAAAGTGAGAAGTAGGCATAGGGATACTCGATGGTTATTATTAATTTAATGGAATTATTGCCTGCATGAAATACAGCGATCACTCGGACAATGGTGCAAAAATTGCCTGCAGATCGTCTTGCGTCAATCCGACATTCTGGGCTTCGCCTTCAGGAGAAAGCATTGCCTGTGCCAGATCGGCTTTCTTCTGCTGCAGCAACTGAATGCTTTCCTCTACCGTACCCTTGGCAATCAACTTGTAGACAAATACCGGCTTGTCCTGGCCGATGCGCCATGCGCGGTCGGTAGCCTGGCTTTCTGCCGCAGGATTCCACCACGGATCGTAGTGAATCACGGTATCCGCCGCGGTCAGGTTAAGGCCAACCCCGCCGGCTTTCAGGCTGATCAGGAACACTGGCACCTCGCCATCTTGAAAGCGGCGCACCGCTTCAGCCCGATCCACGGTGGCGCCAGTCAGCAAGGTATAGCCGATGTCGCGCTCCTGCAGTTCGGCAGCTATCAGCGCGAGCATACTGGTAAATTGCGAAAACACCAGGATGCGCCGGTCTTCCTGGCGCAGCTCATCCAGCATTTCCATCAATTCAAGCAGCTTGGCTGACGGCACGTCAGCTTGTGCCGCCTCGGCTTCAGGCGACTCGGTTTTGAGCAACCGCGGATCGCAGCAAGCCTGGCGCAATTTCAGCAACGCTTCAAGGATAACGATATGGCTGCGCGCCACGCCTTTCTTGGCGACTTCTTCGCGCACCTTCTTATCCATCACCAGACGCACGTTTTCATACAGATCGCGTTGCGCCCCGCTCAGCGTCACTGAACGCAGCATCTCGGTTTTCGGCGGCAACTCCTTGGCTACCTTGTCTTTGGTCCGGCGCAGCAGGAAAGGTTTGATACGACGACCTAACAACGCGCGCCGGGCAGCATCGCCCTGCTTTTCGATCGGTTGCCGGAAATCCCGGTTAAAGGATTTTTCATCGCCCAGCAAACCCGGCAGCAGGAAATGAAATTGCGCCCACAGTTCGCCCAGATGGTTTTCCACCGGTGTGCCGGTAAGACAAAGGCGATGCCGGGTATTCAGCAACGCGACGCTTTGCGCCACTTTGGAGCGCGGATTCTTGATGTAGTGCGCTTCGTCCAGGATCAGCAGATGGAAGGCATGTTCGCGCCAGCGTTCTTCATCCCGCGGCAGCAAGGCATAGGTGGTCAAGACCAGATCGAACTCATCGATCTGGCCGAACTGTTCCAGCCGCTGCTTTCCTTGCAAGACCAGCACCCGCAAATCTGGCGTAAAGCGCGCGGCTTCCTGTTGCCAGTTGTCCATCAGGCTGGTTGGCGCAATCACGAGCGCCGGCGCGGTCAGGCGGCCGCTTTGCTTTTCAATCAGGATATGCGCCAGGGTCTGCACGGTTTTGCCCAAACCCATGTCATCGGCCAGGATACCGGCCAGATCGTATTCGCGCAGGAACTGCATCCACGCCAATCCTTCCAGCTGATAATCACGCAATGTCGCTTGCAGCCCGGGGGGGGCGATAATCTTCCGGATGCCGCCGAAGGTACTGAGTTTCTGCCCCATGCTACGCAGGCGATCGCCGCCGACCCAACGCAATTTGGCGCCGGCATCCAGTTCAGCCAGGCGCGCTGCGTCGAGCGCGGATAAACGTATCGGAGCGTCCGGCTTTTCTGCAAAATACAGTTCGCCCAAGGTATTCAGGATCGGCTTGATCCGGCCCCAGGGCATGGCGACATGAACACCATCCGGCAAGCGCACCAGCAATTCATCCTGGTCGTCGCGCTGTGCCAGCGTGCGCGGATCGAAATCCTGCGGCGCCTGGCGAATCAAATTGACCAGCAACGGCAGCAGCGGCACGCGCTGGTGGTTGACCACGATGCCCAGTTCAAGCTCGAACGGCGTATTGGCGGCCAGGTTGCTGGCTGCGTCGGCGGTTTCGTCAACTTCGGCGTACCAGTCTTCAACCGCAGCGACATCAAAGCGGTATTCGGCACGCTTGTCGATCAGCCAGCCCTGCGCTGCGAGACTTGGCAAATCCTCTTTAGCAAAACGTATCCAGGACGACTGGTCAGGCTGCATGAACATACCCGGCATCATGGCCAGCGGATGTTGCGTGCCTTCGAGAGGTTGCATGCCAAGCGCGATCAACGTCTGTCCGAAGGCAGCTTCGGCATCCTGGTCGCGCACGATCTGCTCGATGCCTGCGGGCGCATTACGGCTCAGCGTTGGTGTGAATCGGGTGGAGACAATTTCGCCGTCATAACGAAAATGCAGTTCCGCAAAGTCCTGCATCAGCGGATTGCTAACGCTAGGCAAACTACCCAGCACCAGTAACGGCTGCGGCACAATATTCTTGCGGATCGTCTGCGGCACCTGCGGCGGGAACGGAATCACATCGTTCAAACCCTGTGCCAGCAATTGCTGAGCGACGGCCAGGCGATCTTTAGGATCGAGCAAAGGTGCTTGTATCACCAGATCGTTGAGCGCCTTGCTGGTGATCCTGGCGTTGCGATGCAAAAGCCGCAGTTCCCCGCATGACAGATTATCGATATACCACGGTGGCTCGGTCGGCAACAGGTAATCGACGTTTTTCCGCAATTGGCCGGGCGCGGTCTCGCTCCCTGCCTCTGCGTCGAATTGCCAGCCAAGCTGCCACTTGTCGCGTCCGGTGTCACGTCCGCTATCGCGGCCATCCTCCACCGCTTCATACCAGGCCAGGCTCGCACAACGCGTGGCGGCAAGCTGCAACGGATAGGCGGTGCCTTTGGCCAGGTCGGCCAGGGAATTGGCCCACAACAAACGCTCCTGCTGCAACAACGCATGCAGCAATTGCGCACCGAGCTTGCCGCTCAGCTCGCACGCCGCATGTTGCGCATGGTTGCCGTCGTTCTGGGCGACAAACAAACCGATCAAATCCCGATCTTCCGGACCCAGGAATACGGCAGGATCGGATAACAGGCGCGGTACGTCGGTCACTGGCTGCACAGCTGAAAACTGGCCGTTCGGGCGCTGCTGCGCCTTGCATAAATGCAGCGCGGCCTTCTTACCGTTATAGGCGGCAGACAAAACAAAAACCACTTGGTGCGTGGCGACCTTCTGGCGTAATCCGGACGGCTGCACCGGCGCCGATCCGACTGCGGCGATTTCACTTTCGACCCGTGCCAGCCAGGCTTCCATCGGACGCGCAAGCGGTGCATGAGCATTGGCCTTCGCATTGGCTTTAGATTCAACAACAGGTTTTGCCGGCGCCACCGGCTGAATTTGCGGTTGCGATTGCTGTAGCGACGACGGCTTGCCGGTAGTGACCGTCAGCTGATCTGCAGACGGACGCTGCAGATACGCAATCAGCGCTGCTGCCACGTGTTTGCAATTGGAACCGACTGGGCAGGAACAGACACTATCGATATCCGGCGCATCGCGAAATACGGACAACGTGATTTCCTGCTGATAGATGTTGCTACCGCTACCCTGCACCGTAGCGTTGAGGACGTCGCCGTCCTGCTCGACCGCAAGGACACGGCGCTGGCGCACGTACTCCTCCCCGCGGTCATAGGTTTTCTGGTGCAACACGTCGCGCACATCGGCAAGTGTCAAATTCATGCGCGGCTCACTACCTTACAATAAAGTCTGTTCGGCGATTTGCGCGAACACGGTGAAATAATCGGGGAAAGTCTTGGCGACGCATTGCGGATCATTGATGCGCACGGTGGTGCCGCGCAACGCCGCACCGTCCAGCGAAGCCAGCGAAAAGCACATCGCCATGCGATGATCGTCATAGGTATCGATAGTCGCCGCTTGCAGTTGCGCGGGCGGTGTCACCCGCAGGTAGTCACTTCCCTCTTCAATCGTCGCACCGAGTTTGCGCAACTCGGTCGCCATCGCGCTGAGGCGGTCGGTTTCCTTGACGCGCCAGCTGGCGATATTGCGCAAGGTACTGGGACCGTCGGCGTATAACGCAGCCACTGCAATCGTCATCGCGGCGTCAGGGATGTGGTTGAAGTCGGCATCGATGGCTTTCAATACGCCGCTCGACGATGCTTCAATCCAGTTGTCGCCCATCGTGATGGTGGCGCCCATCTGCTGTAAGGCTTCGACAAAACGGACATCGCCCTGGATGCTGTTGTTGCCGACGCCTTCAACCCGCAACGGTCCGCCGGCAATCGCGCCGGCTGCCAGGAAATACGATGCGGAAGAGGCATCGCCTTCAACGTGGATGACTTTCGGGCTTTGATATTGCTGGCCGGCCGAAATGGTAAACGACTGCCAGCCATCGCGCTCTACGGTCACGCCGAAACGCTGCATCAGGTTCAACGTGATTTCAATGTAGGGCTTGGAAATCAGCTCGCCAATCACTTCTATCGTTACTGCTTCATGCTTCGCCATCAATGGCGCCGCCATCAGCAAGGCGGTCAGGAACTGGCTGGAAACATTGCCACGTACCTGCATGCGCTGGCTATGCAACTGCCCGCGCTGGATATGCAATGGCGGATAGCCGGCAACGCCGGTGTAGGCGATGCGGGTGCCGACCGCATTCAAGGCGTCGACCAGATCACCGATCGGCCGTTCGTGCATGCGTGCCACGCCGTGCAAGGTGTAGTCGCCGCCCATCGCAGCAAGGGCTGCGGTCAGCGGCCGAATCGCGGTGCCGGCATTGCCCATGAACAGATCGGCCTGATGTACCGGAAAACTACCGCCGCTGCCATGCACTGTATAAGTCTGCGTGCCTTCCGCCTGTTCCCAGGCTACGCCCAATTGCTTGAGCGCCATCAGCATGACCAGCGTATCGTCGGATGCCAGCAAGTCAAGAATCTCGGTGGTGCCGTTAGCCAGCGCCGCCAGCAGCAAAGTGCGATTCGAAATACTTTTGGAGCCGGGCAATCGGACGGTACCCTGCACCCGGGCCACCGGATGCAGATCTATGTATTCGGGATAATGTTGCTTGCGTTGCGTAGTCATTAATCTCCACCTTCCTTGTTCTGTTGTTCCGCCGCCTCGATGGCGCTGATCCAGCTGTGCCTGGCTTGTTGTGCGTTGCTGTAGATGGCTTCCAGCGCAGGGCCGTCGCCAGCCGCCAGCAAGCCGCGCAAATGCGTCAGTTGCAGCAGGTAGGCATCCAGCTCGCTCAGCAAGGCGCTTTGGTTTGCCAATGAAATATCACGCCACATTTCCGGCGATGATCCGGCGATACGCGTGAAATCGCGAAATCCGCTGGCGGCGTATTGGAACAACGAAGCTGCGTGCGGCTTGTTGGCGATATCGTCAACCAGCGCATACGCCAGCACATGCGGTAAATGGCTGACCGCAGCAAAAATCGCGTCATGCTGCTGTGCCGATAAGCGATGTATCAGCGCTCCGCACTGTTGCCAGGCAGCGGCGACGCGGGCGATATCCTGCTCGGCATTTTCCGGCAATGGCGCCAACACTACTTTCTTGCCGATATATAACTCGGCCAGTGCTGCCTCGGGACCATTCTGCTCGCGACCGGCGATCGGATGGCCTGGCACAAACTGGGCAATCTTGTCGCCTAGCGCCACACGTGCAGCTGCCACGACATCGGATTTGGTGCTGCCGGCGTCGGTCACGATGGTGCCTGCCTGCAGATGTGGCGCGATGCTTGCCAGGATAGCGCCGGTCTGCGCCACCGGTGCCGCGATCAGGATCAGGTCGGCGCCGGTGACGGCCTCGGCCACCGAGGTGGCGATGACGTCGATAACGCCTAGCTCCTGTGCGCGCTGCAAGGTCGTGATCTGACGACCTACGCCGACCAGCTGCTCCACCGCGCCGGCTTTTTTCAAAGCCAGTGCGAAAGAACCGCCGATCAGTCCCACACCAAATATTGCGATTTTCTTAAACACGAATGACGCTTTAATAAAAATTAATCGAAGCTAAAGTTGGCGCCAGTGTCAACCCAGTAGTTTTTTCAATGCGTCGATGAAAGCCGCATTTTCATTTGGCAAACCGATGGTGACGCGCAGCCATTGTGGCAAGCCATAGTTGGCGACTGGCCGCACAATGATGCCCTGCTTCAGCAACGCGAGATTTACGCGCGCGCCGGCAGCCTCGTCCTCGCCGACTTTGACCATGACGAAATTACCGAACGAGGGGACATATTCCAATCCCAGCTCATCGAAAGTTTGTGTCAGTTCTTTATATCCGTCGCGATTCAGTTGGGCGCTACGCTGCAAGAAAGCGGTATCGCTCAAGGCCGCCACCGCCGCGGCCTGCGCCAGCGAGTTGACGTTAAACGGCTGACGGATCCGGTTCAGCAAATCGGTGATCACCGGCTGGGCGATGCCGAAGCCGATGCGTAAGCCGGCCAGGCCATAGGCCTTCGACATCGTGCGCGAAACCAGCAAGTTGGGATATTTACGCACCCATGCAATCGAATCGTATTGCAGCTCCGGCAGCAGGTATTCGTTATAAGCCTCGTCCAGCACCACCACGATGTTCGCCGGCACCCGCGCCAGGAACGCTTCCAGCTCAGCGGCCGGGATGAAACTGCCGGTCGGGTTATTCGGATTGGCGATGAAGATCAGCTTGGTGTCGTCGGTGATGGCGGCTGCCATCGCTTCCAGGTCATGGCCGTAATCCTTGGCCTTGACCACGATGGCGCGCGCGCCGACAGCTTGAGTCGCCAGCGCATACACCACAAAAGAATATTCCGCATACATCGCGGCCTGGCCCGCTTGCACGAAAGCGTGGGTGGCCAGTTCAAGAATATCGTTACTGCCGTTGCCCAACGTGATCCATTCTGCCGGCACATCGTATTTGGCAGTGATGGCGGCTTTCAAATCGAAGCCGTTGGCGTCCGGATAACGGCCGATATCGGCGACTGCCTTTTCCATTGCCAGCCGTGCCGATTCCGGCATCCCCAACGGGTTTTCGTTGGACGCCAACTTGATGATGTTTGCTTCGTCCAGGCCGAACTCACGCGCGACTTCAGCAATCGGCTTGCCGCCTTGATATGGGGCGATAGCACGCACATACTCTGGACCAAATTTAATTGACATTGTCTGCTTTCAAAACAAAATATTGAGCTAAATAAATGTTCACCTGGAACTGCGCCGTTCAGGAATTCAGAAACTCCGAGGGTACGATCCCAGCAGTTTGTAGAACGCGGCGTTTTGCTGCAGTTCCGCCAGCGCCTTGGCTACCTTGTCGTCTTCTGCATGACCTTCGACGTCGACATAGAAATAGTATTCCCATGCGCCCATGCGCGCCGGACGCGACTCGAAACGCGTCATGGAAACGCCATGCTTGGCGAGCGGCGCCAGCAACTTGTATACCGCGCCAGCCTTGTTCGCCACCGACAGCACCAGCGAAGTCTGGTCCTTGCCGCTGGCGCCGTTTTTCAGGCGACCGACGACAGCAAAGCGGGTGCGATTGTGCGGATCATCCTGAATATGGGCGCTGATAATTTCCAAACCGTATTTTTGCGCAGCGATCTCGCCGGCAATCCCCGCCACCGTAGCATTTTCGCTAGCCATACGCGCCGCTTCGGCATTGGAAGCAACCGCCTGCCGTTCGATATTCGGGTAATGCTGGTTGAGCCAGGCATTGCATTGCGCCAGCGCCTGCGAGTGCGCACAAATGCGGGTGACGGCGTCCATGCTGCCATCCTTGTTCATCAAACTGTGATGCACCGGGATTGACACTTCACCGCTGATGCTGAGCGTGGTCTGCAACAGCAAATCGAGCGTGCGATTGATCACGCCTTCGGATGAATTTTCGATGGGTACCACGCCGAAATCCGCAGTGCCGGCTTCTGCCGCACGGAACACCTCGTCAATCGATACGCAAGCCAAACCCTCAACCGCGTGACCGAATTGCTGGTACACCGCCTGTTCGCTGAAGGTGCCGGCCGGCCCCAGATAGGCTACCGTGACGCGCTTTTCGAGCGCCCGGCAAGCCGACATCACTTCGCGGAAAATGGTTTGCACGTCGCTGCCTTGCAGCGGGCCGGGATTGCGCTCGGCCACCTTTTGCAAAACTTGTGCTTCGCGCTCAGGACGGAACACCGGTGCGTTGGTCTCAGCCTTGACGTGCCCAACCTCTTGCGCAATTTGCGCACGACGATTCAGTAAGGCCAGGATTTCCGCATCAATCGCGTCGATCTGTTGACGCAGGGGGAGGAGTTTATCTTCGCTCATGTTTACTGTATTTCTATCTCTGGTTCTAATACTTGGCTAAACAAATCATCGCCAACCGCAGCAGTCCCGGCAAACGCCGGAGCTGGTTAGCCGCGCTGCTTTTCGAAATCTTTCATGTACCCCACCAAGGCTTGCACGCCGGCCAAAGGCATCGCGTTGTAGATCGACGCACGCATGCCGCCGACCGACTTATGCCCTTTCAATTGCAGCAAGCCGTTTTCTTTGGCGCCGCTCAGGAAAGCCTCGTTCTGCGTTTCATCTGCGAGGAAGAAAGGCACGTTCATGCGCGAGCGGCTGTTGGCGGCGATTTTGGTACGGTAGAAATCGGTGGAATCCAGATAGTCGTACAACAATGCTGCCTTGGCGATATTGCGCTGCTCCATCGCGGCGACACCGCCCTGCTTCTTGAGCCACTGGAACACCAGGCCGGCGATATAGATCGCATAGGTCGGCGGCGTGTTGTACATGGAATCGTTGTCGGACACGGTTTTCCAGTTGAACGCGGAAGGACAAGCCGGCAAGGCGTGGCCGAGCAAATCTTCGCGCACCAGCACCAAGGTCAATCCAGCCGGGCCGATATTCTTTTGCGCACCGCCGTAGATCACGCCGTATTTGGAAACATCCACCACGCGCGACAGGATGTGCGAAGACATGTCGGCAACCAGCGGCGCGTTATTGGTTTCAGCCGCTATATCGGGCGTGAATTGATATTCGACGCCGTCAATGGTTTCATTGGTGCAGATATGGACGTAGGCAGGATCTTTGGACAACTGCCAGCTGTCGCGCTCAGGAATCTGTGCGAAATGACTATCCTCGGAAGAAGCTGCAACGTTGACGTTGCCGTAGCGCCGCGCTTCTTTCAGCGACTTGGTCGACCAGGAACCGGTATTGATGTAATCGCTGGTGGCCGGCTGGGATCGACCGTCGCGGCCCAACAGGTTAAGCGGAATAATCGCGTTCTCGGCAATCGCGCCGCCTTGCATGAACAGCAGCTTGTAATTGGCCGGGACCGCAAACAGCTCGCGGAAATCGTTCTGCGCCGCCGCCAGGATCGACATGAATTCTTTACCGCGATGGCTCATTTCCATCACGGACATGCCACTGCCTTCCCAGTCCAGCATTTCGGCGGCAGCTTGCTGCAACACCTCTTTCGGTAACACGGCGGGACCTGCAGAAAAATTATAGATAGGCATGATGAATGTCGTCAGATAAAAAACCAAAACCGAGAATGACTACGAACCAACAGATGGCGTTACTGTGCTTTCACAACCGTACAACTTACTTGCGTAAAACCATACGCGACTCAGCTTACTCGCTGAGTCGCGGTACTCTTCTTACTCTGCTGCAGGATCCGCGGCACCGCCAGCTTCGGCATCGCTGCCAGTATCGGTACCGGCTTCGGCCTCAGCAGCCTCTACCTCGGCATCAGACTCCACCACACGCTGCAAACCACTCAGCTTGTTACCGTCTTCCACCGCGATCAGCGTCACGCCCTGTGTCGCACGACCCATTTCTCGGATCTCTGCAACGCGGGTGCGAATCAGGATACCGCCGGTAGTGATCAGGATGATTTCGTCGCTAGGCTCAACCAAGGTAGCGGCGACTACCTTGCCGTTACGTTCGCTGGTCTGGATTGCGATCATGCCCTTGGTGCCACGGCCATGGCGGGTGTACTCGGTGATCGGGGTACGTTTGCCGAAGCCGTTTTCGGTTGCAGTCAATACCGATTGCTGTTCGTTTTCCGCGACCAGCAAGGCGATGACTTGTTGGCCTTCTTCTAGATTCATGCCGCGCACGCCGCGCGCGGTACGGCCCATCGGACGCACATCGTTTTCGTCAAAGCGTACTGCCTTGCCGGAGTCCGAGAACAGCATTACGTCATGCTGGCCATCGGTCAGTGCGGCGCCAATCAGGAAATCGCCTTCATCCAGATCGACCGCGATGATGCCGGCCTTGCGTGGATTACTGAAGTCCGACAATGGCGTCTTCTTGACGGTGCCAAGGCTGGTCGACATGAAGACATAACGATCTTCAGGGAAGGTGCGATTGTCACCGGACAGCGGCAACACCACGGTAATCTTCTCGCCATCCTGCAGAGGGAACATGTTGACGATAGGCTTGCCGCGCGAGTTGCGCGAGCCTTGCGGCACTTCCCAGATTTTCAGCCAGTACAAACGGCCGCGATTACTGAAACACAAAATGTAATCGTGGGTATTGCCGACGAACAGCTGGTCGATCCAGTCGTCGTCCTTGGTAGCCATGGCTTGCTTGCCACGGCCGCCGCGTTTTTGCGCGCGGTATTCGGAGACCGGTTGCGATTTCATATAACCGGTATGCGACAACGTCACCACCATGTCTTGCGGCGTGATCAGATCTTCTGTGCCGAGATCGGTAGGATTCAATTCGATCTGCGAACGACGCTCATCCTTGTTGCCGATGCCGTATTCGTTTTTGGCCGCGGTCATTTCATCAGTGATGATGATGGTGACGCGTTCCGGCTTGGCCAGGATGTCCAGCAAATCGGCGATCTGCGCCATCACGTCTTTGTACTCGTTGACGATCTTGTCCTGCTCCAGACCGGTCAGGCGTTGCAAACGCATTTGCAGGATTTCCTGCGCCTGGTCGTCCGACAGCTTGTACAAGCCGTCGGCCTGGATACCGTAATGCTTAGGCAGGTTTTCCGGACGGAAGGACTCGATGCCGCCGATGTTTTCATCGCCGGTACGGGCCAACATTTCACGCACCATGGAAGAATCCCAGGCACGCGCCATCAGCTCGGATTTCGCTACCGGCGGGGTCGGCGCGGCTTTGATGAGAGCGATGAAATCGTCGATATTGGCCAGCGCTACCGCCAGGCCTTCCAGCACGTGGCCGCGTTCGCGCGCCTTGCGCAGTTCGAATACGGTACGCCGTGTAACCACTTCGCGGCGGTGCGACAGGAAACATTCCAGCATCTGCTTCAGGTTCAGCAGTTTCGGCTGACCGTCCACCAACGCCACCATGTTCATGCCGAAGGTATCTTGCAGTTGCGTTTGCTTGTACAGATTATTCAGCACCACTTCAGCTACTTCGCCGCGCTTGAGTTCGATTACTACACGCATGCCGGATTTATCCGACTCGTCGCGCAGATCAGAAATGCCTTCCAGCTTCTTGTCGCGCACCAGTTCGGCGATACGCTCCAACAATGCCTTCTTGTTTACCTGGTACGGCAATTCATCGATGATGATCGCGGTGCGGCCTTCACGGCCGAATTCTTCGAAGTGGGTCTTGGCCCGCATCACTACACGGCCGCGGCCGGTGCGATAACCATCGCGCACGCCGGACACACCGTAGATGATGCCTGCAGTCGGGAAATCCGGCGCAGGGATGATTTCGATCAGCTCGTCGATCGTGCAATCGGCGTTGCGCAAAACGTGCAATGCGCCGTCGATCACTTCGGTCAGGTTGTGCGGCGGAATGTTGGTCGCCATACCAACCGCGATCCCGGACGAACCGTTGATCAGCAGGTTAGGAATACGCGTCGGCAACACCGACGGTTCTTTTTCCTTGCCGTCGTAGTTCGGTACGAAATCGACGGTTTCCTTGTCCAGGTCGGCCAGCAATTCACCGGCGATCTTGTCCAGGCGGCACTCGGTGTAACGCATCGCCGCGGCGCCGTCGCCGTCGATCGAACCGAAGTTACCCTGGCCGTCGACCAGCATGTAGCGCAGCGAAAACGGCTGCGCCATGCGCACCAGCGTGTCATAAATCGAAGCGTCGCCATGCGGGTGATATTTACCCATGGTCTCACCGACCACGCGCGCGCACTTCACGAACGGGCGATTCCAGACGTTGTTCATTTCATGCATCGCAAACAAGACCCGGCGATGCACCGGCTTGAGGCCGTCACGCACGTCCGGCAATGCACGGCCAACGATCACGCTCATCGCGTAATCGAGATAGCTCTTGCGCATTTCTTCTTCGAGGGAAATCGGGATTGTTTCTTTAGCGAATTGATCCATTTAGCGAGTCGGCCAATCTTTACTTGGGTTGATCAATGTAGAACCAGAGATAGAACCAACGTTCGCAACCGATCTGCCAACTGGTGGCGAAACGCGGCTTGAAACGAAGGTATAACCGCATGATTTTAGCACGCGAGAGAGGCTATTCTGGCTTTTCAGGCAAGGCAGTACCGGCCGAAAACCTGCCGACCGGAAAAAATATGTTTAAATGCCGCCTTGCCCGACAATCCGGCGATCTTAAAAACAATCTCGCCATTGTTATTTCTCTCAGGAAACAATTTATGCGTTCTTCAATTGCGCTCTGCCTATTGTTAGGCTCGGCCCTCGGCTCTGTGTCCAATCCAGGCTTCGCCCAAACCACCGCTGTTCAGGCAAACCCCGAAAAAAGTGCCTATTTGCAAGATGGAAGCGGTCCGATCGTTCGCAGCCAGGATGGCTTGTGCTGGCGCTCCGGCTACTGGGAGCAGGACGATGCGGTCACCGGTTGCGATGGCGCCCTGATATCGCCGGTAATGAAAGCCAGCGCGCCGGCACTGGTTGCCGACCCGATGATTGCCAACAAGGAAGTCGCCCCGGCAACTGTGAGCGCGCAATGCGATATCAGCGTGACGCTGACGAGCGACCAGAACTTCCGCTTTGGGAAAGCAACATTGACCAATGCTGCGAAGCAACGCATTGACGAGATGATTACTAAATTGCCGAGTTGCAGCAGTGCGAGCCTTATATTAGTTACCGGCCATACCGATCGCCTTGGCACCGCCAAATACAACCAGAAACTGTCAGCGCAGCGCGCCACCAATGTGGCCACGTATTTGAAAAGCAAAGGTGTCACTAATAAGATGCAGATCGTCGGTGCCGGCGCATCCGATCCAATATTGCAATGCAGCAATAATTTGAGTCAGCAGAAACTGATTAATTGCTTGAGCCCAAATCGCAGAGTCGTAATAAAAGTACAACCGAATTAAAATAAAATAGATAGTTTTCTTGCGCCGATGTAAGATGTTGCCCGTGGTACTGTTTTCATATTGTTATGTTGTATGAAAACAACGAAGCAGGCGAAACGTAGGCTGGATCATTTGGCATCCTTCGCTAGCGCTTGAAGCCTGTGGCAGAATGGTGGTCAAGTTCATTGCGTGTGGTCAAACCCACACGTAACGGCCTGAACCACGTGGTACTATCCAATTTTTGATGTCGTATATTAGTTGCGCAGTTAATCTGCGGATATCTCAACCGAGAGGAGAAACATGAATAAATTAGCAAAACTCGTCTTCGCTGCGTCCGCAGTCGTCGCACTCTCTGCCTCTGCGCAGGAAATCAAAGATATCCAGGCAAACACTCCTAACAGTGCTTACGTGCAAGATGCACGCGGTGTAATCGCACGTGACCCGTACGGTCTGTGCTGGCACACTGGCTACTGGACACCAGCTGATTCGGTTCCAGGTTGCGACGGCGAAATCGCTCAAGCTGCACCTGCCCCTGCACCTCCTGCACCTCCAGTAGTGGTTCCACCACCAGCACCAGTTTCGCAAAAGGTTACTTTTGCTGCTGACGCATTCTTTGACTTCGACAAAGCTGTCCTGAAGCCAGAAGGCAAAGCAAAACTGGATGATCTGACATCGAAACTGGGCGCAATCAACCTGGAAGTCATCATCGCTGTTGGTCACACTGACTCCGTCGGTTCAGTTGCTTACAACCAAAAATTGTCGGTTCGCCGCGCTGAAGCTGTTAAGGCATACCTGGTACACAAGGGTGTCGAAGCTAACCGCGTCTACACTGAAGGTAAAGGCAAGTCGCAACCGGTCGCTGATAACAAGACCGCTGCTGGCCGCGCTAAAAACCGTCGCGTTGAAATCGAAGTTGTTGGTACAAGTACCAAGTAATCGATTCAGACTCGATCAGAACCCCGCCTTGGCGGGGTTTTTTTTCGCATCATGATTCGCTCAGACAATGTAGGGTGGGCAAGATTTTTTGCCCACGCAGCGCCCATGTGCAGCCCACGCCTGGCGCAGTAGTGAATTTGAGGTCACGCGTGGGCATATGTACCCACCCTACGCGATAGTTTTTACTCAGACAACAAACCGCAAAACCGTACTTTCCAGCTATGATTCAACCTATGAACGCATACCCGTCAGAACTCAAGAAATTCAGCGACCTGGCTCACCGGTGGTGGGACCCTGAATCCGAATTTCGTCCTCTGCATGAAATCAATCCCTTGCGCCTGGAGTGGATCAACTCACGCGCACCGCTTGCCGGCAAGAAAGTGCTCGATATCGGCTGCGGCGGCGGCATCCTGGCTGAATCGATGGCAAGGAAAGGCGCTGTCGTTACCGGCATCGACTTGTCCGACAAAGCCTTGAAGGTTGCCGATCTGCACAGCCTGGAGTCAGGCATCGAGGTCCGCTACGAAAAAATCGCCGCCGAAGAAATGGCCAGCCGCGAAGCCGGACAGTTCGACGTCGTGACATGCATGGAGATGCTGGAGCACGTACCGGATCCGGCTTCCATCGTGCGCGCCTGCGCCACATTGGTGAAACCTGGCGGCCACGTGTTTTTCTCGACCCTGAACCGCAACCTGAAAGCGTATCTGCAAGCGGTCCTGGCAGCCGAATACCTGTTACGCATGCTGCCCAAAGGCACGCATGACTACGACAAGTTCATCACGCCTGCCGAACTGGCGCAATTCGCTCGCAACGCCGGGCTGACGGTCGATGTGATGCGCGGCATGAGCTATAACCCGCTCACCCTGATCTATTCGCTCAACCAGGATACCAGCGTCAACTATCTGATGGCTTGCACCCGGCCCGACTAGCCGTTTTGCCTTGGCAGGCATCGCACTGCCTGCCCACCTGCTTGCTCGTCTGCTTGTTAGTCTATTTCTCGTACTTTAGGAATCACCATGCCCTTGCCAATGCCGCGCGCCATTCTGTTCGATCTTGACGGTACGCTCGCCGACACCGCCCCAGACCTGGCAGCAGCGCTTAACCGGCTGCGCAACGATCGCGGTTTGAGCAGCACTCCCTACGAACAACTGCGGCCACACACCTCAGCCGGTGCACGCGGCATGATAGGCGCCGCCTTCGGCCTGAAACCTGGCGATCCAGACTATGAAGAATTACGGATCGGGTTCCTTGATCATTACGCAGCCGCGTTGGCAGTCGACAGCACCTTGTTCGACGGCATACCGGCGCTGCTCGACGATCTGCGCCAGCGGAATCTTGGTTGGGGAGTGGTGACCAACAAGGCCGCCAAATTTACAGATCCGCTGGTTGCACAGATCGGCCTGGCAGACGCCGATTGCGTCATTTCCGGCGATACCACCGCCCATTCCAAACCCCATCCGGAACCGCTGCTGGAAGCCGCGCGACGCCTCAATTTACAGCCGCAGGAATGCTGGTATGTCGGCGACGATCTGCGCGATATCCAAGCCGGCCGTGCAGCCGGCATGGCTACGGTGGCGGTGGCCTGGGGTTATAGCGGCGAGAGCTCGCCGGACACCTGGGAAGCCGACGCCCTGATCGATACGCCACTGCAATTGCTGGCCCTGCTACCGCAGCACTGATCTCCCTTTACGGAATCAGCGCACACGCTTGTACATCATCGAACATTGAAGATTGATCGATTGAACGGCCCCTGCCGCCAGTCGACTCAAAGATTTGAATAAATAAGCGAGCAAGGCTGTCTGGCGGTATATTGTGGACATCCTTGCCCAAAGGAATAAAAATGGCAAACCTCCCTCGTCCTTCCTGGCTGCCGCGCGCCATGCGCTGGACCGGCATCACCGTTATCGTCTTGCTGGTATTGGCACTGATCAGCTGGCTGGCGGTGCCGCCTGTCGCCAAGCACCTGGTCGAACAGCAAATTGAAGCCCAGATCGGCCGCAAGGCAACGGTTGGCAAGATCGCCTTCAATCCGTTCACCCTGACGCTGACGGCATCCGATTTCACGCTCTATGAACCAGACAAAACCACCGCGGCATTCTCCGCAAAAACACTGCTGATCAACGCCTCGTCGGCCTCGCTGTTCCGACTGGCGCCGGTGCTGAACGAAGCCAGGCTGGTCAATCCCAACCTGCATATCGTGCGCACCAGCGCCGACGGTATCGGCCGCTACAATTTCTCCGACGTCATCGACCGCATTCTGGCGATGCCGAAGAGCGACAAACCTACCCTGTTTTCAGTCTCCAACATCCAGCTCGAAAATGGCGCCATCAAGTTCGACGACAAGGTGACCAATAAACTGGTCGATATCGAAGCGCTCAACATCGGTCTGCCTTATGTGTCGAACTTCCCCAGCAAGGTCGACACCTTCGTGCAGCCGCATGTCTCTGCAAAAATCAATGGCACACCGTTCGATTTGAAAGGACGCAGCAAACCCTTCGCCGGCAGCCTGGAAACCGCGCTGGCGATCGACATCGACCAGCTGGATGTCGCCAGCTTCGTAGCGTTTTCTCCGGTGGCGTTGCCGCTGGCCATCCAGAGCACCAAGCTGTCGACCAAGCTCGACCTGTCGTTCTCGCGCAGCAAAGACAAGCCTGAAGTATTGCTATCGGGAGCGATCAAACTGGCCGACGTCGCATTGGCCGACAAGAATGCAGCGCCGCTGCTCAAGGCGCAGGCGATCGACATCCAGATGAATAAACTCAATGTCCTCACCGGCAGCGCCGCACTCGATCAGATCGAGATCCAGCAACCGGAGGTGTGGGTTAACCTGAATGCCAATGGCAGCCTGAACTGGGCCGCCCTGAGCACGCCGGCGGCCAAACAGGAAATCGTCAAGGATGCGCCGGTAAAGAAAGCAGGCCCGCCACCGCAAATCACCCTGAGTAAGTTCGCTATTCATGATGGCACGGTCAATTGGCTGGATGCCGCCAATGCTTCGCCGGCGCTGAACCTGCAGGTCAAGAATGTAGCGCTGAATGCGACCCAGCTATCGCTGGCAGCTGATGCAAAACCTGCAACCGTGACGCTTTCCAGCGGCACCGAAAATGAACAGCACATCCAGTTCATCGGCCAGATCACTCCCGCCAAAGGTATCGTCGCCGGCAAAGCCAGCATCAATGCCTTGTCCCTCGCGCAGTACCAGCCCTATGTCAATCGTTCTCTGGCGGCGGTACTATCCGGTCAGTTATCGCTCAATACCTTGCTGGCGGTAGACGGCAGCCGTATCCGGTTGCATCAACTGGGTATCGATGTCGACGACCTCAAAGTGGCGGCGAAAACCAGCGCAGGCGGCAGCATCGGCGCTAAGAAGATCAGCCTGGAAAACGCCAGCGTAGATACCGAAGCGCACACCTTCAATGCCGAAGCATTACGCCTGACGGGCATACAGGGTGACGTGCGCAGGGATGCCCGCGGCAAACTCAATCTGCAGCAATTTGTCGCCAACACCGGTGGCGCAAACAAGGCGGCCGCCAAAACGTCGCCCCAAAAAGCCGGGTCGGACTGGGTCGCAACCCTGAGCCAGTTTGCCGTCAGCGACAGCAGCCTTGCTTATCAGGACGACTCGGTAAAACCAGCCGTCAAGTTGCGCGCCGACGGCCTCAACCTGAGTGCCGAAAATATCTCCAGCAAACTCGATAAACCGATCAAGGTTGCGCTGCGCACGCAGCTCAATAAAACCGGAAAATTATCGGTCGACGGTAACGTCGCGGCGCAAATGAAATCCGTTGCACTCGATCTCGACGCGCAAAATCTACCGGTCGCTGCACTGCAACCCTATTTCACCGATTACCTGAATGTAGTCCTGACCTCGGGCCTGGCCAGCAGCAAAGGCAAGTTGGCGCTGACGCTGCCTAGCGGCCGCCAGGAACTCGTTACCAGTTATAACGGCAACCTGCGCCTGGCGAATTTCCGCGTGCTGGATAAAGACAATTCGGTGGATTTCCTGAAATGGAAACTGCTCGACGTCAGCGGCATCGACGCCAATATCGGCGGTGCCCAGCAACAACACGTGACGTTGGCAAAAGTCGCGCTAAACGATTTCTACGCGCGTATCATCTTGTCCGACAAAGCCAAACTCAACCTGCAAGATATCGTGGTGTCGAAGAACGCGCCGGAAGGCGCACCTGTGCCTTCGCTGACATCAGCCGAGGCAGGCAGCCCGGCACCGCAGAAGGTCACAAAAACCACTTCCGAAGGCAGCACCACGGTGGCGCCGATCGCGCCTGCCCCCCCCAAGGCCAATGCACCGGTGATCAGAGTCGGTCAGGTCGTCATCAAGGGCGGCAACATCAACTACACCGATAACTTCGTCAAGCCGAACTACACCGCCAACATGACTGGCATGAACGGTACCGTCGGCGCGATCGCTTCCGACAAGCCGCAGCCGGCGCCGATCGACTTGAACGGCAAGATCGATAACGATGCGCCGGTCGCCATTTCCGGCTCGCTGAATCCCTTGTTCAAGCCGATGTTCCTCGACATCAAGGCCAGCGCCAACGGCGTCGAACTGCCGCGCCTGACACCGTATGCCGCCAAGTACGCCGGCTACGCCATCGAAAAGGGTAAATTGTCGATGGATGTCAGCTATCACATCGAAAACGACAAGCTGATCGCCCAAAACAGTGTGCGTATCGACCAGCTGACTTTCGGCAACAAGATCGACAGCCCGACCGCGACCAAGCTGCCGGTATTGCTGGCGGTAGCGTTGCTGAAAGACCGTAACGGCCAGATCAACATCAACCTGCCGATCTCCGGTACCTTGTCGGATCCGGAGTTTTCGATCGGCGGCATCATCGTCCGCATTTTCATCAACCTGATCGTCAAAGCCGTCACCTCGCCATTCGCATTGATCAGCTCAGCCTTCGGCGGCAGCGGCGGCGACGAGCTCGGCTACGCTGAGTTCGCCCCAGGTTCTGCCACTCTCACCGCAGCCACGCAAACCAAGCTCGATACCATCGCCAAGGCGCTGATTGACCGTCCGGCGCTGAAGCTGGACCTGACCGGCCGGGTCGATCCGAAAACCGATACCGACGGCGTCCGCCAGCAAATGCTTAACCGCAAGCTGGATGCACTGAAGCGCAAGGATTCGGTCGACCAAAGCGACAATGCCGATTCAGACGAAGTGACCCTGACCGATGCCGACAAAGAGAAGTACATGGGCAAGGTGTATAGCTCCACAAAGTTCGACAAGCCCCGCAACGTCATCGGCCTGGCAAAATCGCTGCCGACCGCGGATATGGAAAAACTGATCGTCGCCAATACTCCGGTGACCCAGGACGCCTTGAGTGCACTGGCAACCCGACGTGCCGAAGCAGTCCGTAAATATCTGGAAACCAAGGGCCAGATCCCGCTCGAACGGATCTTCCTGATAGCGCCCAAATTGACTGCCGACGACATCAAAGACAAGGGACAGCCGAATCGGGTCGACTTTGCGTTGAAATAAGGTTAACAGGCCTCGGTTTCAGTACAGGCAAGGTTCTGACACGAAGACCCCAAGTACGCTACAATACTAGTCTGCTTGGGGGCGACCTGGTTTCGACGTGGGTTACAAAGCAGCGCAGGGCATACCGAGGACCGACTACCTCGTAAATACAATCGGAATAGATCTAACTGCAAACGATAACTCGTACGCACTAGCCGCTTAATAACCGGTTAGCTCTACACCATCTCGTCCCTGGGGTGGGCTGGTAAAACAGCAGTAGAGTCATTTACAGGGAATCGCTTTTGACCGGGTTACTTGGTTAAAAGTTAAATTTAGGTGACTCGCCTGAACGAAGCGTGTGCGTCCGCGTCGGCTGGGTTAAATCAAATGACAGCACTAAGTATGTAGAACTGTCTGTAGAGGGCTTGCGGACGCGGGTTCGATTCCCGCCGCCTCCACCATTACAAACCACACCAGACCGCCGCAGACCTCGTAAACACTAGGGGCAACAAAAACTGCGAGGTCTGGCGCTGGCTCAAAAGGTCTCCATTTTCGCCCAAAAATCGCCCACGCTTGGACGCAAAATATCTCGTTCCGACTCGCCGGCTCTTGCTATTATGGTGACGGATAGAAAATAAACCGATACGATCTTGTTGTTTTAATTGCTATATTATCAATGCAAGCAGTAATGCTGAGTCATCTTTATTTGCATAGAAAACACGGTTTTTTTGGACCAACGTTACACTAAAGCAATATTCATTAGCCCTAGAAAATGGAAACATTAAAACTTTCTCCCGAAATATTGGAGTGGGCTGCGGATCAATCCGGTAGCACTCTGGAGGAGATTGCGCGCAAAATTTCGAATAAGCGTGCCGCAGTCATTGAGCGCGGCGAGCTTACTCCCGCCCAAGCGGTGAAATTTTCGAAGTTCGCGGGTGTTCCGTTTGGCTACCTCTTTCTGGACAGCCCACCTGATCAGCGAACTCCACCGCTTGCCGATTTTCGGACCCTGGTTGAGCCGATGCCGCTGAGCAAAGATTTTTATGCAACATTCGACGATGTTGAGTTTAAACAGAGCTGGTATCGAAGTTACCTGCAAAACGAGCAAGTAGCGCCGTTGAGCTTTGTTGGTCGATTCTCCCCGGGTAAATCTAATGCCATTGAGGTGGCTAAAGATATTCGGAAAACACTTGGTATTTCCGATGACGAAATCCAGCAGCAAAAGAGCGCCGACGATTTATACAGCTTGCTGGCAGTCAAGGCAGAGGCCATTGGAATTCTTATCTTTAAGAATGGGATTGTCGGCAATAACACTAGGCGGGCGCTATCGGTTAAGGAATTTCGCGGCTTTGTTATTAGCGACAAGTACGCGCCTGCGATCTTTATCAATGGCGTCGATGCATCGGCGGCTTGGGTCTTTACTCTTGCACACGAACTTGCACATATTTGGCTGGGAGAATCTGGAATTTCCGACACGTCGCCAAACAGCGAGGATAAGCACGAGAGATTTTGTAACGCGATTGCCGCTGAAATATTAATACCTAGCGAACAATTCTTGGCTCTTTGGGACGCCGCAAACGGTGACGCTGACACGAAAATTGATTTCGTTCGCAAGCACGTTAAAGTAAGCACGTATGTGATTGCACGTAGGGCCTTGGAGATGGGGCGAATTTCCTACGACTATTACAGCCACTTATATAAGACTTTGTCTGACGCCTCCAAGAATAAGAGCACGTCGGGCGGCAATTTTTACAATACATTCCCATTAAGGAACAGTAAAAAATTTACGGAATTCGTCACCTCCTTAGCCGCTCGAGGAAAAATTAGTTTTCGTGAAGCTGGAAATCTACTAAACACAAATCCAAATACGGTGATGACTTTCCATGCCCAACAATAAGAGATATCTAATAGATTCCGATGTATTTATTTCTTCGAAAACTCTGTATTATCGCCCTGACTTTTGCGCGGCATTTTGGACTTGGTTAATCTCCGGACACAAGGCTGGCCACCTGTTTAGTATTGACAAGGTTAAGCAAGAATTGCTTAACGGAAATAAGGATGATCCCCTCTAAGATTGGGCGCAGAGCGACGCACTAAAGGACTTTTTTCTCGGGTCGACCCCAAGCACGCCCAAATGGAGAGATTTAGCATCTTGGGCGGTAAAAGGCGACTATTTGCAGGCTGCCAAAGACAAATTCTTAAACGTCAATTCCGCAGACGCGTGGTTGATTGCGGTTGCAGCAACTGAGGGCGATTGCATAATCGTCACAAATGAGACTTCGGCACCAAATAGCCTCAAAAATATTAAACTCCCAGATGCCGCGAAGGCGCTGAACGTGACCACAATCCCATTGTTTGAGCTGCTACAACGCAAAGCCCATAAGACATTCGAGTACAAGTAATCATAATTACACAATGCTCTTATCCCATATTCAATATGGCTAAGTCGCTTAATGGCAGCTAGATCTCCCGCTACTCCAGCGCGTTAATCAGTTATTGCGATTGTCGGTGATCCGGAATACTTTCTAAAGCTTCCCAAGCTGATCTAGTTTTCTATATATGGCGTAGCTTTGCAGCCGATTCCCGCTCCGCAAATATCCAATTTCTGCAGTCTTATCCCCCAGAAAATAGACGGTTCCAGATATTTTTGCGGAGCGGATTTCTATAGAAAATTCGTAACACTCGTGGTAGGCAATGTCCAGTCCTAAAATAGGTTGACAGTATTTATTGCCATAGAAACGCCCGATGCACTGCATCGGGCGTTTTGTATTTCAAGGCCGTGTGCGGCCGTTCT
>FTFY01000783.1_pt1 | contig 23583 bp, 22 predicted proteins | sample 1640561 | NCBI WGS metagenome assembly FTFY01 (sample SAMEA3914789, study PRJEB12502) | metagenome | biome: forest; material: soil | place: Canada | collected 2011-07-03 | depth 0.3 m | reverse complement strand
CTCGCCGTCCAGCGCCACTTTCGGCCAGTTAGCGGTGAACCAGGCCGGTGCGAATATTGGCTGGCCGCGGCGTGTCAGCAATTTTTCGCCGTCCCAATAGCCGCGCGCGCCATCCATTTTTTCGCTCACCCAATATTCCGCGAGGTTGACACCGGGACGATAGGAGTTGGCAAGCATTAGCGCTGGCGGGATGTCATTCGCCGCGGCCAGCGGCGTTATTGTCACCAGTGTCACCAACGTCGCGAATATGCCCGGCATTACCAGACCCAGTGTACCGATGACGTTGAAAAATGTTTTTTTGACCGAACTTGGCGAAAGCATTGTCATGATGGCGGCTTGATAAGTTGTCGTTTTTGAAATTTATCATCAGGCATTGGCAAGCAACAATGTCATTACTGCCTAACCTTCCAAAAAAGTATGCCGCCGGCGTTTACAATGCGGGATGAATACATCGCCTCCCGCATCATTTTCGACCCTGACTCCTGACACCGTACTGGACGCGCTCGACAGCATCGGCCTGCACGGCGACGGCCGCCTGCTGGCGCTCAACAGCTATGAAAACCGCGTGTACCAGATCGGCATGGAGCAAGGGCCGCCGCTGGTGGCGAAATTCTATCGGCCGCAGCGCTGGAGCGACGCCGCCATCCTGGAGGAACACGGCTTCGTGCAAGAGCTGGTCGAACGCGAAATTCCGGTGGTGGCTGCATGGGCGGCAGAAGACGGGCGCACCCTGCATCAGTTCGATGGTTTCCGCTTTGCAGTGTTTCCACGCCATGGCGGCCGTGCGCCGGAGCTGGAGGATAGCGGCACGCTGGAATGGCTGGGCCGTTTCCTTGGCCGCATCCACGCAGTCGGCGCACTCAGCAATTATCAATACAGGCCGACATTGGATATCGTCAGTTTCGGCGAAGAACCTAGCGCATTTTTATTGACCAACAATTTCGTGCCGGAAGATTTGCTGGAAGCTTATCGCAGCACCGTGACCCAGGCCCTGCTGGGTGTGCGCCGCTGTTTCGAACGCGCCGGCAGTGTCGGCGCCTTGCGCCTGCATGGCGATTGCCATGGCAGCAATGTGTTGTGGACGGATGCGGGGCCGCACTTTGTCGATTTCGACGATAGTCGCATGGGGCCGGCGGTGCAGGATTTGTGGATGCTATTGTCCGGTGAGCGCAGGGACATGGTGCAGCAGATGGGCAGCTTGCTGGCCGGCTATGAAGATTTCTGCGATTTCGATACGCGTGAGCTGTACCTGATCGAAGCCCTGCGCACGCTGCGCCTGATCCACTATGCAGCCTGGATAGCGCGGCGCTGGGACGACCCGGCTTTCGCCGTGGCCTTCCCGTGGTTCAATACCCAGCGCTATTGGCAAGACCGGGTGCTGGAATTGCGCGAACAGATCGCGCTGATGGATGAGCCGCCGCTGTGGCAGACTTGAAGGCGGTCGCGGCAGAGATTTAGTGCGCTACCGACTTGGAGAACACGTTCAACACCAGCACGCCGGAAACAATCAAGCCGATGCCGATCAGCGCCGCTGCATCCAGGCTTTGCTTCAGGAACAGCCAGCCCACCAGGGCGATCAGCGCAATGCCGATGCCCGACCACATCGCATAGACGATCGCCACCGGCATCGTGCGCAATGTGAGCGACAGGAAGTAGAAGGCCGTCAGGTAGCCCGCCACCACGGCAATCGACGGTACCAGCCGGGTGAATTCAGCACTGGCTTTCAAGGCACTGGTGGCAATCACTTCGGCAACGATGGCGATCAATAGATAGACCCAATGCATGACTTCTCCTGGCTAAAAATAAAACGGTGATAAAGCAAAACTCTGAAACTACACAACTCTGAAACGCTAATCGACAGCCGCAAACAGCTCCGTAACGAAATCGACAAATACCCGTACCTTGGCCGACAGTTGATGGCTCTGGTGATACACCACCGATACCGGTGGCCCGGGTGTCGCCCAGTCTGCCAGAACCGGCGTCAAGAGGCCATCGCGGATCTGTGGATTGAGCGAGAGCGTCAGCAGCTGGACGATGCCGGCGCCGCTGCTGGCGGCATGGATCAATGTTTCCGCGTGATTGATGGCGATGTTGCCGGGCGGCGCCCAGCTGAATTCTTGCTTGCCCTTGCTAAAGGTCCAGGGGACGTTCTGGCCACTGTTAGGGTGAACGAAAGCCAGGCAACGGAAACTGCTTAGTTCCTGCGGCGTCTGCGGAGTTCCGTAGCGCGTCAGGAACTCCGGTGAGGCGCAGCACAGGTTGCGGGTTTGGTAGATACGGCGCGCTACCATGCTGGAATCCTTCAGCTCGCCGATCCGTATCCAGACATCGCCGCGTCCCTCCACCATATCGACCATGCGGTCGCCGACATTCAACCTGATCGACAAATCGGGATACAGGGCAGTAAAGCGCTCCAGCGCCGGCGCCAGGTAAATGCGGGCAATCACGGTGGGCACGTCGACGCGCAAGATACCCTGCGGCGTCACGCGCCGGCCCTGCAATGCATCTTCCAGTTCGGTCATGTCGCCCAGCAAGCGCTGCGCGCGCTGATAGCAGCTATGGCCGTCGTCGGTCAGGGAAATCTTGCGGGTGGTGCGGTTCAGCAGGCGCACGCCGAAATGCCGCTCCAGGGCGGCAATGTGATTGGTGATGGTGGCGTTCGACATCTCCAGCTGTTCAGCCGCGCGGCTGAAGCTGTTCAGTTCTACCACCTGGCAAAATACCCGTAACGAATCCAGCCTGTCCATGATGACGATTTTATATTATTTAAGTTAATTAAAAAATGATTTTAATTATTACCTATTTTTCTGATTATTAAAAAGGATGATAATGCCCAAAACCAGATCGTATTGATACGGCGCCAACACATACATGGAGACACGCATGGCCATTGCGACGAAGTATACGAACAGCAGTCCGATAGACATCCCCGCCCTGATCGACAGCAGCCGCATCGGCGGCTTCCAGGTCGTCATGCTTACCTTGTGCGCCATCTGTTTGATCATCGACGGTTTCGACGTCCAGGCCATGGGTTATGTGGCGCCTGCCATCATCCAGGAGTGGGGCATCGCCAAGGCCAATCTGGGGCCGGTGTTCGGCGCCGGCTTGTTCGGCATGCTGGTGGGTTCGCTCTGTTTCAGCATCCTGGCCGACCGCATCGGTCGCCGCCCGGTGTTAATTGCCGCCACTTTGTTCTTCGCCGCCTGCATGTTGCTGACGCCCATGGCCGGCACCGTCGGGCAACTCATCGTACTGCGCTTTGTGACCGGCCTCGGACTGGGTGCGATCATGCCGAATGCGATGGCGCTGGCGGGCGAATACAGCCCTGTGCGCAAGCGGGTCACCCTGATGATGCTGGTTTCGTGCGGCTTTACCTTGGGGGCAGTGCTGGGCGGTTTGCTGTCGGCGGCGTTGATCCCGCGCTTCGGCTGGCAATCGGTATTCCATGTCGGTGGCGTCGTGCCGCTGGTGATCGGCGTGCTGATGATCTTCCTGTTACCGGAATCGATGCAATTCCTGGTGTTGCGCGGCAAACGGCTGGAACAGGTCGGCAAGTGGCTGCGCCGCATCGATCCTGCGGTCGTGATCAATCAAGACACGCGCTACGTCGTCAACGAAAACGCCGGCAAGGGTGCGCCGATGCTGCAGTTGTTCCAGGAGGGCAGGGCCAAGGTCACGATCCTGTTGTGGATCATCAATTTCATGAACCTGGTAAATCTGTATTTCCTGTCGAACTGGTTGCCGACGATTGCCAAGGATGCTGGCCTGTCGACTGCCACCGCGGTGATGGCCGGAACCACCTTGCAGATTGGCGGCACGCTGGGCACGCTGATTATGGGGCAGTTGATCGATCGCTCCAGTTTTCGTCGGGTGCTGATTCCGGTATTCCTGATCGCCGGCGTGGCGGTGGCCTTGATCGGTCGTCCCGAAATCTCGTTACTGTTCTTGTTTGCCAGCATCTTCGTTGCCGGCTTCTGCATCGTCGGCGGCCAGCCTGCGGTGAACGCGCTGGCAGGTACTTATTACCCGACTACATTGCGCTCCACCGGTATCGGCTGGAGCCTGGGCATAGGCCGCATCGGTTCTATCGTCGGACCGGTGCTGGGCGGTGAGTTGATCCGGCTGAACTGGCCGAACAGTAGCATCTTCATCTTGTTGGCCGTGCCGGCGCTGGTGTCGGCCGTGATGCTGATGTTGATGCAAGAGACTTCACAACGTAAGGCAGCGAATGCTGTCATCGCGCATTAGGATAGATCAGAACTTGAACCAAGGATAAAACCCATGGAAAACATGCTCCGTTATCAATCAGGATTTTGCAATGACTTCGCTAGCGAAGCCTTGCCTGGCGCTTTACCGGCGGCCCAGAATTCGCCGCAGAAAGCGCCTTACGGCTTGTATGCGGAACAATTATCCGGCACCGCATTTACGGCTCCACGTGCGCACAATCGGCGCTCCTGGCTGTACCGAATCCGGCCGGGTGCAATGCACCACGCATTTGAAAAATCCCCGCTGCCTATGTTGGCCAGCGGCCCGTTCACTCAGGTCGATACGCCACCCAACCAACTGCGCTGGAATCCGCTGCCGCTTCCGGCTGACGATCAGCCTACCGATTTTATCGATGGCATCGTCACCTTTGCCGGCAACGGCGACGCCGCAGCGCAGGTAGGTATTGCGATTCATCTGTACGTGGCAAATCGCTCCATGCATGACCGTTTCTTTTACGATGCCGACGGCGAGTTGCTGATCGTGCCACAAGAAGGACGTTTGCTGGCCAGGACCGAACTCGGCGTGCTGGAAGTCAAACCTGGCGAAATCGTAGTGATTCCGCGCGGCATGCGTTTTAGGATCGAACTGCCCGATGGCAGCGCGCGCGGTTATATCTGCGAAAACTATGGCGCCGCTTTTCAATTGCCGGAACTGGGCCCGATCGGCGCCAACGGGCTAGCCAATGCGCGCGATTTCCAGGCGCCGGTGGCGGCCTACGAAGATCGCGAAGGCGAGTTTCAGTTGCTGGCGAAATTCGGCGGCCAGTTATGGGCGGCGCGTATCGATCATTCGCCATTGGACGTGGTGGCCTGGCATGGCAATTACGCGCCGTACAAATACGACCTGAGCTTGTTCAACACCATCAACACAGTCAGCTACGATCATCCAGATCCATCCATTTTCACAGTGCTGACTTCGCCTTCGGATACGGCCGGCACCGCGAATGTCGATTTCGTGATTTTCCCGCCGCGCTGGATGGTGGCCGAGCACACCTTCCGGCCGCCATGGTTCCACCGCAACGTCATGAGCGAATACATGGGCCTGATCCTCGGCGCCTACGACGCCAAGGCCGACGGCTTCACACCCGGCGGTGGCAGTCTGCACAACTGCATGAGCGGCCACGGCCCGGATGCCGCAACGTTCGACAAAGCTTCCAATGCAACATTGGCGCCGCACCGCATCGACAATACAATGGCCTTCATGTTTGAAAGCCGCTATGTGATTCATCCCACGCCGTATGCACTGGCGACGCCGCATCTGCAGAAAGACTATCTGCAATGCTGGCACGGTTTGAAAAAGAATTTCAACGGTCAACCCTGATGAAACAAGACAAGAGAGAGAAAGACATGATGCAAGCTAACGATCCCGCACTGAAATCATTCATCCCGACTCCGGCGGAGTCGCATTTTCCTATCCAGAATTTGCCGTTCGGCGTGTTCAGCAACGCCGCCGATCCGGCGCCGCGCGTCGGTGTCGCCATCGGTGATCAGATACTGGATCTGGCGGCGGTGGCAGAAGCTGGTTTGCTCGGCGTCAGCCCCGGAGTATTTCGCCAGGCCAGTCTGAATTCCTTCATCGCTCTTGGCCGTGCAACCTGGCGCACCACCCGCGCCGCTATCAGCGCACTGCTGCGTGATGACAACCTGCCACTGCGCGATAACCAGGCCTTGCGCGCCAAGGTATTCGTCGCCCAGGATCAGGCCAGCATGCATCTGCCGCTGGAGATCCCCGGTTATACCGATTTCTATTCGTCGAAAGAACATGCCACCAATGTCGGCTCCATGTTCCGCGATCCGGCCAATGCGTTACTGCCGAACTGGTTGCATATTCCGATCGGCTATAACGGCCGTGCCAGTTCGGTCGTGGTCAGCGGCACGCCGGTACAGCGTCCAAAAGGGCAATTGAAATTGCCGGACTCTGAAGCACCAGTCTTTGGCGCCTGCCGCAAGCTCGATTTCGAACTGGAAACCGGTTTCGTCATCGGCCAGCCGAACGCTCTGGGCGAACCGATCGACATCGCCAATGCGGAGCAGCATATTTTCGGCATGGTGCTGCTCAACGACTGGAGCGCACGCGATCTGCAGCAGTGGGAATATGTACCGCTGGGACCGTTCAACAGCAAATCCTTCGCCACTTCGATTTCACCGTGGGTAGTCACCATGGACGCGCTGGAGCCGTTCCGTGTCGCCAGCCCGGTGCAACAACCGGAGCCGCTGTCTTACCTGCAGCAGAGCGGCAAGAATGGCTATGACATCACGCTGGAAGTATTACTCACGCCTGGCGAGAAGGCAGCAGCGCAAACTATCTGCCGCACTAATTTCAAAGCCATGTACTGGACCATGGTGCAGCAACTGGCGCATCACACGGTCTCCGGCTGCAACACCCGTATCGGTGACCTGATGGGCTCAGGCACCATCAGCGGCAGCACGCCGGATGCTTTCGGCAGCATGCTGGAACTGACATGGAACGGCAAGAATCCGCTGACGCTTGCGGATGGCAGCCAGCGCAGTTTTATCCAGGATGGCGATGAAGTGGGGATGACGGGTTGGTGCCAGGGCGATGGTTATCGCGTGGGGTTTGGTGTGGTTAGCGGTAAGGTATTACCGGCGCGGGGTTGATAGAAAATAGGGTAATGCGCTATGAGCAATTCCAGGCGGATTGCTCATGGCGGAACCGATTCGACATGATCGCCGAGGTATCCTTACTGCCTATTGAGCCATTGCTTTCAATGCAGCCTGAGCCAGAAAGCCGGAACGCGTCATTTGATGCGTTTTGGCGAAAGCATCTATGTCACGCAACAGGCTTTCCGGCAACGAGATGTTGAGTCGTACAGGCTTGGTGTTAATTTTGGCGCGATCAATATTGACCAGCATCCAGTAGCCATCGGCATAGTCTGCCGCGTCTTTCCATTTTTCGATGGATGATGCTTCAGGGATATGCGCCTCACCCTCGTACATGGTTTCTGCTGCTTCCTGGGCCTTTGCCGGGAGATCGTTCAGTTCGTCTGCAGCTGTAAAGACGCCAGGAAGATCCGGGAAGCTGGCGCCGTATGCGCTGTTGCTGTCCTTCCATACATACAGTGGATATAACATTTTCATCCTCATTTCAAATCGGCTTGTTTCAAGATGCTTTCAGCTGTTCCAACAGGCAGGTCTTTCTTCGGATGCGGAACAACCACAGATTTACCGGTAACAGGGTGGCGATACTTGTGATGACTGCCGCGAGTGGAAATGTGTTTCCAGCCGCCTGCTTTTAGTTGCTTGATAATGTCTGCGCTATTCATGGTATTTTACACATAACTACACAATTTGCCGGAAATATTGTGTAGTTGTGTGTATTTATTGTCCGTGGTGAGTTGCTGTGCATTGGCGACGGCACGTTCCCAGCCGGCCAGGAGCGTCGCATCGTGTTGGGGAGGATTTCAGCGGTGAAGTGTGGGGAAGAACAGGCTTTTGCAGTAGTGGCAAAAGCCTGAAAAGCAGTTTCGGACTAGTTGCTGAATTACGTGTTTCCCCTGCATGGCGGAACAGCAGAGCGAAAAAAAGCCGCTCGAGGCGGCTTAGAACGGCGTAGGCGCAAGCCTTGCACCTTCGGTACGTTAGTGAACAGTAACGAGGCGTTACTCTCTCAGCGACTCAACGACGCGGCACGCCATCCCGCCATTCACCCCAATGCGTCACGATATCCTGCACCAGCGGATTCCCCGCACGATACAGATTCTCCGTCGCCGGCACGAAGCCGCCCTGATCCGCGTAGTTGAGCAGATTGTCGGCGCTGGTCTGTCCTTGATACGGACGATCGAAATCCGATCCGGTGCGCAACGCAGCCACGCGGTTCAGGTCAACCCGCTTGATGCTTGATGCACGCTTCAATGCCTCAAAGGTTGCATTGTCTTCCTGCGCCGTCATGCAATACACACCCTTGTTATCGGTCAGGATCTTGGTCCATTCGCGCGCGCGTTCACCCAGCAACGTACCTGACCACCAGGTATTGCCGGAAGCGATATCGCACTGAACTACCGACGGCGGCTGATTCGCCGGTGCGTAACTGAACTTCGAGCGGGCTATCTGTGCCTGCGGGCTATCGGCCAGCACAACGTTGCGCGAGAGGGCGAATGCGGCGTCGGCCAGTTTCGGATTCAGCTGGAATACTTCGTTGCGATAATCAAGTGGCGGTTTCTCGCTCGGGCTCTTGGTGTTGATGCCGAGGTAACCGGTTTTCCAGCCGGCCGGAATCTCGCGCGCATCCAGTTCCCACTGAATGCCGAAATCGACCAGGTACCTGGCCCACGCCGCCGAACCGACGGTGCCGCGGGCCGGATCGACGCCGGCAATGCCGGAGATCAGGAAATAGGTGTGACGCAGATCGAAACGCGACGAGAACGTCAGCGCCATGATCGACGCCGATGCATTGGCGTAGCCCATGCCCGTTGTGACTACGCAGACATCTTGTTTGTTGCAGTGGACGTTGGGATAGTCCGGCGACAGGCCCGGCACGGAAACGGCTTTCCAGGGGCCGAGGCGATCCAGCCACGCCTGGCCTTCGGGGCCGAACATGGTAATGATCATCACCTTGACCGGGTGGTTTTGCGCATTCGATTCAGCCAGCGCGTCGCCGCCGCGGTCCTGTGCGATCGACGGACCGGTAGCGCAGGCAGCAAGCGATAGAACGGCTGTGGCAATAAGCGAGCGAGTCATCATGGGTTTTCCTCATGGAAAGTGGAAACGATAGTCTACCTGTGAAAGTCGCTTATTGTTACTGCAATGCAATATTGGTTGCTTATATGCCAGACATGAAAAAGCCGCCAGAAGGCGGCTTAATCACATGCATCAGGACTGGCAACTCAAAGATAAATGATGGCCAGCACAACGCCGATAATCAGGCCGAACTTGATGCACATATACAGCGGCTTGCTGAATTTCTTCAGGGCGCGCCGATATTGGCCGGCAGCCCAGACAAAACGGAACAGCTTGTTGATGCCACCGGTTTCATCTCCGGTTTCGTTGGGTGATGCCGCCGCGCTCATCATGTGCCGGCCGAGCCAGCGGTTGATCGCTTGCGCCCAGCGGTAACGCATGGGGCGTTCGATGTCGCAAAAAATGATGATGCGATTGCTGTCGCAACCGTTTTGCGCCCAGTGGATAAAGGTTTCGTCGAACACCACACCTTGGCCGTCGCGCCAACTGTAGCGCTCCTGGTTGACCTCGATGAAGCAGCGATCGTCGTTAGGCGTGACCAGGCCCAGGTGATAGCGCAGCGAACCGGCAAACGGATCGCGGTGCGGGTTCAGCGTGCCGCCGGGGGCCAGTTCGGCGAACATCGCCGCCTTGACGCTCGGCGTACGGCGCAGCAGGGCAACGGTCTTGGGGCAAAACTGTTCGGCCGAGGGATGGCTGGCGTCATACCATTTCAGGTAGAAGCGTTTCCAGCCGGCTTTGAAGAAAGAGTTGAAGCCGGCGTCGTCATTTTTTTCTGCGGCGCGGATTTTTTCCAGGCCGATCAGGCCCTGTGCTTCGTCGCGGATGGTTTCCCAGTTGTCTTCAAGGATCTTGAGATCGGCGAAGGTGCTGGTCGGCAGGTAAGGCGTATTGGTAGGTACCTTGGAAAACATGTACATGAAGATGTTGAGCGGCGCCATGATCGACGAATGGTCGAATATCTGCCGGAAGAAGGGCAGGCGCGCCTTGCCGCGAAAGTGCACGTACAACACCGATAAAATAAAAATACTGACTACTGCCCATTTCATAAAAATGTGCTCCGTTTCAAAAAATGGCTGGTCACCGTTGCGTTGCAGGCACGTGCCTGGCGCACATCATATGGTGAGGAAAAAGAATGCGTTATTGCCAACTAAAATCAAGTCAACCGCCATTTTATCCCTTTTGTGACTTGTAACCGTGATCTTGCGGCGTTTGTCATCATGGATGGTTACAGTAGGGAGTGTTGCGAAAGCCTATCACCAACATTGCCGCCTACAATATTTCGATGTTAATATTGCGCTTCCTTAGGGGAGTAGCCGCCTTCGTTTCTTTCGAAGAGCGCATGTCAACATACTTGGCGCTGTACCAAATTTACGCCATGGCATGCGCGACCGCACGGTTTGGCAAGACCTATGGTGCTTCCCTTTACCCGGCCGGGCGAAGGTGTGCGCCATTCGTCAGTGCCCGGCCCTCAGGATTTCCTCTCATGCTTATTTACCGCCAATGGCAGCGTCAATGTTCTGCTGCAGCCAGCTTTGCTAAGCTGTCCGTCGTCTCATCATCGTCATTTTCTTCACCAGTTTCATCTGTATCCCTGATTTTCCCGGCAGGAGCACGCGCATGATGCTCAGCGTTGCTCTGTTACTCGGCTCGGCCGTAGTGATTTATCTGTCTTGCGAGTATTTCGTCAATAGCATCGAATGGGTCGGACGCCGGCTGGGTATCGCGCAAAGTGCGGTAGGCACGGTGCTGGCGGCGTTTGGTACGGCGTTGCCGGAAAGCGTCGTGACCTTTGTCGCCGTGGTGTTCGGGCGCGATGCGGCGCACCGGGAAATCGGCGTCGGTGCTGCGTTGGGCGGGCCGCTGGTGTTGGCGACAATCGCCTATGCGGTAGTCGGCCTGATGTTCATCCTGAACCGAAAAAAACTCGGCACCATCCTGCTGTCGGCCGGTGCAGCTCAACGGCTGAGCCGGGACCAGGCCTGGTTCATCGGAATTTTTGTGGTCAAGGTCGGCCTCGGCCTGGTGGCGTTTGCCATCAAGCCTTGGCTGGGTGTGTTTTTCCTGCTGGCCTACGGCGTGTATATCTGGGGCGAAATGCGCAAGGAAGAAGATGCCGATGCCGAGGTGCATGACCTGGAGCCTTTGAAATTCCGGCCGCACGATCCGCAACCGGGAATTGGCTGGGCCTTGCTGCAAACTTTGGTGGCGCTGGTGGTGATTTTCCTGAGTTCCCAGTTGTTCGTACATCAGCTGGGTGACATCGCGCCTTGGCTGGGTATTTCGCCGCAACTGGCTGCGCTCCTGCTCAGCCCGATTGCCACCGAGTTGCCGGAGATCCTGAACGCGGTGATCTGGGTGAGGCAGGGCAAGCAAAACCTGGCTCTGAGCAATATCAGTGGCGCCATGATGATCCAGGCGACTATCCCGACCGCGCTGGTATTGATCTTTACGCCGTGGATGCTGGGCCCGCCATTGATCTGGGCCGCAGCCGTGACGATGATGTCGATGTTCGGTTTGTATATCCTGCTGCGCAACGGTATGTTGACCGCTGGCCGCCTGGCTATCTTCGGCTTGTTGTATTTGCTATTTGCTGTCGGGCTGGGATTTATCGGCGTGCATTGATTGCCTTTGACGAAGCCGTTGTCAGGTGCGCGCACCCAAGGCGATCACCGCTGCGCCTGTCAACGCCAGCCCCGCGCCCAGCAGATCGGTCCACCTCGGGCTGACACCGTCGACGCCCCATAGCCAGAAAATCGCGGTGGCGATGTACACCGCGCCATAAGCGGCATACACGCGGCCGCTGGCAGCTGGGTGCAACGTCAATAGCCAGACGAAGGCCATCAAGCTGACTGCGGCCGGTAGCAATAGCCACGCCGGGCCCTTGTTGTTCAACCATAGCATCGGCAGGTAGCAGCCGAGCAGCTCGGCGATGGCGGTCAGCAGGAACAGGCCAAGGGTTTTTGTCATGACAGGGTGTAAAAGAAACCGGGAAGAGAAGGGTAGCAGCAAGAACCAATATAATGTTGCTATTATTGCTCTGGCACCGGGACGACCCGGCGCTGCATTCCATCCGGGGACGACCCCATCTTTTCTGGAGCTCGCATGGCCTGGATTATTCTCTTTCTCGCCGGTTTAGCCGAAATCGTCTGGGCTGTCGGCCTGAAATATTCCGAAGGTTTTACCCGTACCTGGCCTTCTGTAATTACCTGCGTCGGCATGGCCATCAGCATCTGGCTGCTGGCACTGGCGATGCGTACCTTGCCACTCGGTACCGCCTACGCGGTGTGGACTGGCATCGGCGCCGTCGGTTCGTTTATTGCCGGTATCCTGCTGCTAGGCGAGACGGTCAGCGCGGCTCGCATCGCCAGCGTCAGCCTGATCGTGCTGGGTTTGATCGGTTTGAAGTTGTCAACAGCAAGCTGAAAATTGCCTAGGCGGCAGCGTTGATTTTATTGGGCGAACTGACTACTTTGGTTTCGAATCCGGCATGGGTTTTCAGGGCCTGGTAACGCAGGCAGGTGACGCGCAGGAAAGAAGCGAAATTACTAGCCTCGCCGAAATGTGTGGTGACTTCTTCGTGCAATTTCGCGATCAGCTGGTTGGTGGTCAAATCGTTATCTGCAGCCAGTTCCGCCAGGGTTTGCCAAAACAGGTTTTCCAGCTTGATGGTGGTGATGACGCCCATGATGCGCACCGAACGGGCGCGCGATTCATACAGTATGGGATCGGCCTGGGCATAAATCTGACACATCGGACACCTCGCTTCTTGAATAATCAATGTTGCTGACGCATACACGCATATTGTGCGGCCGGTCTTGCGGCCGGCGGCACAACGTCCATCATAACTCTATGCGTGTCCCCAGTGCAGCCAGGAACAGCGCCAGCCAGGCCGGGTGTGCCGGCCATGCCGGTGCAGTGACCAGATTGCCGTCGCGATGGGCAGCTGTCACATCGATTTCTGCGTATTTACCGCCCGCCAGTTTTACTTCAGGCGCACAGGCCGGATAGGCGGAGCAGGTTTTTCCTTCCAGCACACCGGCTGCCGCCAGTAATTGCGGGCCGTGGCAGACTGCGGCAATCGGTTTATCGGCCGCGTGAAACTGCTGGACGATCTCAATGACGCGCGGATTCAGGCGCAGGTATTCCGGTGCGCGGCCGCCCGGGATCAGCAAAGCGTCGTAGCGGCTGACGTCGACATCGCTGAACGCGGCATTCAGGGTAAAGTTGTGGCCGGGTTTTTCACTATAGGTCTGGTCGCCTTCGAAGTCATGGATGGCGGTGCGGATCTGGGCGCCTGCGGCTTTGTCTGGACACACCACGTCAACCTGGTGGCCGACCATCTGCAGCGCCTGGAACGGCACCATCAATTCATAATCTTCAACGTAATCGCCAGCGAGAATCAGGATTTTCTTTGCGCTCATGATGGATCTTTCCGTTAGGTTGGTGGGGTAGGGAAGTCGAGTATGGGACTGTAAAAATTTGTCTGGTAATAGCCAGTTATTACCAGCGCAGGTTTCGATGCTGCGCTGCGCAATTCCCCTGCTTTAATGAATGCAATGCAGTAATGCGATAGCTGAATTACACTGTCGGCATCAGCCGCAATGTGCAGCTGCACAATGGCAAGCCAGAATTTTTTTTAGAAAAGGTAAACAGATGGCCTCAAAAGATCCAGTGCCGGCGGTGGCGGTCAACGCCTTGTCAGAACGTCCAAGCCGTGCCGAGGCGGAATCGGCGATTCGTACCTTGTTGCGCTGGGCCGGAGATGATCCGGACCGCGAAGGTTTGCTGGATACGCCGGCGCGCGTGGCGCGGGCATATGAAGAATTTTTTGCCGGTTACAGCAAGGATCCGGTGGAAATTCTATCGACCACGTTTTCAGAAGTTGAAGGTTACGACGAAATGGTGGTGTTGACCGATATCCGTTTCGAGAGCCATTGCGAACATCACATGGCGCCGATCATCGGCAAAGCGCACGTCGCTTATCTGCCGGATCGTCGTGTGGTCGGCATTTCCAAGCTGGCGCGACTGGTCGATATTTTCGCCAAGCGTTTGCAGATCCAGGAAAAAATGACAGTCCAGATTGCTGATACCTTGCAGCAAGTGTTGTTGCCGAAAGGTGTGGCGGTAGTGATCGAGGCATCGCACGGCTGCATGACGACGCGCGGTATCCACAAGCCGGGCACCAGCCTGGTGACCAGCCGCATGTTGGGCGCGTTCCGCGACGATCCGTCGACGCGGCGCGAGTTCATGAGCATCATCAGCCAAAAGCGCAACGGGTAAATCGCGCTTGTTTGCCCGCTGGTTACGGTGCTCCGGCTGACGCCGGAGCACATTCCTGCAATATTCAGATCAGCGGCCCGGAGTCGTCTTTCTCTTCGCGTCCGGTTACGCGGGCCAGCATGGCGCGTGCCACCACGCTGCGCGACAAGTACCAATACAGCGCAATTACCGCCAGCGAAAACAGCGCAAAACCCATCATGCCCGCATACAGGTAAAACACCTTGTACAGCTCGATGCCGACGCCGTACAAAGTCATGTTGATCATGCCCATGGTGGCAGCGACGGTGGCTTTCGAAACTGGGCTCTCGGTCAACGTGAAACGGATCATGACGGCGGCCGACAAACCTTCGCCAAAGGCGATCACGCTGATCGCCGCCACCAGGAAGTAAGGTTTGTCGAGGAACGCGGCGCCCAACAGCATGATCAGGATGCCCACGGCGATCGGATACATGGCCAGCTTGATCGAACTGCCCAGGCGCCAGCGGTCGACTTGCCGCGCCAGCACCAGGTTACCGGCAATCAGACAGGCGAACACCGGGATTTGCCAGTAGCCGTATTCGATCACGCTCAGATGGCCGTCAGCCACCAGGATTTCGGGCGACATGGCGATCCAGCCAATCAACGGAATTGCCAGTAAAGGCATGCACATCGCGGCTTTCAGAAAATGGCGGTTGCCAACCACTGCGCGGTAGTCGTGCCAGATCTGCATCAGCGGTAATTTCTCTTTACGCTGCTTGACGGTTTCCGGCATATGCCGCGCCAGGCCGATCAGGGCGATAAAGGCAATCGCGGCGATGAACACAAACACCATGCGCCACGGCAGGATTTCAATCATGAACGCACCCGCCACCGGGCCGATCAGCGGTGCAATCAACGCCACATTGGCCATCAGCGCAGTGACCCGGATCGCGGCTTTTTCTTCAAACGCTTCTTGCACCACGGCGTAGCCGACCGAAGAAATAAAGCACAAGCCCATGCCCTGCAAGACACGCAAGACGATGAAGCTCTCGATGCTTTGGGAGAAGAGCGTCGCCAGGCAGGCCAGGATGAAAAAGATGGTGCCGCCCAACATCACGGGACGGCGTCCGATACGGTCCGAGAGCGGTCCGAACAACCATTGGAAGATGGCGCCGCCGACAAGGAATGCGGTCATGGCCGAAGCCATCCAGGCGGCGCTGGCGCCGAATTCCCGGGTGACCGTCAGCATGCCCGGCTGAATCATGTCGTTGGCGATGTACACCGAAAACTCAAACAGGACCAGAGCTAGCGGGAACATCAGGGTATTACGGGTAAGCGTGGAGATTTTTTGCATTTTTTTGTTTTACTGGGTGAAGCGGTGACAATTGCGGCATTGGTTAACGCGCGTGCAGTAGATGCCCTGCGGGTGTCACGGACGAATTTGTTTGATGAATTTGCTTAGTTCAAACGACTGGTGTTGCCCAGTCGGTATCTGCGCTGAATTCCTCGACCAGAAAATCGAGCATGGCGCGCAGGATGGCAGGCATTTGGCGGCGCGAAGCGTAGACGCCGTAAATACTCATTTCGCGCGGTTGGTATTCTCCGAGCAGCGGGCGTAGTTTATCACTACGCAGCAATTCCGTGGCCGCATACACCGGTTGCAGAGTGATTCCGGCGCCATGGACCGCAGCTTCCAGCAGCACCGACGATTCGTTGGCGCTCATGTTGCCGCCCACCGGTACCGCGACCGGCATGCCGTCTTTCTCGAATTCCCACAGGCTTTTGCCGAAGTAGGAATACGTCAGGCAGTTATGCAAGGCCAGGTCTTCTGCCGTTTTCGGTGTGCCATGCTCTTTCAGGTAGGCCGGCGATGCGCATACCACCGAGCGGCACACCGCCAGTTTGCGCGCGATCAGATTGGGATCGAGTGCATTGGTGATACGGATCGCCAGATCTACCCGTTCTTCAATCAGATTCACAGTCCGGTCGACTATCAGCATATCCACTGCAGTGCCGGGGTAGCGTTTCAGGAAGCGCGTCAGCACCGGCGCCAGGTAGGCTTGTCCGAGGGACATGCTGCAAGTCAGCCTGAGCGTGCCGCGCGGAGTATTTTCGGGCGTCGTCGCAGATGCCTGGATATCGCTGGCCATGCCCAGCATCTGACGGCAGCGCGGCAGGGTATCGCTGCCGGCCGATGTCAGGCTCAATTTGCGCGTGGTGCGATGGAGCAGGCGGGCGCCTACCCACGCTTCCAGCTCCGCCAGATAACGCGACACCATGGCGCGCGACATGTCGAGTTTGTCGGCGGCGGCGGTCAGGCTGCCCTGATCCGCTACCTCGACAAATACTTGCATTGCGATAAGTCTATCCATGATTTGCTCGACGTATTTGATCGACGTATTTGCTCGATTTTTGCAACAAACTAATCGCCATTATGGGGTTTTTTGCATCGTTTTTGGCAACTATGATGATGGTTCTTTCACTCCCACTGGAGATATCGATGTTTACACGCAAACTATTCCGCTCGTTGCTGGCAACTGCCACGGGCCTGATGATCGCCGGCTCGGCTGCAGCAGCGCCGCAACCTTTGAAGCTGGAAGTCTATAATCCCGGCGCCAACGGCATTTTCCCGGTGTCGTCCGAGCTGATTACCGGTAACACCGAGGCCATCGTGATCGATGCTCAGTTCGATCGCGCCAATGCCGGCCAACTGCTGAAAAAAATCCAGGACAGCGGCAAGAAACTGACCACTATCTACATCAGCCACGGCGATCCCGACTATTACTTCGGGTTGGAAGTGTTGAAGGAAGCCTATCCGGACGCCAGGATCCTGGCGCCGGCGCCCGTGATCGCGCACATCAAGGCCACCATGCAGGACAAACTGGCATTTTGGGGACCAAAGCTTGGCGTCAATGCGCCCAGGCAGTTGATCGTGCCGGAACCCTTGCAAGGCAATACGCTGACGCTGGAAGGCCGCAAGCTGGAAGTGATCGGCCTGGATGGCGCCAGCCCGGATCGCACTTTCGTCTGGATTCCCTCGTTGAAAGCGGTAGTTGGCGGCGTGCTGGTAGTCGGCAACGAACACGTGTGGACTGCCGATACACAGACCCTGGCTTCGCGCCAGCAGTGGATCAAAATGCTGGATAAGATTGCCGCTTTACATCCGGAGGTAGTGGTGCCAGGACATTTCAGCGCCGGTGCGCCGCAAAACATCGAATCGGTGCGCTTTACCAAAAACTACCTGAAGACTTATGAAATGGAAACCGTCAAAGCCAAAGATTCCGCCGCCTTGATCGACGCGATGAAAAAGCAGTATCCGAATCTGGATGGCGTGTCCTCGCTGGAACTCGGCGCCAAAGTGAGCAAAGGAGAAATGAAATGGTAGAGAATCATGATTGCGGCGACAGCAGTTGTCCGCTTCCCGGCGTGACTTTAACAGACGCAGCGGAATCAACCGCAATTGCAGCGAACGGCGCCGTGTTGCATTACATTTACGATCCGATGTGCGGTTGGTGTTACGGCGCAGCGCCTTTGCTGCAGGCCGCACGCGAGGTCGAAGGCCTGCGGATTGAATTGCACGGCGGCGGCATGATGACCGGCAGCAATCGCAAACAAGTCAGCGCGCAATTGCGCAACTACGTGATGCAGCACGATCATAGGATTGCGGCGATGACCGGTCAGCAATTCGGCGACGATTATTTTAACGGCCTGCTGTTGGACACCACTGCGGTACTGGACTCCGAGCCGCCGACCACGGCGATACTGGCAGCCGAAGCAATCGCGGGGCGCGGCCTGGATATGCTGGTGCGGATACAGGCCGCGCATTACGTGCAAGGCTTGCGGGTTGCCGAACCCGTGGTGTTGCGCAATCTGGCAGCCGAGATTGGCCTGGAGGCGGCGCTCTTCGACAGCAAATTTGCCGAGCTTGAGGGCGCCGCCACCCAGGCCCACATTGCGGCCAGCCGTGCCTTGCTTTCGCGCGTCGGCGGCCAGGGTTTCCCTACCTTTGCGCTGCAACGCGGAATGCAAGTCGAGATGTTGGATACCGGTCGTTTCTTTGGTCAGGCGGAGGCCTGGAAAGCTGTCTTGGGTGGCTAACCCGGATGGGTAACTCAAGCGCGTAATTTATGTTGCTTGTTTCATCAGAAAGCCTGCCCTGAAGCAGGCTTTCTTTATTTCAAAACGTGTTGCCGTAAATCGCCGTAATAGTTGCATGTTGAGAAATTTATAAAAAAACAATTTGTTGTTATTTTGTAGTTATTTAATGCTAATTACTCGTTATATAACGCTAAGATTATCTATTTTATTGATGTCGTTTAGCAACATCTGCACTTTTTTTTGGCATTTAATGACAGCTTTGTATTGTATCGCCCTATTGCCGAATGTATCGTTGCAGCAATTTTCAACAAAGTAATTTGACGTAAAACACGGGGACTGCGATTGTCCTGGCAATGTGTTTGCTGCAAGTTAATACCGAGTAAAAGTATGAATCGCAAACATGCAGGTCGTTTTCCCTTATCAGTTGTTTCCATAGCAGTATTGAGCATGCTCGCGGCGTGCGGCGGCGGTGGCGGTGGTTCTTCCAGCCCTGGCGACAATACCCAGCAGCCGGTGCCGACCACCACCACCCCGAATCCCGCAGCTGCCGCACCGCAAAGCGCTGTTTCGGCACTTAATCCTGCCGACCCCAGCAACGCCGCCAGCGCCCACGCGCGCGGCATCGTCGGCGCCGGCGTGTTGGTGGCACTGGTCGATACGGACTTTAATGTTACCGATCCGGAATTTGCCGGACGCCTGAGCAAAACCGTGTACAACAGCGGCGGCGCCGGTAATCTGCACGGCAGCGAAGTGGCAGAAGCGCTTGGCGGAACCAGCTATGGTGTGGCGCCGCAGGTCAGCATGCTGGGCGCCGCAGTCGGTACCGGCGGTGACAACGTTTCTTTCAACAGCTCGACCTATCAGGATCTGTACAACAAGGGTGCGCGCATCTTTAACCAGTCGAACGCCTTCGGTTCGATTGCGACGCCAGGCAACAACGGCCCGACTTTCTACAACATTTATCAACCGTTCGTGGCGCAAGGCAGCCTGTTTATATGGGCCGCCGGCAACGATGGCAGCGCCCATCCCAGCCTGACTGCAGGCTTGCCCGCCTTGTATCCGGACCTGCAAAAAGGCTGGATCACCGTGGTGGCGGTGAACGCCGCCGGCGGCGCGCAAGGATACTCCAGCAGCGACACTACGCCGGGCGTGCTTTCCAGCTATTCGAACCGTTGCGGGGAAGCCGCCAACTGGTGCCTTGCGGCACCGGGCGATTTTATCTCTGCCACGGCCGGTGGCCGGGTCTACGGCACCTCCTTTGCCACGCCCGCGGTCACCGGTGCAGCTGCGTTGGTGCAGCAAGCCTTTCCATGGATGAGCGCCGACCAGATTCGGCAAACCATCTTGTCGACAGCGACCAGCATGGGCGATACCGCCACTTATGGCTGGGGTTTGCTGAATGCCAGCAAAGCGGCCAACGGCCCGGCCTTGTTTGATACGCGGCTAACGCTGGGCGGCAACTTCATCGCCAAGTTCGACTCTGTCAGTTCTACCTTTGGCAATGATATCGGCGGCAATTCTGGCTTGCTGAAAGATGGCAGCGGCACTTTGACCCTGGCTGGCAATAACACCTACAGCGGCGCCAGTGAAGTACTGAAAGGCACGCTAAATGTGACCGGATCGGTTGCCACTTCGGTCACCATCGACAGTGCCGGTATCTTGTCCGGCGACGGCGGACGCATCGGTGGCAGCGTGGCCAACTACGGCCGTCTCAGCAATACCGGCAATGGCATGACGATTGCAGGCAACTACACGGCGTCGGCCAGCTCGGTGCTGGCTAATCAATTCAATTCGACCTTGACTGTAGGTGGTAACGCTACCCTGGGTAATTCGCATCTGGTCGCTACCACGCCGGTTGGCAGCAGCGATCCGTCGGGCTATGTGGCGCAGCAAGTGGGCGTTAAAGGCAAGGTGTTGACTGCCGCCAACGGCGTATCCGGCCAATTCCAGAATGTCTCGTTCGAGCATGACGGCACGGCTTTTAATCCGGGTACCTTCTTGAGCGCGTCGCTTGCTTACACCGCCAATGAGGTCGACCTGACTATCGCGCGTAACGATGTAACCGCCGTTGCAGCGCAATCGTTTGCTGCTGATCCTACCCGTACCAATAGTGCCGCCAATGTCGAGCAAGGACTGAAGGCAGCCGATGCCATGGTCGCCAGCGGCAACACTGGCAGCAACAACAATGCTTTCCTTACTAGCGCCGCGGCGCTGCAACGCACTCCGGATATCGCTGCCGCGGCACAAGTGCTGGACAGTTTGTCGGGCCAGATTTATGCCTCGTCGCAGGCGCTGACTTTCCAGCAATCGCAAGCCATCAACCGCGACTTGTCGAACCGCTTGTCGTTGCTGGCCAGTCCGGTATCCGGTAATACCAAAGCCGGCTTGTGGGCCAGCGTGATCGGCGCTACCGGCAAGCTGGGCGAATCGGGATATGCGTCTGCCGACACTTCAACCTGGGGCGGACAATTCGGTTTCGACACGCATCTGAATGACAAGGCGATTGTCGGCGCGGCGCTGTCCTATTCGGAAAGCAAGGCCAGCTTCGATCGAAACACCGGCAGAGCAAACAGCCAGAATACCGGCTTGTCCATGTATGGCCGCTACGCGCTCAGCAATGACGGTATCTATGTTTCGGGCCGTGCCGGGGTCGCCAGCGTTACCAGCAAAATCAATCGCACTGCGATCCTCGGCACGGAAGTGGACAGCCTGTCTGGCAACCACACCGACAGCATGATATCGGCCTATGCTGAAACCGGATACGTGCGCAATCTGTCGGTCACATCGACGCTGACGCCGTTTGCCGGCATCAGCTACGACCGCCTCAAGCGCGGCGGTTTCACCGAAGCCGGCAGCCCGTTCGGCCTGACCGCCGGCAGCAGCGCATATCAGCAGACTGCGAGCGTGCTGGGTTTGCGTGGCGACGCCAAACTTGACTGGCTGGGTGGCATCACCAATCTACAAGCTTACGCTGCCTGGCAGCATGGTTTTAATGACGGCAAGCTGGATTTCAGTGCCGCTTTCGTGGGCGCGCCCGCAGCCGGCTTTACGGTGCAAGGTATCGGTTTGCCGCGCAATAGCGGCTGGGCTGGCATTGGTATCTCGAGTGCGCTGGCGAAGAATTGGAGCTGGTACGCCAATTACGACGCCCAGTTTGGCAAGGGCGGACTGGTCAACAACGTATTTTCGGCAGGCATGCGCAAAGCGTTTTGATGAATCTGTATCGATTGTGATCAGCGATGATCGCGATGGCGTTTAAATAAACGGCCTCGGCCTGTATAGCTCGCAAGAGTTATACAGGCCGTTTTGCAATGAAATGGATTTTGCTGCAGGTAATAACTTATGCAACCGCTTTCAATTTATTGAAATCGGTATTGCTGGCCGGTGCGAAACCGCCATGGGCAGGTGCGTGGCTGGCATAGAACTGGCCGAAGCGGTTGGCCAGGAAATCTGCCAGGGTGGCTTGCTCTTGCCGCACAAAACCGCTTTGCGGCAAGACGCCGGTCACCACCAGATCAACCATGGCGCAGATGCCGGCTGCGGTAGTCAGCTGGATCGCCGACAGCAACTGGCCATTGACGTGCTGGCTATAGATTTTCTTGGCATAAGTTTCTTGCTCCAGGCGGCCATCGCGCATGCCGCTGACGCTGACGAAGGTCAGCACCACATCCTGCTTGGTGATCGGGATCGAGGTTTCCAGCACTTCCTTCAGGATCGGACGACGTTCCAGCTTGCCCAGTTGCAGGTCGCGCACCAGGATCTTGATGATGTCGCGATGGCCGGGATAACGTACGGTTTTGTAATCCAGGTTCTGCACCCGGTCTCGCAGGCTCTCGCATAAAGTGCCCAGGCCGCCTGAAGTGTTGAATGCCTCGTAATCGACGCCATCGAGCGAGAAGTGTTCCAGCTCTTCCAGCGGTGACGTTTCGCGCAGGACGCCGTCGACAATCGCTTCGCAAGGATTGCAGTACTCGTTGATCAGACCGTCGGTACTCCAGGTCAGATTGTATTTGAGCGCATTGCTAGGATAGGTCGGCAACGCGCCGACACGCATCTTCACATCGTGCAATTGCTCGAAGCGGCTTGCCACATCGTTCGCCACAATCGAAATGAAACCGGGCGCGAGGCCGCATTGCGGCACAAAGGCGGTGCTTGAATCAAGCGCCAGCGATTTGACGAAACGGGTGCTTTCGACATCTTCGGTTAAATCGAAATAATGCGATTTCGCTGCTTTGGCAGCAGCGGCGATAACCGGCGTCAGGAAATATGGGCAAGCGGACAGTGTTACGTCATGGCCGCTGATCAGCTTGGTCACCGTCGGCGCGTGCGAAATATCGGCCAGAATCGTGGTGACGTTGGGAAAGCCGGCTTGCTTTACATACTCCAGCCGTTGCGGATCGCGATCGGCCACGGTCAAGATGTAATCGCCAGTGTGGGACAACAGGTTAAGAATGGCATCGCCGATTTTGCCGGCGCCTAAAAGTATCAGTTTGGTAGTCATGTCGTCGCTCACGTTGGTGTTTTAGTCAATGCTGCAGTTCTGCTAAAGCAATTGTAAATTCAAGTGAAGTCAGATAATAGAGTGTAAATAGTCGTCAATATGTATAATAATGATACGTTATGACGAAAATTAAAGATCAAATGTCGCGATGGTGGATAAATAAGAGAGAAATGAGAGAGAAATGAGAGATAAGCTTGACGAAGTCGACCACAAAATCCTGGCATTGCTGATGGATGATGCCCGTCTCTCCATGGCCACCATTGCCAAGCGGGTAGGCATCGCCAGGACCACGGCGATAGCCCGTCTGGCGGCGATGGAAAAGAAGGGCGTGATCGCCGGTTACGGCGTGCGCCTCGATCTGGAGTTATACCAGCCGGCAGTACGCGCTTACGTCGGCATTTCTATCGATTCCCGCAATGCGCCACTGCTGGTGCAGCAGCTGCAAACAATGTCGCAAGTGGAAACCCTGTGCGCGGTGAGCGGCATGATCGACTATATGCTGACCCTGCGCTGCCACTCCACCGACGAGCTTGACCGTTTGCTGGACCAGATCGGCGCGATGGAAGGGGTAAGGCATACCTCGACCTCGATCATTCTCAGCAAGCGTATCGATCGCGGGCCGATCTGATTGCATGAAAGATATGTGTTTTATCTATAACTGTTATACGAATAATAAAGCAGACACGCATGTTGCACTGCCATATAGTTACACCTGTCTCCTCCAACACCTCCTAAGGTTTGGATTCAACCCGCTACCGCAAGGTCAGGCGGGTTTTTTTT
>FTFY01000760.1_pt1 | contig 23806 bp, 20 predicted proteins | sample 1640561 | NCBI WGS metagenome assembly FTFY01 (sample SAMEA3914789, study PRJEB12502) | metagenome | biome: forest; material: soil | place: Canada | collected 2011-07-03 | depth 0.3 m | reverse complement strand
GTCAAGGTTTGTGCAACAAATTTGCTGCCTACAGCGCGCGGATTGCCGAAAGTTTTCGCATCTGAATTGTCGACAACGGCGTAGAACGATTCCGTGCTGGTATCGCTGACGTCGCTAGTCCCTAAATAACGGCCAGTCCCGACATACACCACGGGTTTGCCATTGATTGTCGCTTCCAGCGGCGCGGCTGTAATCGGCTGCGGATTTCCACTGGCATCTTTGAAACTCACCAGCAACTGGGCGTCATAACCGCTGGCACCGATATTGCCATTGATGTCGAAACGCCACAAGTTACCGAGTGTGTCTCCGCCATAGGCGGCGAGAGAAGTATTGTTGGTCAGAGATTGCACCGAATGTGCACTAATGCGCGCCATTCCGCTCGGAGCCGCCGAGCTCCCTGCACTAGTGGCAATATTTCTGATGAGCGCGCCGGTGTTGGCGTTCAACACGTACAGGTGACCCAGGCCATCCGCGTTGTTATAACCGGAACTTAGCAATACAACCCATGTGCCATCATTTAACTTGGTGATCTTGGGATTGCCATAGGAATAGCCCATATTGGTATCGGTAAACTCCCACAACAATTTTGGCGTCGTCGGATCGGTAATGTCCAACGCATAGTAGCCTTTGCCGCCACGGTTTAAACCACCGACTAGAATAGTCTTCCACTGTGCGCTGGTACAGGTTGACGTCGGGGCGTTCGGACAGATATCACCGGTTTCAGGTGAGTTATCAACGAAAAACTGGTGCAAGGTGGCGTAATTTTTGTCCGCCAGATTGTATATATTCGGCAAAACCATGCTCGGTATGTATGCCCACATTTCTTTGCCGGATGAGGCATCGAAGGCATGTACCATACCGTCATTAGCACCAACATAGACCGTACCGGTACGCGATGCGATGGCGGTTGAGGTTTTAAATGCATTGTAATTGGCGTCACTGTAATTGAATAGTGGCGCCTGCACGTATCTTGCTTCGGACGATACGATGTCACCCAGCACGTGTGTCCTTGAGCGGAAATAAGTGCCTTCATAGGTGCGATCGCCGCGCAGGAAGTTGACCAGCGCTTCTCCGGCCGCCCCACCTGTCGCGATCGTATTATTGCTTTGCGCAGTGCTGCTCAGGCAATTGCCTCCCGATGTACAGAATTGCGTCAGGCCAGATTGCGTGACGGTCGAAGTCCCTGCAACATAGCTGATATACGGTGCAGTGAAATTTGAATCCAATCCCGCAGACTGCAACGTAGCCCAGTCAAACGAGATGAGTCCTGTAGTACTGCCGACCGTCCCTTTTGTATAAATAGTACGACTGGTCGGCGCTGTCACCGGAACTGGCGTTGCCGCGTTACCGTCGACGTTCACCACTGCAATATTCTTGCCGTCCACGCCTGTGCTGGTACCGTCAAAAGTAGCACCCGAGGTGTAGCCGGTGACGACCGTGTAGCAGTTGGTTCCTTGCCGGAACACGCTGCCAACGATGTAGTTGGTCGACGCCGCCCAGGATGTTGTTGCGCAATCAAGCAGCGTCATGGCCGACCAGTTTTGTACGCTTAGAGTCCCCGTAGTATTTAGTTGCTGACGAATCAATTCACCGTACCAGCTTATCGATTTGTAAGATGAGCTGAACACATAGTTGTCGCTTGCACTGACATTTGGATTGCTGCTGGCGGCGGCCGCAGCGGTACCTGGACGCGGAGTATTGATGATCGTCGACAGGGCCGACGTAAGGCCGTTTGCCAGCGATGCTGGGTCTGATGCGCTGAAATAGGTACCATGTCCGTTAACCGCTGCATGCCACAAGTCATCGATGTTGGCATTGGAATTGGAGGAAGGAGTCGGCCAATTGCAGGCCCCGCTACTCTGCCAGGAACAAATACCCGAACTTGTATTAGCAGTGCTGCCTTTCAATACATCGTAAAAATCGCCACTAGTATCGTTCCAGTAATCCTTGCCGTCGGTAGGTGCATAAATCATCCGCCCGGTTGACCCCAACCCCAAAGTAAAAGTGGTCATGTGCTGGGTAGTGGCGACATCGCGCCCGTTTGACGGCACGTTGTTAGCGCACAAGTCATTCGGCGTCGTTGACGGCGAGATGATTGGACCGGTACATGTCCCCGTCCCCTGGCTTGGATCGGGACTACGCAAATCTGTGTTGTAGTAATAGGCCGCGACGTCAGCTAGCGTGTTAGAGGTACCGCCTGAGTTCAAGGACGAACAGTTGGTCGCGGTCGCCACTGTGTAGTTGGGGCCGGTTGATTGCGGCACAACAGTACAGGAACTTGCGTTCGATGCAGCGCTCCAGGGCGTATATTGGCAATTACTCGTGCTTGACGCCGTGCATGAGGTCGCATTTACCCATGTTCCAAGCGTTGTAACCGTATTGCACTGAGCCGCGGTACCCACCGTATAAGGGGAAGAAGTCGATTGCGGTACAACTGTACACGAAGCCGTATTACTATAGCTAGTCCACGGCGTATATTGGCAATTATTTGTATTTGACGCCGTGCATGAGTTTGTATTCACCCACGGTCCGAGCGTTGTAACCGTATTGCACTGGGTCGCGTTAGCCACAGTATAAGGAGAAGAAGTCGATTGCGGTATGGCTGTACACGAAGCCGTATTGCTATAGCTAGTCCATGGCGTATATTGGCAATTATTCGTGCTTGACGCCGTGCATGAGTTTGCATTCACCCACGGTCCGAGCGTTGTAACCGTATTGCACCGGGTCGCAGTACCCACCGTATAAGGAGAAGAAGTCGATTGCGGTGCAGCTGTACACGAAGCTGTATTGCTATAGCTAGTCCACGACGTATATTGGCAATTAATCGTGCTTGAAGCAGTGCAACTACTGACATTCGTCCAATTTGCAACAATAACGGTCTGACATTGCCTTTGACTCTTGCCACTAGTTTTCACAGTACACGATGCGTTGTTATACCAAGCTCCCCATGTCTTACCGCTATCGCTTGAATCGCTCTCCTGCAATTGCGTTATTTGCTTTTGAAGCTGACTGGTGCTGCTTTGCACCTGATAACTGACAGTTTGCGATTGGAGCGTACTGGTGCTGCTTTGCGCCTGATTACTGACAGTTTGCGATTGGAGTGCGCTGGTGCTGCTTTGCGCCTGGTAACTGATCGTTTGCGACTGGAGCTTGCTTGTACTGATTTGTTGCTGGGAAGCGCCGCCGTCGTAATATGGGCGAGGCAACCCTGCATCCTGATTGGCAACCGCAGTAGAACCATCCATTTTAGTCGGACTCGAACTCTCGTTCCAGAAGCCATCGGTCGACATGATGGTGTAGTTTTGTTGGCAAGAATACTGTAGTGGATCGTTCACAGTGCTGCCGTTAAGGGTTTGGCCAGTGAGCTTGCCGGCATAATACTGACCAGCGGTTGCCAACGCTACGCGCAAGGGGGTCGAGTTTTTGGGAATCGCGCTTATCAGTGTGCTGTACCAGTTATATTTTTGCGTAGTTTTGAACTCATCGATATTGACAAAATCATTACTGGTATTGTTGTTAATGGTCATGAACCCCACTCGAAAGCGCGAGACATTGTTCGCCACGTCGGTGGCCGTATCAATCGCCGCGAATGCGTTGCTCGTGGAGGTTTTCATCATTTGCATGCGCGTTCTGTAGTAAGTCCACCAGTTCGCATAGTTGATCATTTCCTCGTTCCCGGTGCAGAGCGAGCCAGCGCAGTCGGTTCGACCAGCAGCCTTTGCAGTCTGCCCAGGAAAAGGGTAGATCGCGGTAGTGCCAGGAATGATGACCGTGCGCAAGCTGTACCCCGGGGATACACTTGTGCTAAATGCAGAGGGAGTACTCAGGGAAATCGAGCCGCCTTGGGTAATTGCCGGAGTTGTGACTGTGTTCTTCCCTGCAGTAATGGTAATGGAGGTGACGGTGCCAGACCAGGAGCTACTAGAAACTACAAGTGCTGAATAACCAGTCACTCCGCACTTACCGGTCGCAGACACATTGCAGGCATTGATGCTGGCAGCGATCGCTGCGGCTACATTGGCGACCGAACTCGATGTCGCAGTCACTGTCGCCGACAAAATTTCAAGCGAATTCACTTTAATGCTACTAATGGTTGCACCAGACCCGACACTATTGATCGTAAAGCTGCTTTCTCTCGGCGAAGGTGCACGGGCGTAATTGTAGGTTGAGCCAAAAGCTGCCTGACAATTAGTCATTCCACTACTATTACACCAGCGCAGATTTGCAGGATAGTTATAAGCAGTTCCGCTAATCGTGGTTGGAGCACTGGACGTTGTGCAGACTCTCAAGCTTGTTGATGTGCAATACTCCCCAGCAATAGTGGTATAAAAATACTGAGGTGTAGATTGCAGATCCCATAGTTGAGACGCGTTACTCTGGACGCCGTAAGCATCACTTTGAACCGCTTTCCAATTTGGTTTCGCACTAGAATCTGCCCCCGTCGTGGTAGACGCACCCGTCATGTTGGGGTAAGTGGTGGTGTTCGTTACTCCAGTACTAGAAACGGCGATCGGCGGCTTATAAACTACAGCCGGATTATAGTAAATACCGTTATAGCTGGCGTTTCGGAACAAGTATTCGGCTTGCGGAGAGCTACTGTCAACGCTCTGTCCGATGGAGTTGCAACTACTGTTGCGCGTCGAAGAACTGGTACACGCCCAATCCGGCATGAAGTCCCAGTCCATACTACCCGAGTCATCCAGCACTAAAAATACATTCGGCTTTACATCCGTGCTTGAAGGCGCTGAATAGGTGTTCAACGGCACAGTTGAGATGTCAGTCTGCACCGCATAGGCGGTCGCGCTGAGTGCCAGAGTAATCAGCAAGCTGCTGAACGTTCTGAGCGATCGGTTGTTGGTCAAGGCATTCTCCTGAATGTTGAAGCACATTTTGCTGCACGCGCAATGTCAATTTTTTTGAATCAGTCTGCGATACGATGAGGAAGTAGGTATATCGCTTACATCGCAACCACTGCCTGCACATAGCTAACCGTATTTCTTGGCCCGCTGACGCGAACGGTTATCCGGTAATACACAGCCGATGGTGCATTAAGCGGTATTTGCCCTGCCTCCTCGGCGTTTCCTGTCGCTACCTGAACCGCAGGAGAAAAGTTACAAGAGGCCAAACCTGTTGGAGAACCAGACTTGTCGCATAAGCGATCGATGACGTAACTGACACTATTTCCTGCGGAATCAAGAATAGGTGTTGAAGTCGATGGCGGGTATGCTCTGGACGCCAGAGATAGGGACCAGAAGTCATCCCAGGACTGCCCTGCTGTTGGATTGTTCGACGAGTCACTGCCATTGGCCGCGTAGCCATTTGTTGAGTCATCGGTATTGAGCAAGCCACCGGTATTGTTTGCCTGCAGCCAGGCTGTCGCCGCTTCGACTCCTGTGTCGCCGGAATGCGTGGCAGCTGCTTGAAACGCCAGATTGCCGGCAATGATGTTGGCGCTATCTACCGAGCGCATCAGCGCAAGGGCGGCCAAGGTCATCGCCACCAAGACGATGAGAGCCACGAATAACACCACACCAGATTGCTTGGTGCGGGACTTTAGCGAACGCGACGGCGCGAGGTTGGCGATTAGCATCCTGGAGTCACTCCCATCCAACCGACATTACGTATCGGCATTACAGTCTCGAACACCTTGTAGCGATAGTGTTTCCATGGCTCGTCAGCCGACGTGTTCGGCCCCAAGCCACCGGTGGCTCCAACAATTGCGGCTGTGGCGTTTTCCGACCAGGTGGGTGCATTGACCGGCATCGGTGTGTTAAGCCCAGTTGCGGTGACGATGCCTTTCTCGTATTGCGTACTGCGCGCGACCAGCACCAGACCTAGAGCCGAGATCCGAGCCCAACCGCAGGCAGTGGTCGGGGTAGTCTGATCATGAACGTCTGGAATACCGTCCATCAGCGTACTCGTATCGCGCCAGTACACGGCTCTCATGCTGACGACGTTGTTGGCGATCGGCGCCCATATCGACGAATCACTGGTACTGGCCGCCAAGCCACAATCATTCACTCGATAGTCGCATACGGTCAGGTTGCCGCGGCGGACAGCATATGCAAGCACACTTGGCGTTGGGCCGAGGTTGTATAGCGTGCTGCCAGTTCCCCCCGTAGCCACCGTCAAGTTAGGCGATGCAACCGAGGTAATGCTGTCAAGAGTCAAATTTGTGGTTGTAGTACATGTAGCGGGAGCTGCTATGACGCGGTCGCCGATGGCGAACGAGGTGGCCTTTTGCATCGCGTAGAGAGTCGAGCTCTGACCTTGGATGACGCTACCCTGGGGCTGGCCGTTTGTATTTCCATAGACAACAAGCAGGGTGTCAGTATTCGCATCACCGGCCGGAACTACAGTCGTGGCAGGGTTAACGGTTACCGGTGCCAACGGCATGGCGGTAGCGATATTGGTGCCGGAAGGCAGTTTCCACGTCAAATTGCAGTTAAACAAGCTGACAGCACTGATGCCGAAGCCAGCTTGACCAACGTCGTGCTGCAACTGGTTAAGGGCGATGGCAGCGGTGCTTTGTGCATCGCCGCCGCCAGTCGTAGTGCGTTTGCGTTGTTCGGACAGGGCAAACACTTGCAACATGATAATGACGGCGATCATGCCGATCGCCAGGCTGACCATGACTTCAACCAAACCAAAGCCGGCAGCCGGGCGATTGAATAATGCTGGCATCCTCAACAATTTGAACTCCTTACCTGTCATGAATTTGCGCGATTGTGACGTATTGATGGGAGGCAGTTCCTGCCACTTCACTTGGCGCCAGCCATCTGATAGTGACTGTCACTATGTTGCTGCTATCGACGTTGACGGTTGCAGAACTCTGCGGCAACGCTGCGGACACATTGGCCAGCCATGCTGTATAACCGGCTCCATTTGGGCTATTGAAATTGGTTTGCATGGTCGCTGTAGTACGGTCGCTAGCCCACATCGTTCCAAGTAGTGTATTTGCCAGCACAGCGGCTTGCGAACGATACGAAGCGTCGCTGACCTGTTTGACGCTCACCGTCTGTAAGCCGACGATTGCAAGGATCCCTATGGAGAAAATAAAAATGGCAATCAGCCCCTCTATCAGCATCATGCCCGCTTGCTTCTTCAATGGTCGAGAGTTCATAAACATAGTCATGTCAGCACGCTTGTGGATCAGATGGCTTGGAGACGGTGAGGGCCGGATCGCACATGCGGATCTGTCCTGCGGGGGTGACGACGACGCGCAAGCAACGCACCTTACCGCCAGCTGCAGCGCAAGTGCCTCCGCCTGTGCTGTTGCTAATATCGAAAACTGCGTTATCCGCGGCCGCCAAAGTGGTTGTGATCACCCTGCCCAGGCCGTTGAAAGTAAGCGTGTTTGTGAAAACCGCAGTGGTGGCCGCGGCACCCGAGGACGCCACCACCTCTGACGTAGCTACCTGAGCTTGGGTCGAGCCCTCGGCTGCGACTCGTTTCATGATGGTGGCAGGGCAATCGGTGGTCGCTGTGGTGCATCCGACGACCCAAGAAGAGTCCGTCGACGAGTCCACACCAGAAGAAAAATTGACTAAGGTATTCCGCCGAAGGGCCTCTACTCGCGCAAGGCTGACCCCGTTTTGCAACGCCTCGGCAGCATTACGAATGTTGCTGTTCGCAATAAATGCACTGAAATTAGGCATGGCGATGCCAAGCAGAATGGCGAAGATCGCTATCCCGATCACAAGCTCGATCAGGGTAACTCCCCGCTGCTTGGGCAGTGGCGCTAACACACCCCACCCTTTTTGGTCACCCAGCATGAAGCATTGGTAGTCCAATTGGAAGGCACCGAAGTAGTCGCCTTGTTATTACTCTGATCGACCGTGTAAATAAATCCCGCCATCGAATTTGTGCCGGTAGCGCGAAGCGTAAAACTGGTTGCAGTGCCTACGACTGAGCAATCAAAATTGAAATACTTGCTGGTAGTGCTATCTACGGCAGCACAAGGTGGGGCGCCCGCGTACGTGTGGTTATCCTGGAAAAACTGCTCCATCTGTACGCGCAGAGTCGCCAAATTGGACGTTGCATCCGGAATCTTTCCGCGAGTAACGTAGTCTGAGTATGAAGGCAATGCTACCGCGGCCAATATCCCGACAATGACCACGGTGACCATTAATTCGATCAAAGTAAAACCGGCTGACCGTCTATTTGACTGCTTGCTATGCCTCATACTCCCCCCAATTTCTTGCATTGATCTTATTCAAGACATCACACAACCAGAAATCACTGCACCTCTGTTGACGACGAAATTTCTGCTCGACAAGTGTTGCAGTATTATAGGTGTGGAGTTTCCACAAAGTAACCATCAAGCCTTCCGTTCGTCGCCATATAAAGACCGCTTATCTACGATCGCCATAAAATTAATTAAAAAGCAATTTACCCAACTCGCGCAGATGCCTTTCTTCCGAGTTGAAGGCATCTTTTTGACTGTCGTGCTCAGTAAATATAAACAAGCGTAAATGCTATAATCCGCGCTTTCCCAGAGCATTTCGCGTTGCATCCGAACGGTAATCAAGTGCACGCTTTTCTTTGAATATTAAAAAGCGCCGTCTCTGATATCGGCCTGTCTATCGCTCGATATTTCAGCTGCCATGTGCGCAGCATGAATTTTTACGACAAATGGAGTTTGTTATGTGGACAACAATGCGGCCAATCCGCCTGCTAATGATCTTCCTGCTGGCTACGCTGGCGTTTTCCGCGATGGCTGCAGAGCGCGACTTCCCCGCCTCAGCCCAACGCGGCAAGCTGGCCATCACCAACTACCCAATCGTCACCGTCAATGGCAACGCGCTGCGGTTATCACCCGGCTCGCGCATCTGGAATACCCAGCAGCTGACCCAGATCCCCAACTCGCTCGGCACGGATACCTACCAGGTGAATTACACCCTTAACGCCCAAGGCGACATCGACCGCGTCTGGATCCTCACGCCAGACGAGGTCAATCAGAAAATTGAGACGCAGCGCAACGGCAACAAGTTGTAATTCAGTTGTAACTAAAGAGCAGTCATGGAAAAAACGATGCAAAAGAAAGTATTCATCAAGACCTTCGGTTGTCAGATGAACGAGTACGACTCGGACAAGATGGCCGATGTCTTGAACGCCTCCGACGGCTTGATCAAGACTGATCGCCCGGAAGATGCCGACGTCATCCTGTTGAATACCTGTTCCGTGCGCGAGAAGGCACAGGAGAAGGTGTTTTCCGACCTGGGCCGCCTGCGCGAACTGAAGCGCAACAATCCCGATCTGCTGATCGGCGTCGGCGGCTGCGTGGCTTCGCAAGAAGGCGCGGCTATCGTCAAGCGTGCGCCGTATGTCGACATGGTATTCGGCCCGCAGACCCTGCACCGCTTGCCGGAAATGATCAGCCAGCGGCGTGCCACCGGTAACGCGCAAGTCGACATCAGCTTTCCTGAAATCGAGAAATTCGATCACATGCCGCCGGCCAAGGTTGAGGGTGCGACCGCATTCGTCTCGATCATGGAAGGTTGCAGCAAATATTGCAGCTACTGCGTGGTGCCTTACACCCGTGGTGAAGAAGTCTCCCGCCGGTTTGAAGATGTGCTGACTGAAGTGGCGGGCCTGGCTGAGCAAGGCGTCAAGGAAATCACCTTGCTGGGCCAGAACGTTAATGCCTTCCGCGGCGCCATGGCGGATGGCGAGATTGCCGATTTCGCGCTGCTGATCGAGTACATCGCCGAGATTCCTGGCATCGAGCGGATCCGCTTTGTGACCAGCCATCCAAAGGAATTCACGCAACGTCTGATTGATACCTACGCCAAGGTGCCGAAGCTGGTCGACCATTTATACCTGCCGGCACAGCACGGTTCGGACCGCATTTTGTCGGCAATGAAGCGCGGCTATACCGTGCTGGAATACAAATCGGTAATCCGGCGCTTGCGCCAGGTGCGTCCTAACATCACTATTTCTAGCGATTTCATCGTCGGCTTTCCAGGCGAGACAGATGCCGATTTCGACGCACTGATGAAACTGATTACCGATATCGGCTACGACAACAGCTTCAGTTTCATTTTCAGTCCGCGCCCCGGAACACCGGCTGCCAATCTGCAGGATGACACGCCACATGAAGTCAAACTGAAACGGCTGCAGCAGTTGCAAGCCGTGATAGAAGAAAATATCGGCAAGATCAGCGCGGCGATGGTCGGTTCTGTGCAGCGCATCCTGGTTGAAGGCCCGTCCAAGAAAAAGCCAGCCGAATTCCAGGGGCGGACCGAGAACAACCGCGTAGTCAACTTTGATGCCGGCCCTAACGGCGCGCGTCTGATCGGTCAATTGATCGATATGAAGATTACAGAAACCTATACCTACACACTGCGCGGCGAAATCGTCCTGGCAGAATAAATTAGTAATCTACAAGACCGCGCCCACCCACCACGCACACAAGATAAGCAAACCACAGTTTGAAAACTAAAACTCCTACCCAGCCGCATTATTTCATCCCGCAACCGCTAGACAACACGCGGCTGGCGCATCTGTGTGGACCGCTCGATGAAAATCTGCGGCAGATTTCTGCGGCGCTGGATGTGTCGATTTTCCGGCGTGGCGACAAATTTATCGCCGCCGGCACCAATGCGGAACGCGCGGTGGAAATTCTCGATCAGTTTTACGCGATCGCGAATAAAGTTATTTCTGTGGATGAAATCCAGTTGGCGCTGGTCGAACAACGCGCCAAGCTGGGCATGGGGAAAAAGCCGAAAGCCACCAAGAGCAACGGTAAGGCCAACGGCGAATCAGGCGATGAGGCCGGTGTTGATCCAGCCGATGCCGAGCTGACCGAGACCGATATCGAAAGCCCGGTTCTGAAAACCCGGCGCAGCGATCTGCGTGGGCGCACTCCGCATCAAAGCCAATATATCCGTTCGATCCTGGAGCATGATGTGACACTGGGCATTGGCCCGGCCGGCACCGGCAAAACCTATCTGGCGGTGGCCTGCGCGGTCGACGCTCTGGAGCGCGATGCCGTCAAGCGTATCGTACTGACCCGGCCAGCGGTCGAGGCAGGCGAGCGCCTGGGCTTCCTGCCTGGCGACCTGGCGCAAAAAGTCGATCCTTACCTGCGCCCGTTGTATGACGCGCTGTACGATTTGCTCGGCTTCGACCGTACCCAGAAAATGTTTGAAAAACAGGCGATCGAGATCGCACCGCTGGCATACATGCGCGGCCGCACGCTGAACCACGCGTTCATCATCCTGGACGAAGCGCAAAACACCACGCCGGAGCAAATGAAAATGTTCCTGACCCGGATCGGCTTTGGCAGCAAGGCCGTAGTCACCGGCGACGTTACCCAGATCGACTTGCAGCGCGGCCAGAAGAGCGGCTTGATCGATGCCATGAACATCCTGAAAGATGTACGCGGCATCGCTTTTACCCGCTTCAATAGCAGCGATGTGGTGCGCCATCCTTTGGTAGCACGCATTGTCGATGCCTATGAAACGGCATCGCAGGCCGCACCGGTTGCATCCACCCATGGTGTAATCGAAGCGGCCACGCCGCAACCAGTCAAACCCGTCAAACCGGTGCAAACCGGCATTACCAAAACTGCCCGTAGTCGCCATGCCGTCAAAAAATAAACTCTCCTTGTCGGTGCAATATCCCGACCCGCGCCTGCAAGATAGCGTTCCACGCCCGCAGTTGAGGCGCTGGGTGCAGGCAGCTTTACTGGCGCCGGCGGAGCTGACGATTCGCTTTGTCGACGCCGAAGAAGGCCGCACCCTGAACCGCGACTATCGCGGCAAGGATTACGCTACCAATGTACTTACTTTTGCTTACTCCGAAGATGAGGAAGAAGGTCCAGGCGAAGATAACGGCATCACCCAGGCCGATATCATTCTTTGCACCGATGTATTGGAGCGTGAAGCGAAAGAGCAAGGCAAGACGCTGGTGGAACACGCCGCGCATCTGGTGGTGCATGGCGTCCTGCATGCGCAGGGTTATGACCATGAAGACGATGAAGAAGCGGCCGAAATGGAAGACCTGGAAATTGAGATATTGGGCAAGCTGGGCTGGTCCAATCCCTACGCTGATCGATAGCTCATCGACAGCTTTCTTCATCCCCGACAAATACGCCGCCTTTGCGGCGTTTTTTATTTCCATAATTACTTCTACATTTTATTACTTGAAATCAATGACTTGCAATCAAAATATTGCAATTAATTCATCGAAAATCTTCTCTTATCTTTTTAATTAATAAGATTATGATGAATTCATGTAATGAACCGGTTTGGCCTGCGACTAAGCCACATGAAAACCAACATTGCACAGATTCCGGAGACAAACGTGAACCAAATCATGTTGCCCCAGTTGATCGTCGTCCCTCTTGTACAGGCGGCCTAAATGTCATCCTCTACACTCAAGAAACCGGTGGTTCATCCGATCTGGCTGCGCGTCACCCACTGGCTCAACGCGCTCGCCGTGATCATCATGATCCTGAGCGGGTGGCGCATCTATAACGCATCGCCGATTTTCCCGTTTCGGATTCCTAGCGAGTGGACCTTAGGCGGTTGGCTGGGCGGCGCGTTGCAATGGCATTTTGCGGCGATGTGGCTGCTGTTCTTTAACGGCCTGGTTTATCTGCTATTCAATACTGCCAGCGGCCGCCTGTGGAAAAAATTCTTCCCGCTGCGTCCAACCGAGGTCATCCAGGACTTGTTCAAAGCACTGCGCGGCAAGCTGCAGCACGATGCGCTCGATCACTACAACGCAGTGCAAAAGCTGGCGTACGTCTCGGTCATCCTGGATTTGATACTGTTGGTGGTCTCTGGCCTGGCGATCTGGAAATCGGTGCAATTCCCGCTCCTGCGTGAATTGATGGGCGGCTTCGACAATGCCAGGATCGTGCATTTCTGCGCGATGGGCTTCCTGGTCGCATTTATTGTGGTGCACATCGTCATGGTGGCACTGGTTCCACGCACACTGCTAGCCATGCTGCGCGGCCGCTGAGGAGATGACCATGTTCAAGAAAACCCTCAACTCGACGCTCGACACTGAATCGATACTGAAAGACGCTCGCAGCGAATTGGCATTGCCGTCGCGCCGGTTGTTTGCAAAGCGGGCACTCACCCTCGGCGGTCTGTCGCTGCTGACCGGCTGCAATATCACCGACGAACCGTCCGTCAACCGCATGCTGGAGCGCATCTCGCGCATGAACGATGGCGTGCAAGGATGGCTGTTCGATCCGAAGCGCCTGGCGCCGACTTATACCCAGGCTGAAATGACCCGGCCCTTCCCGTTCAACGCGTTTTACAGCATTGAGGAAGTACCCGAAATCGACGGCACCGATTATCAGCTGGAAGTGACCGGCCTGGTAACCAATAAACGGCCGTGGACGCTTGAGCAATTGCACAAGATGCCGCAGAACGAACAGATAACGCGCCATATTTGCGTCGAAGGCTGGAGCGCCATCGGCCGTTGGGGCGGCATCCCGTTTTCTTATTTTCTGCAGCAGATCGGCGCCGACCTGAGCGCCAAATATATCGATTTTCAATGCGGGGATGACTATCACACCAGCATCGATATGCCGACTGCATTGCATCCGCAGACCCAGTTGACGTTGACTTACGACGGCCAGATTTTGCCGCCGAAATACGGCTTCCCGATGAAATTGCGGATGCCGACCAAGCTTGGCTACAAAAACCCGAAACACATCACGTCTATAGAAGTAACGAATAAATACCCTGGTGGTTACTGGGAGGACCAGGGCTACAACTGGTTCGGCGGGTCGTGAACGCTGGTTCCGCAACCTGTTGAGCCGTAATTATTGATTTATCGATTTTTTGGCGCTTTTGCCACTTTTACCTGGAGATTGAAATGAAAAAAAGCCTCACTACCCTGTTGGTTACCTGCCTGATGATGACTGTCGGCGGCGCTTATGCGCAAGATGCAATGAAGAAGGACGACATGTCCAAGGATGCCATGACCAAACCGGCAATGGAAAAAGATGCAATGGGCAAGGACGCCATGGGACATGACGAAATGGCGAAGAAGAAAACACCCAAGAAAATGCATATGAAAAAAGAGGGCATGGCCAAAGATGAAATGAAGAAAGACGACATGGAAAAAGATGAAATGAAGAAATAATTATCACTTTCCCAATGCGACGAATAATGCCACATGGCATTATTCGTCTTTTTTATGCAAGAAAATGGCTTGCCGGAATCACGATATAAGCTTTCCGACCCATGCGTTTCGTCGTCCTGTCACATATTTGTTGTATGCTATTGCTTCCAAAACAATGTGAAACCAAGGCTAACGCCATATGCCAGAGCACCCTAGTAGCGTCAAATCATTTGACGCTAAACCCCACCGGTCATTATTTGAACGCCTGACCGCACTGATTTCTCCCGAACCTGAAAATCGCGCCGAACTGCTCGATGTGCTGCAAGATGCACACGATCGCAACCTGATCGACGCCGACGCACTGTCGATGATCGAAGGCGTTTTCCAGGTCTCCGATCTTTCCGCCCGCGACATCATGATCCCGCGTTCGCAAATGGATATGATCGACGTCACCAAGCCGATAGAAGACTGGATGCCGGAAGTCCTGTCGACTGCCCACTCGCGCTTCCCTGCCGTCGATGGCGAGCGCGACAAGGTGATCGGCATCCTGCTGGCAAAAGACTTGCTGCGCTACTACGCCGAAGACTCTTTCGATGTGCGCGACATGCTGCGGCCGGCAGTTTTTATCCCTGAATCGAAACGCCTCAATGTCTTGCTGCGTGATTTCCGCGCGAATCGCAATCATATGGCGATCGTGGTCGACGAATACGGCGGCGTCGCCGGCCTGATCACGATTGAAGACGTGCTGGAACAGATCGTCGGCGATATCGAAGACGAGTACGATTTCGATGAGGAAGAAGACAATATCCTCGCCATCCGCGACGGCGACCACGGCAGCCGCTGGCGGGTCAAGGCGCTGACCGAGATCGAACAATTCAACGAGACGCTGGAAACGGCGCTGGTCGACGAAGACGTCGATACCATTGGCGGCCTGGTCGCCAATCACCTGGGACGGGTACCGCGTAAAGGCGATGAGTTCACGATCGACAATGTGCGCTTTGAAGTACTGCGTGCCGATGCCCGCCAGGTACATGTCCTGCTGGTCGAGAAATTATCGGGACCGGCTCACGAAGAAGCTTGAAAAAAGTAGCTCGGAATAGCGCGGCTCCGCACTGTTCCGACCTACCCACCTAAGAGCAAGAAAGAGCAAAATCGCCGCTGCCTATGAGTTTTCGTCTCTCCTCGATTTTTAAACTTCCCCTGCCGCTGCCGTTTGCTGCCTCATTGGCCGTCTTAACCGGCGCCATCAACGTGTTCGCCTTCGCGCCGTTCGGGCTGTGGCCGCTTCAATTGCTGACGCTGGCGCTGTTCGTATTCTGCCTGCTGCGCGTTCCTACTATCAGATACGGCGCACTGCTGGGCTGGGCCTATGGCTTCGGCTGGATGGCACATGGCGTCTACTGGATTTATATTTCGCTGCACGACTTTGGCGGCTTGCCGGCTTGGCTGGCGATGTTGGCGGTGGCGTTGCTGGCAGCTATCCTGGGGCTGTACACAGCCATGTGCGCCGCTGCTGCGCTCTGGTTACGGCAACGTTGGACGAGTTCGCCGCTGCTGTTTGCCCTGGCAATCTTCCCGGCCCTGTGGGCGCTGACGGAATGGGTGCGCGGCTGGTTGTTCACCGGCTTCCCCTGGCTGATTTCGGGTTATGCCCACACTGGCAGCCCGCTGGCAGGTTTTGCGCCGTTGATCGGCGTGTATGGCATAGGCGGCATCTCGGCATTGATCGCCGGTTGCCTGGCTTTGCTGCCGCGCTACAAGCTGCCGGCTGCGGCGTCCCTGCTGATACTGGTCGCCGGCCTCGGTTTGCACCAGATTAACTGGACTGCGCCGCACGGCAAACCGATCACAGTGCGTCTGCTGCAGGGCAATGTGCCACAGGAAGAAAAATTCAATACCGCACAGATTGTGAATTCTCTGCGGCTTTATATCGATATGATTCGCGCCGCTCCGGCAGACCTGATTGCCACGCCAGAGACCGCGATACCAATCCTGCAAACCGAACTGCCACAGGATTATTTGCCGGCCTTGTCAGATTTCTCGCAGCAAACCGGCAGCCATATCGCGCTGGGAATTCCTTATATCGACGGCCCCTACCGCTACTCGAACAGTGTGATCGGCATCGCGCCCCAGGCCAAGGATCTCGCCGACAATTACTTTCGTTACGATAAACAGCATCTGGTGCCGTTCGGCGAATTCGTGCCGTTCGGTTTCCGCTGGTTTGTCGACATGATGAATATCCCGCTTGGTGATTTCACCCGCGGCGCTGCCGTTCAGGCACCCTTCGCGGTGAAAGACCAATGGGTATTGCCCAACATCTGCTACGAAGATTTGTTTGGCGAAGAAATTGCCGGTCAGCTTGCCGCCACCCGCGCCGCCGGCAAGCCGACCGCCACGCTGTTGCTGAACATGTCGAATATCGCCTGGTTCGGAAACACAATTGCACTTCCGCAACATTTGCAGATCTCGCAAATGCGTAGCCTGGAAACCGGCCGCCCGATGCTACGCGCGACCAACACCGGCGCCACCGCCCTGATCGATCCGCACGGCGTTGTCAGCGTCAGGCTGGCTCCGTATGAGCGCGCGACGCTGGCGACATCCGTGCAAGGCTATAGCGGCACCACGCCGTATATACTGCTGGGCAATCGCCTGCTGGTGATCCTGGCCTTGCTGATGCTGGCGGGCAGCTGGTATTGTGGCCGCCGTAAAGCGCGCAAGCAGCCCTAAATCAATCAAAACCCGCTAAAATCGCTGGTCTTAGCGCTCGTCATCATCTGCTTCAGTGGGCCACTGTACTTGATCCGCCATACTTAATCGATTAACCGGCACTTAGCCGTATGGAAAAGCAACAAAACGATGCTTACATTTCAACAAATAATTCTTAAATTACAAGATTACTGGGACGCTCAGGGCTGCGCCCTGCTACAGCCCTACGACATGGAAGTCGGCGCCGGCACCTCGCACACCGCGACCTTTCTGCGCGCAATCGGCCCCGAACCCTGGCGCGCCGCCTACGTGCAACCGTCGCGCCGCCCTAAAGACGGGCGCTATGGCGAAAACCCTAATCGTCTGCAGCACTATTATCAATACCAGGTCGTACTCAAGCCTGCGCCGGAAAACATCCTGGATCTCTACCTTGGTTCGCTGGCCGCGCTCGGCCTCGACCTCAAGCGCAACGACGTGCGCTTCGTCGAAGACGACTGGGAAAACCCGACCCTGGGCGCCTGGGGCCTGGGCTGGGAAGTCTGGCTGAACGGCATGGAAGTGACGCAGTTCACGTATTTCCAGCAAGTCGGCGGCCTCGATTGCAAGCCGGTGCTGGGTGAGATCACTTACGGTATCGAACGACTCGCGATGTACCTGCAGGGTGTAGAAAATGTCTACGACCTGGTTTGGACCGAGCGGGTTGAAAACGGCGTCACCAAAAAACTCAGCTATGGCGATGTGTTCCATCAAAACGAAGTCGAGCAATCGACCTACAATTTTGAGCACGCCAACACCGAATTCCTGTTCCCGCTGTTCGGCAACTATGAAGCTGAAGCCAAGCGCCTGCTGGAAGTGCCGCTGGCGCTGCCGGCGTATGAAATGGTATTGAAAGCTGCGCACACCTTCAATCTGCTGGATGCGCGCGGAGCGATCTCGGTCACCGAACGCGCCGCCTATATGGGCCGGATCCGTAACCTGTCGCGCGCAGTGGCGCAGGCATATTACGATTCGCGGGCCAAGCTGGGCTTCCCGATGTGGGAGATCACCAAGGAAAATGGCGATCTGTTGTTGCAAGAATTTGGAGATGAATACATGGCGGCAGTAGCGCAGCGCGCAGGGGAAAAGGCATGAAGGACACACTCATGAGCCGCACCCTGCTGATCGAAATTTTTACGGAAGAACTACCACCGAAAGCCCTGGCAAAACTTGGCGATGCCTTTGCCACCGGTATTTTCAACGGTCTGAAATCACGCGATTTCCTGGATGATGGCGCAATCGCCACCGCGTTCGCTACGCCGCGCCGCCTGGCAGTTTCCATCAGCAATGTGCGTGCCGTTTCGCTCGATAAAACCATGCGCGAAAAGGTGCTGCCGGTGTCGGTAGCGCTGGATGCGGATGGCCGGGCAACTGCGCCGCTGGTGAAGAAACTGGCCGCCATGGCTTCCCAATGCGGCAAGGTGATGATCACCCCGGCCGAACTGGAACGTGCCCCCGATGGCAAGGCTGAGAGCTTTTTCTTCAGTTACACCGCTAAAGGCGTGGCGTTGCCTGTCGGTTTGCAAGTGGTGCTGGAAGATACGGTAGCCAAACTGCCGATCCCGAAAGTGATGAGCTACCAGCTGCAACATGGTCATGCCGCCGGCCACACCGTCCGCTTTGTACGGCCGGCGCATAGCCTGGTGGCGCTGCATGGCGACCAGGTGTTGCCGCTGACCTTGCTCGGACTGGATGCCGGTCGCCAGACCGAAGGTCATCGCTTCCTGTCGCAAGGCCGTATCAAGTTGGCCGATGCCGACTGCTATGCGACCACCTTGGCAGAGCAAGGCAAAGTCATCGCCGGTTTCAACGAGCGCAAGGAAAAGATTCGCGCTGCCCTGTTGGCAAGCGCTGCGGATGATCAGGTGCTGATGCCGGAAGCGCTACTGGATGAAGTCACGGCGTTGGTCGAATGGCCGGTGGTGTATGCCTGCAAATTCGAAGATGAATTCCTCAGCGTTCCTCAGGAATGCCTGATTCTGACGATGCAGACCAATCAGAAGTATTTTGCCTTGACCGATAGCGCCGGTAAATTGCGTTCGCGTTTCCTGATTGTCTCGAATCTGCAGACCAACGAGCCGCATTACATCATCGAAGGCAATGAGCGCGTGGTCCGGCCACGCCTGTCCGACGCCAAATTTTTCTTCGAGCAAGACCAGAAAAAGAAACTGGCCGATCGTGTGCCTTTGCTGGCCAATGTGGTCTATCACAACAAGCTCGGCAATCAGCTGCAGCGTACGGAACGGGTAAAAACCCTGGCGGCGTCGATCGCCACACTGCTGGGCGGCGACGCAGCATTGGCTGAGCGTGCAGCGCTGCTGGCCAAGGCTGACTTGCTGACCGACATGGTGGGCGAATTCCCTGAGCTGCAAGGCATCATGGGCAACTACTACGCACGCCATGACGGCGAAGCGGAACACGTCGCGCTGGCAATCTCGGAACACTATCAACCGCGCTTTGCCGGCGACGCCTTACCGACCACCGATACCAGCATCGCGGTAGCGCTGGCAGACAAACTGGAAACGCTGATCGGTATCTGGGGCATCGGCCTGCAGCCAACCGGTGATAAAGACCCGTTTGCCTTGCGCCGCCATGCGCTAGGCATCTTGCGTATGTTGCTGGAAAAACGCTTGCCGATATCACTAACGCAATTGCTGAGCAACGCAGCGCAACAGTTCGCCGGTAACACCAATTTCAAGGATCCGGGCAGCGATGTGCTGCCGTTCCTGTACGATCGCTTGCGCGGTCTGCTACGCGAACGCGGTTATTCGCCGAATGAAATTGAAGCGGTGGTAGCGCAGCAGCCCGACCGTCTCGACAACATCATCGAACGCCTGGATGCGGTGCAAGCGTTTGCCGCGTTGCCGGAAGCAGAAGCACTGGCCGCGGCGAACAAACGCATCACCAACATCCTGAAAAAGACCGAAAGCGTTGGCAGCACGGTACAGCAGGATTTGCTGCGCGACAGCGCCGAACAACAGTTGTTCGCGGCGATGAATACGTTGAAACCAGAGGTTGACGCTGCCTTCGCAAAGGGCGATTTCAGCACCGCGTTGAAAGCATTGGCGCGGCTGCGGGAAAACGTCGACGGCTTCTTCAACGATGTGATGGTGATGGCGGAAGACGAGCAGTTGCGTAACAACCGTCTGGCGCTGCTGGCGAACCTGCATGTGATGCTGAACCAGGTCGCCGACATTTCGAAGCTGGCTGCTTAAAGTGAGATCCACTACGCCATCCCCGTGTTTGCGGGGATGGCGTAAATTTTAGAGTTGCCCACTAGCCTATATGAAACTGATTATCCTAGACCGCGACGGCGTCATCAATCAAGACTCCGATGCCTTCATCAAATCGCCAGACGAATGGGTACCGATCAAGGGTTCCCTCGAGGCGATAGCTCGTCTGAACCAGGCAGGTTACCGGGTAGTTGTAGCGACCAACCAGTCGGGTATCGCGCGTGGATTGTTCGACATGCAGGCGCTGATGGCGATTCATCAGAAAATGCATGAAGCCGCGCAACTGGTCGGCGCCGAAATCGATGCGATCTTTTTTTGCCCGCATGCGGCCGACGACAACTGCGATTGCCGCAAACCCAAACCGGGCATGTTCCAAGACATCGGCAAGCGCTTTGAAATCAGCCTGCGGGGTGGTGTGGCGACGGTAGGCGATTCGCTGCGTGACTTGCAGGCAGGTTTTATCGCCGGTTGCGCACCTTATCTGGTACTCACCGGCAAAGGCGAAAAAACCCGCGACAAGGGCGGCCTGCCACCGGGCACATTGATTTTTCCGGACCTGGCGGCGGTGGTTGAATTCCTGCTGAAGAAACCGGTGGAGCTGTCAGTTTGATTGACGGGCGCTCCACCTCGTAAAAATAAAAAGATAGCTTGTTTAGAAAAATTTCTGGAGTTTGCATGTTGCGTTTTTCCTTGTTTTTGCGTTCCCTGTTGTTCTTCCTGCTGATGACCGTCTTGACGGTAGTCTGGTCCTTCGCCTGCATCTTGTTTGCGCCCTTCCCTTACGCCCGGCGTTATTACCTGACGGCGCGCTGGAATGTCATGGTGGTCTGGATGGCCAAGGTGATTTGCGGCATTCGCTACGAGGTCAAGGGTTTTGAAAATTTTCCTGATTCGCCGGCGGTTGTGCTGAGCAAGCACCAGTCGGCCTGGGAAACGATTTTCTTGCTGCAAATGACGCCGCGTCCTTTGGTGTTCGTGTTCAAGAAATCGCTGACCTATATCCCGTTCTTCGGCTGGGGCATCGCCTTGCTGCGCATGATTCCTATCGACCGCAGCAAAGGCCGCGACGCCTTCGCGCAGGTGGTGGTGCAAGGACGCAAGCGGCTGGCTGACGGCCAATGGATCATCATGTTCCCGGAAGGCACGCGGATTCCAGTCGGCCAAACCGGCAAATACAAAGCCGGCGGCACACGCCTGGCGGTAGAAACCAATACACCGGTAGTGCCGATCGCGCACAACGCAGGTGAATGCTGGCCGAAGAATTCCTTCATCAAGAAACCGGGGCTGATCACCGTCTCCATCGGCAAGCCGATTTATCCGGAAAACCTGGATAGCAACGAGCTGATGGCTAAAGTCGAAAATTGGATAGAATCTGAAATGCGCGTGATTTCACCGCATGTTTATTCCAAGAAACAATAATTCCCACATCTGGTCGCCATTGAAACTATTGCATCAAAAGCCAGCAAAACCGCGTCTGGGACCGCATAACCGGCCCCAGGGCAAGCTAGTGCAGCAGCAAGCGCTGCAGCTGGATCTGTTTGCCGACGATTTGACTACCAGCACCCCGCCTGTGGAAGCGCCGCCGGCGGGTCCGCAATCAAGAGCGAGGCCACCGGCCTTGCCGCCGAGCGAATCGACAGCGCTGGCGCCCGGCAAGCGCCGCTTGCACTTCGGCGAACATGTACTCGATTACACCCTGCTGCGCTCCAAACGGCGCTCCATCGGCTTTCTGATCAGCGACGACGGCTTGCGCGTGACCGCCCCCAAGTGGGTCACGCTGGGCGATATCGAAATCGCCATCCGTGAAAAGAAACGTTGGATTTTTACCAAGCTGAGCGAATACCGCGATCGTTCGACCCGCCGCATGCAGCCGCAAATGGCATGGCGCGACGGCGAGACGCTACCCTACCTGGGCCGCAACATCACGCTGCGCATTCACGCTACCCAGAGGGCGGGAATTCATTTTGACGAAGCCAACGAAGAATTGATCGTCTGCCTGCCTGCCGACGCCGGCGAGCAGCAGCTGAAAGATCGGGTATTGGGCTGGCTGCAGCTGGAAGCCAAGCGGGTGTTCGCTGAACGGCTACCGATCTATGCGGAAAAGCTCGGTGTCACGTATCAGTCGTTTGCACTGTCGTCGGCGACTACCCAATGGGGTTCTTGCACTTCGGAAGGCAAGATTCGGCTGAACTGGCGGCTGATGCATTTTGCATTGCCGCTGATCGATTATGTGATTGCGCACGAGTTGTCGCATTTGCGCGAGATGAACCACAGTCCGCGTTTCTGGGCCACGGTGCAATCGATTTTCCCCGAATTTGAAACCGCCAGGAAAACCCTGCGCGACAGCGCCCAGGAAACCCTGCCGGTATTCTAGTAAGGTGGGCATGTATCGTGCCCATGCGTCGTCAAGACAACCCAACCATCGAGATAAACCATGCGAATCCTCCACACCATGCTGCGCGTCGGCAATCTGCAACGCTCCATCGATTTTTACACCAAAGTGCTCGGCATGAAGCTGCTGCGCACCAATGACAATCCTGAATACAAATACACGCTGGCTTTTGTCGGCTACGGCAGCAATCCCGATCATGCCGAACTCGAATTGACTTATAACTACGGCGTCGACAGCTACGATCAGGGCACGGCGTTCGGCCACCTCGCAGTCGCCGTTGAGGATGCTTACAAAGCCTGTGAGGCGGTCAAGGCACAGGGTGGCAACGTGACACGGGAAGCCGGGCCGGTAAAGGGTGGCAGCACGGTTATAGCCTTTGTGCAGGATCCGGACGGCTACAAGGTGGAATTGATAGAACGTAAAGCGGGACATGGCGCCGACGCCACTTTATAAGTTGCTACGGCGGGCGCCGGCTCTACTTGGCAACCCGCCTGGTCAGATCGTCATGGCAGACGATTTGCCAGGGCCACAAACAGTTCCATGGAGACGGTTTCAGGCCGCGCTTGCGGATCGACGCCGGCATCGATCAACTCATTCTCCGTAAACATGCCGGCCAGGCAGTTGCGGATTACCTTGCGTCTTTGCGTGAACGCTTTCAGGACTACCTGCTCCAGTTTTTTCTGGTCGCAAGCCAGAGGCTGAGCAATCGGAATCATCCGCACGATGGCCGATTCAACTCTAGGCGGCGGATCGAACGCCGTCGGCGGCACGATAAACATCAGCTGCATGGTGTAACGCCATTGCAGCATGACGGACAGGCGGCCAAACGCTTTGCTGCCCGGCGTGGCGACCATGCGCTCCACCACTTCCTTTTGCAGCATGAAATGCTGGTCTTGCACCAGCGGCGCGATCTCTGCCAGGTGAAACAGCAAGGGACTTGAGATGTTGTAAGGCAGATTCCCGACCACGCGCAATTTGCGGTCGCCGGCCAAAGGAATACTGCTGAAATCGAACTTCAAGGCGTCAGCGGAATGTACGTGCAAACGGGCTGGATCGAAATTCTTTTGCAGCCGCGCCACCAGATCGCGATCGAGTTCGACTACGTGTAATTGTTGCAGCGACTCCAGCAGCAGACTTGTCATGGCGGCCAGGCCAGGCCCGATTTCAACCATGTTGTCGTCGGCTTGCGGATCTATCGCAGCGATGATGTTGTACAACACGGTATCGTCCGTCAGGAAATTCTGGCCGAAGCGCTTGCGGGGGATGTGGTTCTTCATTTTTTTCTTTATGTGCGGGACGGACAAGCTAAAACAATTGCTGGAGATTCGGCCATCGGTACAACGGGGCAGCG
>FTFY01001070.1_pt1 | contig 23997 bp, 25 predicted proteins | sample 1640561 | NCBI WGS metagenome assembly FTFY01 (sample SAMEA3914789, study PRJEB12502) | metagenome | biome: forest; material: soil | place: Canada | collected 2011-07-03 | depth 0.3 m | reverse complement strand
GCGCAAGGCACCGTGCTTACCGGCGATTGCGTCGTGCCCAGCTTTACCAATCCGAATAATCTGTCGATCGTCACCGGGGCGCCGCCTTCAGTGCATGGCATCTGCGGTAACTATTTCCTGGATCGCGAAGCGAATCAGGAAGTCATGATGAATGACGCCAAATACCTGCGCGCCGGAACCATCTTCGAGGCCTTCTCCAACGCCGGCGCCAAGGTCGCCGTGATCACTGCCAAGGACAAATTGCGCGGTTTGCTCGGTCACAAGATGCGCGGTGGTATTTGCTTCTCTGCAGAGAAAGCCGACCAGGCTACGCTGGAACTGAACGGCGTCGAGAATTTGCTGGAACTTGTCGGCATGCCGTTGCCGTCAGTGTATAGCGCCGAATTGTCGGAGTTCGTGTTTGCCGCCGGCGTCAAGCTGCTGGAAACACAGCGCCCGGACATCATGTATCTGTCGACCACCGATTACATCCAGCACAAATTCGCTCCCGGCACACCGGGCGCCAATGCCTTTTACGCGATGATGGATCATTACCTGACCCAACTCGACGCATTGGGCGCGGTAATCGGCCTGACCGCCGATCACGGCATGAACGCCAAGACCGACAGCGCCGGCACGCCTAACGTGATTTATCTGCAGGACGTTCTGGATGCCAAGGTCGGCAATGGTAAAACCCGTGTCATTTTGCCGATTACCGATCCATATGTCGTGCACCACGGCGCATTGGGTTCTTACGCCACTGTGTATCTGAATGACGGGGCCGAGCTGGCCAGCGTTTCCCGCCAGATCAGTGCGATTCCCGGTGTCGAAGTGGTGTTGACGCGCGCTGAAGCGGCGGCCCGCTTTGAGTTGCCGGAGGATCGTATCGGCGACCTGGTGATTGTCAGCGAACGGCTGACCGTGATCGGCACTTCTGCCAGCCGCCACGATCTGTCCGAATTGAAATTGCCATTGCGCTCGCACGGCGGCATTTCCGAACAAAAGGTGCCGTTGATGTTCAACCGCAAATTGAGCGCCATTCCATCCGACCATCGGTTGCGCAATTTCGACGTGTTTTTCCTGGTAATGAATCACGCACAATAATATATGCTGACCATCCCGCAAATTTGTGAACTGTTCGATCGCGGCGGCCACGAGATGTATAGCGGCGAGCCGGTCAACCAGTTGCAGCACGCGCTGCAATCGGCCACCCTGGCGGAGCAGGCCGGCGCCGGGCCGGAGCTGGTTTGCGCTGCTTTGCTGCATGATCTCGGGCACTTGTTGAATCCACAAGGCGAGACGCCATCGGCACGCGGCGTCGACGATACCCATCAATATTTCGCGATACCGTATCTGCGCGGCTTGTTCAGCCCTGCGGTACTGGAACCGATTCGTTTGCACGTCGACGCCAAGCGTTATTTGTGCGCCACGGATAGCGCGTATTGGGGGCGTCTGTCGGAGGATTCCAAGCGCAGCCTGGAATTGCAGGGCGGCGTTTTTTCCGCCGCCGATGCAGAGAAATTCATCGCCCGTCCTTATGCTGCGGATGCGGTCAGCCTGAGGTTGTGGGACGACCAGGCCAAGGTGGAAGGAATGGCGACGCCCGATTTGCAGCATTTCTCGAAATTGATGTCTGCTTGCGCTCTGGTCACTGCTTAGTTACCGTCTACCCATTGTTCAACTACGATCGATAATCCATGCGCCCATTCTGGCTGGAAGATGCACTGTTCGCCGACGGTGAGTTAGCTCCCGCGCTTCAAGGTCAACAAAAGGCAGACGTTGGCATTGTCGGCGGCGGCTTTACCGGTTTGTGGACTGCCATCCAGCTCAAGCAGCAAAATCCCGCGCTCGACATTGCCATCATCGAAAGCGATCTGTGCGGCGCCGGCGCCAGCGGCCGCAACGGCGGCTGCCTGCTGACCTGGGCTACAAAATTTTTTACCCTGCGCCGCCTGTTCGGCGAAACCGAAGCCATACGCCTGGTCAAGGCATCGGAAGCGGTAGTCGATCACATCGGCAATTTTTGCCGCGAGCACAAGATCGACGCCGAGTTCCGCCAGGACGGTACCTTGTATACCGCCACCACCAAGGCGCAACTAGGCGTGCTGGATCCAGTGCTGGAAGAGTTGCGACGGCAAGGCATCAGCTCCTACCATACGCTGCCAGATGCCGAAGTACAACGCCGCTCCGGCTCGACGCGCAATCTTGCCGGCGTGTTTTCGCCGATGGCGGCGACTGTGCATCCAGGCAAACTGGTGCGCGGTTTGCGCCGTGTGGCGTTGGAAATGGGGATACGGATTTACGAAAGAACGCCGATGCTGTCGTTCACGCCTGGCGCCATGGTGACGCTGCAAACGCCGGCCGGCAACCTGCAGGCCGGCAAGATGGTGTTGGCCATCAATGCCTGGATGGCGAGCCGCTTTCCACAATTCGAACGAACCCTGGCGGTGGTTTCCAGCGATATGGTGATCACTGAAAAATGCCCTGAACTATTGCGGAGCATTGGCCTGACGGACGGTGTATCGGTACTCGATTCGCGCACATTCGTGTTCTATTACCGTACCACCGAAGACGGCCGTCTGATGCTGGGCAAGGGCGGCAACACCTTCGCCTGGCGCGGCCGCATTTTGCCGGTATTCGATCAGCGCTCGCCTTATGAACAACAACTCAAGCGCAGCCTGCACGAATTTTTCCCGGCGCTGGCCGATGTGCCGATCACAGCCAGCTGGAACGGCCCGTCAGATCGATCGGTAACCGGTTTCCCATTCTTCGGCCGGCTCAATGACATGCCGAATGTATTTTACGGCTTTGGTTATTCCGGCAATGGCGTCGGTCCCAGTTACATGGGCGGGCAGTTGTTGTCGTCGCTGGTGCTGGGCGTCGATAATGCCTGGAGCCGCAGCCCGCTGGCAGCCGGTCCGCGTGGGCAATTCCCGCCGGAGCCGTTGCGCTATATCGGTTCGCTGGTAGTCCGCAACGCGATCCGGCGCAAGGAACTGGCGGAAGACCAGGACCGCAAGCCGTGGTTGCTGGACCAGATGCTGAGCAAGTTGGCCAACGCCGCGGGTAAGGCTGACAAGGCTTAGTTGTTTTTCCGCCATGCAAGGTTGGTCATGCCGCTAATAAATCGCCTATAGATTATTTGGCAAGCCAAGCAACCCTTGGCGGGACTTGTATAATGTAAGTCTGCCAAATAAGCTTGCCACCATGACCAACACCACGCATTTCGGTTACAAAACCGTCTCCGAGGACGATAAAGTCCACAAAGTTGCTGAAGTTTTCCACTCGGTCGCTCCCAAATACGATGTCATGAACGATTTGATGTCGGCTGGTCTGCATCGGGTCTGGAAAATTTTCACCATTGCCCAGGCGGCGATCCGTCCCGGCTTCAAAGTGCTGGATATTGCCGGCGGCACCGGCGATCTGGCCAAGGCTTTCGCCAAGCGTGCGGGACCTACCGGCGAAGTCTGGCTGACCGATATCAACGAGTCCATGCTGCGCGTGGGTCGCGACCGCCTCTTGAATACCGGCCTGTCCACCCCCACCTTACTCTGTGATGCCGAGAAGTTGCCGTTTCCGGACAACTATTTCGACCGGGTATCGGTGGCATTCGGTTTGCGCAACATGACGCACAAGGATGCAGCGCTGGCAGAAATGCGTCGCGTATTGAAACCGGGCGGCAAGTTGCTGGTGTTGGAGTTCTCGAAAGTCTGGGAACCATTGAAAAAACCTTACGACGTCTACTCGTTCTCCGTATTACCGTGGCTGGGCAAGAAAATTGCCAATGATTCTGAAAGCTACCGTTACCTGGCCGAGTCGATCCGCATGCATCCCGATCAGGACACCCTGAAGCAGATGATGACGGATGCCGGTCTGGCGCGGGTTGAGTATTTCAATTTAACTGCCGGTGTGGCGGCTTTGCATACCGGCATAAAACTGTAGGAGCTCGCATGAAGAGATTTTTACTAGTGTTGCTGATGGTTGCAAGCACTTTGGCGTTGACAATATCGGATGCCGATGCGCGTCGCCTGGGTGGCGGCGGTTCGTTCGGCAAGCAGTCGTCCGGAATTTCCCGCCAGGCGCCAACTCAGCCGACACAGAATTTCGGCAATACCAACCAGGCCAAGCCGGCAGCACCTGCTGCTACGCCGCAATCGATCCCGCCTAAACCAGCCAGCCCTTGGAAGGGCATTCTGGGCGGCGCATTGCTGGGTCTGGGCTTGGGCGCCTTGATGTCGCACTTCGGCATGGGCGGCGCATTCGGTTCTTTCCTGATGATGGCTTTGCTGGCGGTTGCGGTAATTTTTGTTGTGCGACTGGTAATGCGGAGAGCCGGCAATACACCAGCGCCTGCAGCCTATTCCGGTGCAACTCCTGGTGCAAGTTCGCCGGCTGCCAGTTTCGACAGCAACTCTTCCGGCTTCACACCTGAAATCGGCTCGCGCATCAATTCCGGCCCTTCGTTCCAGCCTTCAGCATTGCAAGCGGATTCGGCTGCGGCCGGCCAGAGCGCGCCTTGGGGAATTCCCGCTGATTTCGACGTGCCCGGTTTCGTGCGCAGCGCCAAGACTTACTTCATTCGCCTGCAAGCGGCCTGGGACAAGGCAGATATCAACGATATCCGCGAATTCACCACGCCGGAAATGTTCGGCGAACTACGCTTGCAATTACAAGAACGCGGCGCATCGCCCAACAATACCGATGTGGTGCAGCTGGATGGCGAGTTGATGGGTATCGAAACCGTCGGCAGCGACTATCTGGCCAGCGTCAAATTCACCGGCCTGATCAAGGAAGTGCCGGAAGCATCGGCGGAACCGTTCACCGAAGTCTGGAACCTGTCCAAGCCGCAATCGGGGCAGGGCGGCTGGGTTTTGGCGGGGATTCAGCAAATCAATGCATAAATGCTAAGGCTGTAAGCAGGCTTTAAGCCTGACAAACTGATAAACTTGGGACCGCCCGTGAATAGTCACGGGCGGTTTTGCCTTCTGACGATGACTCCTCCAATCAATTTCACGCCGATCACCGCCGCCATCAATCATTTGCTGGCGCAAGAACCGTGGGCGCAGCGCATCCTGGCCTCGCACGCGGATAAAGTCGCCTGTTTCGATGGCGGCGCGGTCAAACTGAGTTGGCAGGTCAGCGCCGACGGCCTGCTGCAAGCGCCGCCGCCGGACATGGCCGCGAACGTCACGATTCGCGTCAACCTGGCTGACCTGCCGTTGATTGCGCAGAACCGGGAACGTGCATTTTCCTACGTGAAGATCGATGGCGATGCCGATTTTGCCAACGCCATTTCGCAAGTCAGCCAGGGTGTGCGCTGGGATGCCGAACATGACCTGAGCAAACTGGTCGGCGATATCGCCGCCGTGCGCATCGTGGCCGGTGGCAATGCGCTGGTTGCCGGCGCCTTGGCTACCCATAAGAAGCTGGCAGAGAACGTCGCCGAATATTTTCTGGAAGAACAACCAATGCTGGTGCGGCCACAGGCGGTATCCGATTTTACGAATGATGTCACCAGGTTGCGCGACGATATCGAGCGACTAGCCAAACGCATCAACAAACTGAAGACTCCATGATTCTGAAATTTCTGCGACTGTTAAAGATTGCCCGTGTTGCTGTGCGTTACGGCCTGGACGATATCGCGATGTCAGGCTTCGATACGCCGCGCATTTCCAAGTTGATAGATACCCTGATTTTCTGGCGCGATATTTCGGCGCCGCGCGGTGAGCGTTTGCGCAAGGCACTGGAAGAATTGGGACCGATTTTCGTTAAATTCGGACAAGTGCTGTCGACTCGACGTGACTTGCTGCCCGGCGACATGGTCGACGAGCTGTCGCGCCTGCAGGACCGGGTGCCGCCGTTCAGCTCGGACCTGGCGATTGCGCAGATCGAAAAATCGCTGAAGGCCCATCCGGATGAATTGTTCGCAAGCTTCGAGCGTGAACCTGTGGCCTCGGCCTCGATCGCGCAGGTGCACTTTGCGACGCTGAAAAACGGCAAGGAAGTAGCCGTCAAGGTACTGCGGCCTGGCATGAAAAAGTCGATCGACGAAGACGTGGAGCTGATGCACCTCGCCGCCGGTCTGGTCGAGAGACTGTGGGCTGACGGCCGCCGCCTGAAGGCGCGCGAGGTAGTCGGCGAATTCGATAAATACCTGCATGACGAGCTGGACCTGATGCGCGAGGCCGCCAATGGCAGCCAGCTGCGCCGTAACTTTGCCGACTCCCATTTATTGGTGGTGCCGGAAATGTATTGGGACTATTGCTCGTCGTCGGTGATCGTGATGGAGCGCATGCACGGCATCCCGATTTCGCAACTGGATCGCCTGCGCGATGCCGGTGTCGATCTCGGCAAGCTATCGCGCGATGGCGTCGAGATTTTTTTCACCCAGGTATTTCGCGACGGCTTTTTCCATGCCGACATGCATCCGGGGAATATCCTGGTGTCGGTCGCGCCGGCTACCTTCGGCCGTTACATCGCGTTGGATTTCGGCATCGTCGGCACGCTCAACGATTTCGACAAAGATTACCTGTCGCAAAACTTCCTGGCATTTTTCCAGCGCGATTACAAACGCGTGGCGGAAGCCCATATCGAATCCGGCTGGGCGCCCAAGGAAACCCGGGTCGACGAATTGGAATCCGCAGTGCGCGCCTGTTGCGAACCTATTTTCGACCGGCCGTTGAAGGATATCTCCTTCGGTCAGGTGTTGTTGCGGCTGTTCCAGACTTCGCGCCGCTTTAATGTCGAGGTGCAGCCGCAACTGGTGCTGCTGCAAAAAACCTTGCTCAACGTTGAAGGCCTGGGTCGCCAGCTTGATCCCGAGCTCGATCTGTGGAAAACCGCAAAGCCGCATCTGGAACGCTGGATGAGCGAGCAAATGGGCTGGCGTGGCCTGATCCAGCAGTTGAAGATCGAAATGCCGCGCTATAGCAAGCTGTTGCCGCAACTACCGCGCCTGGCACATCAGGCGTTGACGCAGGTGGTGGAACCGAAGACCGAACAAAACAATGAATTGATGTGGCGGCTGATAGCAGAGCAGCGCCAGACCAATCATCTGCTTGGCGTGCTGGTGTATGCCGGCGGTGGCTTGGCGGCCGGCGTGTTGTTGACGCTGTTGTATTTTCGCTTCGGGCACATGATGTGGTGGTGAGCATGGCTAAATCCGACTCCAAGCCCGACTCCACCCCCAAGTTTGCCCATCGCGATCCCTCCCATCCGGGTTTCTGGAGCGAGCGTTTCGAGCAAGATTTCATCCCCTGGGATAACGGCGGCGTGCCGCAGGCGCTGCAGCAATACCTGACCCGCAGCGAGCCGGTAACGACCCTGATCCCCGGTTGCGGCAGCGGTTATGAAGTCGCGTTGCTGTCGGAAGCCGGTTGGGACGTGACCGCCATCGATTTTTCCGATGCTGCCGTGAGCGCAGCGCGCACGGTGCTGGGCAAATGGTCGGAACGCGTGTTGCAAGCCGATTTCTTTACCTATCAGCCGCCGCAGCCGCTGGGGCTGATCTACGAACGCGCCTTCCTGTGCGCTTTGCCGCCGGCCAGACGTGCCGCCATTGTCAGCCGCTGGGCTGAGTTGTTGCCGGCGGGCGGCACGTTAGCCGGCTTCTTCTTTTTCGACGATAACCCGAAAGGCCCGCCGTTTGGCATCAGCCGGGCCGAACTGGAACGCTTATTGCATGTTGATTTCGAGCTGGTCGATGAGCGGGAAGTGACCGATTCCATCGCCGTGTTTGCCGGAAAAGAACGCTGGATGGAGTGGCGACGGCGCGCGTAGGATTGGTTCGAGCCGGCGCCGGTCAATGTAAGCCAGGGTATGTACCGTTGTGCATAAGCTGGCTTTTTTCACATAAATTGCAGTCACCTTGCTACAATTGGCGGTTTTTTGCCCCTCTGGACCTGAAGACATATGGCGCTGCTCGAAATCCGTAATGTCAGTCGTCGTTTCGGCGACTTTGCCGCAGTCGACAATATCAGCCTGTCGATTGAAGCCGGCGAATTCTTTACTTTGCTAGGCCCTTCCGGCTGCGGCAAAACCACTTTGCTACGCATGATTGCCGGTTTCGACCTGCCGGATTCCGGCCAGATCCTTCTGGATGGCGTCGACCTGGTGGGCAGTCCGCCGGAGCATCGGCCGGTGTGTACCGTATTCCAGAACTATGCGCTGTTTCCGCACATGACGGTCTCGGCCAATATCGCATTCCCCCTGAAAATGGCCAAAGTGCCGGCCGACCAGATCCGCACCCGCGTCGAAGAGGCGCTGGAAGACGTGCGCCTGACGGGTTTTGCCGCGCGTTTCCCGCATGAGTTGTCAGGCGGTCAACGGCAGCGGGTTGCCGTCGCCCGCGCCTTGGTATCACGCCCCAAGCTGCTGTTGCTGGATGAGCCATTGTCGGCGCTGGACGCCAAATTGCGCGAGCAGATGCAGATCGAGTTGATCAATTTGCAAAAAGAAGTCGACATCACTTTCGTCTACGTCACCCACGATCAAGGTGAAGCGCTGGCGCTGTCGCACCGGATCGCGGTCATGAACCGCGGCAATGTCGAGCAGCTGGACGAGCCTTCGCGCATCTACAGTTATCCGCGCACCCGTTTTGTAGCCGACTTCATCGGCACCTGCAATTTGCTGGACGGCGCGATTGCCAGTATTGACGGCGCTTCCATGCAACTGGATGTGCCCGGCCTGGGCCTGGTCAAGAGCGCGGTGCCGCCGGATGCAGCAGTCGGCCGTAAAGGCACCTTGGCTTTGCGCCCCGAGAAAATCCATATCAGCGCCGAGATCAGCACCGACACCGCCGAAAACCACTTCAAGGGTTTCGTCAAAGAGTTGTTGTATCTGGGCGACGTTACCGTCTACATCGTACAGACCGAGGGCGGCACCACGATCGAGGCCTTGCTGGCGAATTCGGCGGCCGGCCGCGCCAAATTCTTTGAAGTCGGCGATACGGTGGATATCGCCTGGCAATTTGATGCGGGGCATTTCCTGTATGAGTAAGGTTGCCAACGAGGCAGCGAAGAAGCTGTCTGACGCAGCGGAGAAACGCAGCCGCATGGCGCGCTGGCTGATCAGCGGCCCGCCGCTGTTCTATCTGCTGCTGTTCTTTGCCATCCCCAGCCTGATCATGGTGTTCGCGTCGATCCGTTATGCCGGTGACTACGGCGGCCTGGCGCCGGTCTTCGACGAGGCCGGTAAGCTGAACCTGACGCTAGAGAATTTTCAGCGCTTTACTTCCGATTTCATCTACACGGCCATCTTCCTGAAGTCGCTGATGTACGCAGTGATCACCACCTTCTGCTGCCTGCTGATGGCTTATCCGCTGGCATTGCTGATTGCGCGCAGTCCCAAGAAATACCGCGACTTGCTGATCCTGCTGGTGATCCTGCCGTTCTGGAGCAATTTCCTGATCCGCGTCTATGCATGGATGATCATCCTCGGCCCGCAATCCGGCCTGACCCAGGCCGTCAACTATGTGCTGGGGCTGGCCGGGATCGAGCCGGTGCGCTTGTTGTTTACGGCGTTCTCGGTGATCGTCGGCCTGGTCTATGTACATCTGCCGTTCATGGTCTTGCCGCTGTACGCCAATCTGGAAAAGCACGATCCGGCCCTGGTCGATGCGGCACAGGATCTGGGGGCTTCGGCCTGGCAGCGTTTCTGGCGCATCACTTTCCCGCTATCCTTGCCCGGCGTCTACGCCGGTGCGGCACTGGTCTTCATCCCGGCGTTGGGGATTTTTGCGGTGTCTGACATCCTGGGTGGTACCGGTAGCGACATGATAGGTAATGTAATCAAACAGCAATTCCTCGAAACCCGCGACTGGCCGTTCGGCAGCGTGTTGTCCATCGTCCTCACCGTGGCGGCCCTGATCGCCGCCGGCATTGCGGTGCTGGTAGCCAAGCCGAGGAGAACCGCATGACTAAAGTAATCCGACGTCCGCTGGGTTTGTGGCTGGTAGCGCTGGCCGTGTACGCTTTTCTGTACGTGCCGTTGATCATCGTCGTGGTGTACTCCTTCAACGACTCGCAGCTCAATGCCGAGTGGGTCGGCTTCACGCTGGATTGGTATCGCAAGCTGTTTCATAACGACGAGATGCTGAAAGCCGCCGGTAATTCCTTGATGATCGCGCTGGTCGCCAGCGCCGCGTCTACATTGCTGGGCACCATGGCCGGTTTTGCGATGCATCGCTACAAGCTGAAATTACTGCCATTGCTGGTGCTGACACCGATCGCGATTCCGGAAATCCTGGTCGGCGTGTCGCTGCTGATTTTCTTTGTGATGCTCAATATCACCCTGGGACTGGTCTCGATCGCCCTGGCGCATATCGCGTTCTGCATAGGTTTTGTGGCGATTGTGGTGCGCTCGCGCCTGTCTGGCATGGATGAAAGCCTGACCGAAGCGGCGCGCGATTGCGGCGCGACGCCGATGCAGGCGTTCCGTCTGGTCACGCTGCCGCTGATCATGCCGGGCGTGGTAGCGGGGGCCCTGATGGCGTTCACCTTGTCGATCGACGACTTCGTGATTACCTTCTTTACCGCCGGCGCCAACGCCTCCACTTTGCCGCTTCAGATCTATTCGATGATCAAGATTGCCGTCACGCCGGAAGTAAATGCAGTCTCTACCTTATTGATGGGTCTGACCCTGCTGCTTATAATCATCGCTTCCAAGCTGGCGCCAAACGCCATCCGTTCTTCGTAATTTAGTTCGCCTATCAGGATTGCCATGAAAAAACTGCTCACCGTCGCGACTCTCTTGTTTGCCAGCATCTCGGCCCAGGCTGCCGATGAATTACGCTTGTATAACTGGAACAATTACATTGCGCCGGAAACCGTGCAGCGTTTCGAGACCTTTTGCAAATGCAAGGTGGTGCAGACTTATTATGGCGACAACGAAGAAATGCTGGCCAAACTGGCCGCCGGCGCCAAAGGTTACGACATCATCGTGCCGACCGGCAATGCATTGGATGCATTGATCAAACAACAAGCTTTGCTGCCGCTCGATAAAAGCCAGTTGCCGAATCTGAAAAACGTCAATCCGGCCTACCTGAACACCGATTTCGACAAGGGCAACAAGTACTCCGTACCCTATGCCTACACCGTGACCCTGATGGGTTACAACGATCAAAAGATGAAGGAACTGGGCATTCCGGTGGATAGCTGGGCGGCGATTTTCGATCCCCAGATCCTGGTCAAGATCAAAGGCAAGGTAACCGTGCTGGATTCCGCCAATGAATTGATGGCGGCGGCCCTCAAATACCTCGGTTATTCCGCCAACGATACCGACGAGGCGCACTGGCAACAAGCCAAGGATGTGATCCTCAAGGCTAAACCTTACTGGGCGGCGTTCAACGGTAGCAGTTATATCAAGGAATTAACGGTCGGCAATATCTGGCTGGCGCACGGTTATTCGAATGACATCTTCCAGGCCGATGTCGATGCCCAGAAAGCCGGCCGCAAATTCCATATCCGCCACGCCATGCCGAAAGAGGGCGCGGTACTGGCGCTGGATAGCATGGTGATCCACAAAGCGGCGCCGCGGCCAGACCTGGCGCTCAAGTTCATCAATTTCATGCTGGATGGCAAGAATGCCGCCGAACTCAGTAATCTGATCGGTTCCGGCAATCCGAACGCCGATGCCGCCAAGTACATCAAGCCTGAAATCGCCAACAACCCGGCGATTTTCCCGGACAAGGCAGGTTTCGCCAAGCTGGAAATGCTGAAAGACTTGAACAGCAAGCAACGGCGTGCCATGAACCGTATGTGGACTGAGATTCGCGCACGTTAAATCTGGTAAGTTATTGTTTTGATATGGCTTGAATAGCGGCGTCGCGGGCAATTCTGTGCTGCGCCGCCACAAGCCATCGACCACGCCCGCACTAAGCCCGTATATACTCGAAAAAACCTTTATAATTCAGGGTTTTGTAAGATATTTGCGGAGTTTCACCATGCCGATTTATGCGTATCGTTGCGAAGCCTGTGGTTTTGCAAAAGATGTACTGCAAAAGATGTCCGACGAGCCGCTGACGGTTTGCCCGACGTGCAGCAAAGCCGAGTTCAAGAAGCAAGTGACTGCAGCTGGTTTCCAGCTCAAAGGCACTGGCTGGTACGTGACCGATTTCCGTGGTGGCGCAGGAGCGACAGTGCCGCCGGTAAGCGCGGCTGAGCCGGCAGCGGCCGGTAGTACACCTGCAGCGACAGCCGCTCCGGCCGCTGCAGCGGCGCCGGCAGCGACGCCAGCAACATCGGCAGCAGCTAGCAGCACGCCAGCTGCCGCGACGTAAGGTCGCTCAAGGTCACCGAAGTAATTTCAGCGAGTTGAAAACCAGGCGCACGTACTTGGTACGTGTTGTCCCACAAAGAAAGCCATGCGTAAATATTTCATCACCGGTCTGCTGGTTTTAGTCCCCCTGGCTATCACGCTATGGGTGCTGAATCTGATCATTGGCACGATGGATCAGTCGCTGCTGCTGCTGCCAGAGCAATGGCGGCCGAAAGCGTTGCTGGGGCATGATATTCCCGGGCTCGGCACGATCCTGACTTTGCTGGTGATTTTCCTGACAGGCCTGGCGACACGCAATTTCATCGGCCGCCAGATCGTGTCGGTGTGGGAAGCGGTGCTGACGCGCATTCCGGTGGTCAGCTCGATCTATTCCAGCGTCAAGCAAGTATCGGATACCTTGTTTTCATCGTCCGGCAATGCCTTCCGCAAAGCCTTGCTGGTGCAATACCCCCGCGAAGGATCGTGGACGATTGCTTTCCTGACCGGGATTCCGGGCGGTGACGTAAAAAACCATCTGGCCGGCGATTATGTCAGCGTGTACGTGCCGACTACGCCGAATCCGACTTCCGGGTTCTTCCTGATGCTGCCGCGCGCAGACACCATCGAACTCGACATGAGCGTGGATGAAGCCTTGAAGTACATTGTTTCAATGGGTGTGGTCGCGCCTGAGCAACAGCCCGACAGGAAGCTGGTCATCGACTCGCCGCCAGGCAGTAGTGGCCCGGCAGCTGGCAATCAGCTCTGACCTAAGCCGCGCTTATATTTACGCACTTATACCTAATTATTATCTACAACATCTGAACTGCGAAAAACTGAATATGTCCATGCGAACCCAATACTGCGGCCTCACCACTGAGGTACTTCTCGGCCAAACCGTCAGCCTGTGCGGCTGGGTGCATCGTCGTCGCGATCATGGCGGCGTCATTTTCATCGACCTGCGCGACCGCGAAGGCCTGGTGCAGGTGGTGTGCGATCCGGACCGCGCCGAAGTATTCAAGAACGCGGAAGCAGTGCGCAACGAATTCTGCCTGCGTATCACCGGCGTGGTGCGCTTGCGCCCTGACGGCACCGGCAACAGCAACCTGAAATCCGGCAAGATCGAAGTGCTGGCGCACGAACTCGAAGTGTTGAACCCTTCGGTCACGCCGCCGTTCCAGCTGGACGACGAAAACCTGTCCGAAACCACTCGCCTGACTCACCGCGTGCTGGACCTGCGCCGTCCGCAAATGCAAAACAACCTGCGCCTGCGTTACAAAGTGACGATGGAAGTGCGCAAGTTCCTCGATGCTAACGGCTTCATCGATATCGAAACACCGATGCTGACCAAGTCGACCCCGGAAGGCGCCCGTGATTACCTGGTGCCTTCGCGCGTCAACGCCGGCCAGTTCTTTGCGCTGCCGCAGTCGCCGCAATTGTTCAAGCAATTGCTGATGGTGGCCAACTTCGACCGTTACTACCAGATCGTCAAATGCTTCCGCGACGAAGATCTGCGCGCTGACCGTCAACCGGAATTCACTCAGATCGACTGCGAAACTTCCTTCATGTCGGAACAGGAAATCCGCGACATGTTCGAAGGCATGATCCGCCTGGTGTTCAAGAACGCGCTGGATATCGATCTGCCTAACCCGTTCCCGGTGATGGATTTCGCTACCGCGATGGCGCTGTATGGTTCGGACAAGCCGGACATGCGCGTGAAGCTTGCCTTCACCGATCTGACCGCAGTGATGAAAGATGTTGATTTCAAGGTATTCTCCGGTGCGGCGAATATGGAAAACGGCCGTGTGGTTGGCCTGCGCGTGCCAGGCGGCGCCGCCATGCCGCGTTCCGAAATCGATGCCTATACCCAGTTCGTAGCGATCTACGGCGCCAAGGGTCTGGCTTACATCAAGGTCAACGAAAAAGCCAAGGGCCGCGACGGTTTGCAATCGCCTATCGTCAAGAACCTGCACGACGCAGCGCTGGCGCAGATCCTGGAACAAACCGGTGCGGAAGACGGCGACCTGATTTTCTTCGGCGCCGACAAGGCCAAGGTAGTCAACGACGCCATCGGTGCGTTGCGGGTGAAGATCGGCCACAGCGATTTCGGCAAGAAAGTCGGTTTGTTCGACGATACATGGCGCCCATTGTGGGTGGTCGACTTCCCGATGTTCGAATACGATGAAGACGGCGATCGCTGGAACGCCTTGCATCATCCGTTCACTTCGCCGAAAGACGGCCACGAAGATTTCATCGAAACCGATCCGGGCAAGGCTATCGCCAAGGCCTACGATATGGTCTTGAACGGCTGGGAACTGGGCGGCGGTTCGATTCGTATCCACCGTGCCGACGTGCAGAGCAAGGTGTTCCGCGCCTTGAAGATCGATGCCGAAGAAGCGCAACTCAAGTTCGGCTTCCTGCTCGACGCTTTGCAATACGGCGCGCCACCGCATGGCGGCCTGGCGTTCGGTCTGGATCGTATCGTGACCATGATGTGCGGCGCCGAATCGATTCGCGACGTCATCGCTTTCCCGAAAACCCAGCGCGCGCAATGTCTGTTGACACATGCGCCATCGGCTGTGGACGAAAAGCAATTGAAAGAATTGCATATCCGTTTGCGCGCACCTGAAGCCAAAGTGGTTTAATTTTCAGGTAAAAGCAGCATGAAAAAAAAGCGCGGATTTCCGCGCTTTTTTTATGTCCGGCCAAAACCGGTTTATAGTGGTGTTTTCTGAAATGAAGTAGGGTGCGCAAGTTGTTTTTTTCACCCTACACGCAATATTAAAAGAAGCGCATGTATAAAATTCCCGAATCGGTTTTGGTTGTTATTTATACAGAAGATCTACAGGTCTTGTTGATGGAACGGGCCGATAAGCTGGATTACTGGCAATCGGTAACCGGTTCCAAGGATTTTCCGGAAGAAGCTCTGGACGCGACGGCAATGCGTGAAGTGCAGGAAGAAACCGGCATCGTGGTGGCCGCCGAAGCAGGCGCAGTGCCCGTGTCGAATCTGCACGACTGGGGTGTTGCCAACGTGTATGAGATTTATCCGGTCTGGCGCCATCGCTATGCGCCTGGAGTGACAAAAAACACGGAGCACGTGTTTGGCTTGCTGGTGCCGAACGGTATTCCGATTACCCTCGCGCCGCGCGAACATTTGCAGTACAAGTGGCTACCGTATCGCGCAGCGGCGGATGCGTGTTTTTCACCGTCGAACGCCGAAGCGATCCTGCAACTGCCGCGCCAGATCTGCAAGTAGTTTGCATCACCGAAGAGATCCATGAAACTGCGCATTGCAACCTACAACATCCATAAAGGCGTGTCCTCGCTGGGCAGCCGGCCGCGCGTGCATGCATTGAAACAGGCGCTGGCGCAGATGGAAGCCGATGTGTTTTTCCTGCAGGAGGTGCAGGGCCGGCATGATTTGATGGCGGCACGCCATGCGGCGCACTGGCCGGATCAGGCCCAGCATGATTTCCTCGCCGGTGATTCGCATCACGCCGCCTACGGCATGAACGCCGTGTACGATCACGGGCATCATGGCAATGCCTTGTTGAGCCGTTTTGAGATCGGCTCGCAAAGCAACCAGGATGTATCGGATCATGCCTATGAAGCACGCGGCATTTTGCATTGCGTGCTGAAAACCGAAGTCCAGGATATTCACTGCTATGTGGTGCACCTGGGTTTGTTCGGCGGCGGCAGGCGTCGTCAGACTGCCGCCTTGATCGAAGCGGTGCGTAGCTCGTCGCCGCCGGGCGCGCCGCTGATTATTGCCGGCGATTTCAACGACTGGGGCAATCGCCTGAGTGAATTGCTGAGAGCGCGGCTCGATGTCGCCGAAATATTCGACGAGCGGATTGCCACCGGTAGCCTGATACAAGGCGTCGGTTCCTATTTGCAGCAACTGGTAGGGCGCACGCCAAAATTGAAGCCGGCCCGTACTTTTCCGGCGGCTTTTCCCTGGTTGCGTCTGGACCGGATTTATTTGCGTGGCTTTACGGTAGAATCAGCTGAAGTCTTGCATGGCGCGGAATGGGCAAAATTGTCGGATCACGCACCTATCGTGGCGACGCTCAAGCTGCGATAATCGTGGCAATGCCAGCTTCAACCATGACCTCAGAAAGACAGGCCGGATGTCGTCACCCCCTTTGTTCCTTTCTTTATCTCTCCCTTTATTCGTTATATGCGCGCGGTAATTTTTAGCGCAGATAATCACATCACGCTGTTGCACAACGGCGCTGCTTTTTTTCCGGCGTTGATTGCCGCCATCGATGCCGCCCGTGTCGAAATCTATCTCGAAACCTATATCTTCGCCGCCGATGAAACGGCGCTGCTGGTGCAGCAAGCGCTAACGAAAGCGGCACGGCGCGGCGTCGCAGTCCGGGTGATTGCCGATTGGCTGGGCACCGGCCGCAGGCGTTCCATGTCGCTGCAGCAGGAATTCCTGACCTCCGGCGTGATGTACCGCGCCTTCAATCCCTGGTTTCGGCGTGGCGTGGCGCGGATGCATCGCAAGATGTGCGTGGTGGACCGGCAGATCAGTTTTATCGGCGGCTTGAATATCATCGACGACATGGTTTCCGACGATGACCAGCGCGCGCCCTTGCCTGCGCCGCGCTGGGATTTTGCGGTGAGTATCAGCGGCTCGCTAGTGCAAGTGATCCATGATGAACTGGAAGCGCAATGGATGCGCCTGGGCGAGATGAAGCTGCTGGCGCGCCTCAAGCAATTCAAGCGTACTCGCGCCATCGCCGGCGGCACAGCGCATGGTCCGGCAGCGGCGGGGCTGGTGCTGCGCGATAATCTGCGCAATCGCCGCACTATCCAGCGCGCTTATTTGCATGCGCTGGGCCATGCCCGGCAAAGCGCCTTGCTGACCAGTCCGTATTTTGCCCCCAGCAGGAAATTACGGCGCGGCCTGGAAGCAGCGGCGCGGCGCGGCGTCGACGTCACCTTGCTGCTGGGAGTCGGCCAGTTTCGCTTGCAGGATGCGGTCAGCCATTCCTATTATCCCAAGCTGCTGAAGGCCGGCGTCAAGATTGTCGAGTATCGCAAAACCGCGTTGCATGCAAAAGTAGCTGTGATCGATGACGACTGGGCGACTGTCGGCTCCAGCAATTTTGACGGCTTGAGCCTGTTTGTTAACCAAGAGGCAAACGTGGTGATCAGGGACGACGATTTTTCGCGCGCGTTGCGGCAACAGATCGAAAGCGGGATTGCCGATGGCACGCTAATCGCGGCCAGCGCATTCGACAATCAGTCATGGCGAGCACGGGCCTGGCACGGCACGGCTTTTTTCCTGTATCGCTCCCTGATGCGAATTATCACCGTCGGTAAAAGCGAGCGATGACAGCAAGCCGTTATATCTGAACCCAGGCACCCTTGAACACGATAGGACCGGTAGGGCCGTCAGGATTCGGCGATCCGCCTTTCGGTTCCAGCGTCACGGCCAGCAACGGAATCGTTTGCGGCGTGGCGTTGGCCGGCAACGCCAGGGTGACGCTGCCATCTGCTGCCAGCAAGCCTAGCGAGCGTGGTGGCCCGTCTTTCGGCACCGCCCACAATTCAAGGCTCTTGTCGGCGGCAATCGCCTGCGGCGTCACCAGCTTGACCACCAACTTGCCGCCTGGCGCATCGCCGGTAACCACTGCGATCGGCTGCGCCTGGTCGTTGCTCAACATGGCGATATAGGAGGTGGCAGGCGCTGCCGGTACCGGCAGTTCCTGCCTGGACAATAGCAGCGAGGTCAATATGATGGCGGCGGTGGTCGAGACCAAGCCCAGGCCGCGCCAGAAACTCAGGTCTTCGCGCAACTCGAACCAGATCGATCGTTTGCGCTGAGGCTTGCCATGCAAGCCGAGTTTGGCTTCGATGGCGGGCCAGACCGCGGCAGACGGTTGTGCAACCGGCGCCAGTTCAGCCATCGGATGCAGGCGATCTTGCCATTCGGCGACGGCCACGCGTAGCTCGATGTGATGGCGCAGCAAGCTTTCAAAGCGACGGCGCGCGCCGCCCTGCAGCGTGCCGAGTACATATTCAGACGCCAGTTTATCCACCAGAACGTGATTGCGCTCGATATCCATCAGGCGCTCCCGAGCTTGCCAAGGCAGGTTTTCAGGCGCTCCAGTCCGCGCCGGATCCAGGTCTTTACGGTGCCGATCGGCAATTGCATTTGCGCCGCGACTTCGCTATGCGAGAGATCGTGATAAAACGACAGGGCGATGGCTTGCCGATGCATGGCCTCCAGGCGGGCCAGGCATGTCGCCAGCGCCTTTGCATCATCGGTCAGTTGCAGCGCTTCCAACGGTGTCGGGCCGGCGCTTTCCATTGCGTTCATGACTTCCTTGTCGAATGTGTCTGCGTCGATCTCGACGGTGTTGTCCGTACGCCGTAAAAAATCGAATGCCTTGTTGCGTACGATCGTGGTCATCCAGGTCATCGGCGCCGCCAGGCTGCTCTGATAACTGTCTGCGTTGTTCCAGATATTAACGAAACTTTCCTGCAGGACTTCTTCCGCCCACTCTCGCTTAACTAGTATACGCAGGGCGAAGCCAAACAGTTTCGATGATGTGGCGTCGTAGAGCGCGCGGAAGGCGACGGCGTCCTTGCGCACGACTGCAGCAAGCCAGATCTTCAGTTGTTCCGGTTGCAAGTCTGTGGAGGGCATTGACTTCCTTTATACGCACCTTGGACGCTGCCGTTATTCCATCGTGCGCGGATTTTGTTGTTGTGCCGATTATTTTGAGATTACCGCATGGGAAGTTGTGGTGCAACTCTCAACTGGGCATTGCCCATCCTACAAAAAAGCCCGCTATAACGAGCGGGCTTTCGGGGAAACGGCAAGTTGCTTTTATTTCTTCAGCGAGTCGCGGATTTCACGCAGCAGCAGAATATTTTCCGGATCGGCAGCCGGCGGCGGTGGAGTTGCATTTCGCAGCTTGTTGATGATGCGGACCATTTGGAAAATCACGAACGCCAGGATGACAAAGTTCAGTGCGATCGTGAGGAAATTGCCGTACGCTAACACGGCGCCGGCTTTTTTCGCTTCCGCCAGTGTCAGTCCTGCTGCCTGGCCATTCAGGCCGAAGTAGTAATTGGCAAAATCAAGGCCGCCAAAAATCTTGCCGACGACCGGCATGATGATGTCCTGCACCAAAGAATCGACAATTTTGCCGAACGCGCCGCCGATGATCACACCGACCGCCAAGTCCATCACATTACCTTTGAGTGCAAAAGTCTTGAATTCTTCCATCATGCTCATAGCGTTAATTCTCCAAATCAATGTTGATAGATGGGAAGATACTGCGAACGCGAGCCGATTAAAAGGACAAATTTGTCAAATCTTGTCATTTTCCGTCCTTGCCGAAACTTGCTGCGGTGCAAGAACACGTCTCTTAAGGGAATTGTGCCAGATTTAGCAGCAGTTTCAACGGAATTAGTTGATTTTGTGCATCGCTGCATGTATTTCCTTTAAAACAGGCTTTAGCTTCGATATAATCTAGGGTTGCTAGAAGTTCCGTGCAAGTTTCGTATTTTGACTGATTGGGGTTGGTATGAGTATCGAAAAGCAGGTCGATTCCGGTCGACGTGGTTTGCTCGTGGCTACATGTGCGGCGGGGGGCGTGGCTGGTTTAGCTACGGCAGGGGCCTTTGTGTCCACCTTCCAGCCGTCCGAGCGCGCAAAAGCCGCAGGAGCACCAGTAGAAGTGGATATTTCCGGCATCAAGCCGGGCGAAATGCAAGTCTTCGAATGGCGCGGTAAGCCAGTCTGGATCATGAAGCGCACGCCGGAACAAATGAAGGGGCTGGAACATACCGCCTCTGAAGTTGCCGACCCCGAGTCACTCAAGCCCTACACCATGGACTTGCCTGACTACTGCAAGAACAAGGCGAATAATCGCGGCCGCGCAGGCCACGAAGAAACCTTGGTGCTGGTTGGTATCTGCCCGCATCTGGGTTGCTCGCCATCGTCAAAATTCACCCCGGGCGCTCAGGCTTCATTGCCGGACGACTGGCAAGGCGGTTTCCTCTGTCCTTGCCACGGTTCGACATTCGACCTGGCAGGCCGTGTTTTCAAAAACAAGCCGGCGCCAAACAATCTCGACGTGCCACGCTATATGTACCTGTCCGATACCAAGATCGTCATTGGTAAAGACGAGAAAGGTGAGGCTTAATCATGGCATTCCACGAAAAACAGCTGCCGGCCGATGCTCCCATCGCCGACAAGGCCTTGAACTGGGTTGATGCGCGTTTTCCGCTGACATCCACCTGGAAAGCCCACCTGTCCGAGTACTACGCACCGAAGAACTTCAACTTCTGGTACGCCTTCGGTTCGCTGGCGCTGTTGGTGCTGGTGATACAGATTGTCACCGGGATTTTCCTGGTCATGCATTACAAGCCTGATGCTGCCCTGGCGTTTGCCTCGGTCGAATACATCATGCGCGATGTGCCTTGGGGCTGGCTGGTGCGCTACATGCACTCGACCGGTGCTTCGGCCTTCTTCATCGTGGTCTACCTGCACATGGTGCGCGGCCTGCTGTACGGCTCGTACCGCAAACCGCGTGAACTGGTGTGGTTGTTCGGCGTCGGCATTTTCCTGTGCCTGATGGGTGAAGCGTTCATGGGCTATCTGCTGCCATGGGGCCAGATGTCGTATTGGGGCGCGCAGGTTATCGTCAACCTGTTCGGTGCGATTCCTTTCATCGGCCCTGATCTGTCGCTGTGGATTCGCGGCGACTACGTGGTCTCCGATGCAACCCTGAACCGCTTCTTCTCGTTCCACGTGATCGCGATTCCGCTGGTCTTGATCGGCCTGGTGGTAGCGCACATCATCGCCTTGCACGAAGTCGGATCCAACAATCCTGACGGCATTGAAATCAAGGACAACCTTGATTCTAAAGGCGTACCGCTGGATGGCGTACCCTTCCACCCTTACTACTCGGTGCATGACGTGATGGCAGTTGCCGTGTTCCTGATCGTGTTCAGCGCCGTAGTGTTCTTCGGCCCTGAAATGGGCGGCTACTTCCTCGAGTACAACAACTTCGTTCCGGCCGATTCGTTGAAGACGCCACCGCATATCGCTCCGGTCTGGTATTTCACGCCTTACTATTCGATCTTGCGCGCGGTTACTTCGGACTTCATCGTCTATCTGCAAGCAGGCGTCGCCGCCTTCGTTGCGCTGTTGTGGCTCAAGTCCAGCCTGAGCGGCATGATCAAGGTTGCTGCCACGGTCATCGGCCTGGCCATCATCGGCGCCATGTTTGTATTCGACGCCAAGTTCTTCGGCGTCGTGCTGATGGGCGTTTCGGTCATGATCCTGGCTGGTCTGCCTTGGCTGGATCACTCCAAGGTCAAGTCGATCCGCTATCGTCCGAGCTGGCACAAATATATCTACATCCTGTTTGCGATTACCTTCGTGGTGCTCGGCTACCTTGGCGTGCAACCGCCATCGGCAATCGGCGGCTACGTGTCGAAGGTCTGCACCTTTATCTACTTCGGCTTCTTCCTGTTGATGCCATGGTGGAGCGCCGCAGGTACATTCAAGCCGGTGCCGGACCGTGTTGTTTATCACCCGCACTAAGCCAGAGGATAAGAGACATGACATTGCTAAAAAGATTGATAGCGACCCTGGTGCTGCTTCCCGCGCTTGCGTTTGCAGAAGAGGGCGGCTACCCGCTGGATACCGCGCCAGAGCAGGGCAACAACCTGTCGGCGCTGCAGAGCGGCGCCAAGCTGTTTGTGAACTACTGCCTGAACTGCCACTCGGCTTCGTCCATGCGTTACAACCGCTTGCGCGATATCGGCCTGACTGAAGACCAGATCAAGAACAACTTGTTGTTCACCACCGATAAAGTGGGTGGTCTGATGACTATCGCCATGTCGCCGAAAGACGGCAAAGAGTGGTTCGGGGCGACACCGCCGGACCTGTCCGTGATTGCCCGCGCCAAGGCATCCGGCGCTGGTAGTGGTCCGGATTGGTTGTACACCTATCTGCGTACTTTCTACAAAGATGACAGTCGTCCAAGCGGCTGGAACAACATGGTCTTCCCTAACGTCGGCATGCCGCACGTATTGTGGGAACTTGAAGGGATTCGTACTGCCAAATACGAAGACGTGAAAGATCCGCACGAAGAGGGCAAGACCGAACACAAGTTTGTCGGTTTCGAGCAAGTCAAGCCGGGCAAGATGAACAAGGTCCAATACGATGTTGCCGTTGCCGACCTGGTGTCCTATCTTGCATGGATGGGCGAGCCTGCTCAGAATACCCGCAAGCGCCTCGGCGTCTGGGTCCTGCTGTTCCTCGGCATGTTCTTCGTTCTGGCATGGCGTCTCAACGCGTCATACTGGAAAGACGTCAAGTAATTTTCATACCCGCGATTTTGCGGGTATGCGTTTTGGGGTGAGCCGTATCGGGTCTCACCCTTTTGTTTCTAAGGAACTATAAAAATGATGGTTCTCTATTCGGGTACAACCTGCCCATTTTCACAACGCTGCCGTCTCGTTCTGTTCGAGAAGGGCATGGACTTTGAAATTCGCGATGTCGACTTGTTCAACAAGCCGGAAGACATCTCGACCATGAATCCTTATGGTCAAGTGCCGATCCTGGTCGAGCGCGACCTGATTCTGTACGAATCCAATATCATCAACGAATACATCGACGAACGTTTCCCGCATCCGCAACTGATGCCGGCCGATCCGCTGATGCGCGCCCGTGCGCGGCTGATGCTGTTCAACTTTGAGAAAGAATTGTTCATCCACGTGCACACGCTGGAAAACGAGAAAGCCAAAGCCGCAGAAAAGAGCCACGAAAAGGCACGCAATGAAATCCGCGATCGCCTGACTACCCTGGCGCCTTTGTTCCTCAAGAACAAATACATGCTGGGCGACGAGTTCTCGATGCTGGACGTAGCCATCGCGCCATTGCTGTGGCGCCTGGATCACTACGGTATCGAGCTGTCGAAGACGGCTGCGCCGCTGATGAAGTATGCTGAGCGTATATTCTCGCGCCCGGCTTACATCGAAGCGCTGACGCCGTCCGAAAAGGTCATGCGTCGTTAAGATCGTGTAGATAACCGGTGTGCTCCCGCCTTGGCTTAGGCGGCGCGCGCCGGTCCATGCTTAAATTTTGTATCTTTTGTACCATTGCTTCCCATGTCAGAAACCTCTACCAAACCGTATTTGTTGCGCGCCATTTATGAATGGTGCACCGACAATGGCTACACCCCGTATCTGGCGGCCAGGGTAGATGCGCACACGCGGGTGCCGATGCAATTCGTGAAGAATGGCGAAATCGTATTGAACGTCAGTTTCGAAGCCACTAGCGGTTTGAAAATGGACAACGAATTCGTTAATTTCAATGCACGTTTTGGCGGTGTCTCGCGCGAAATTTCCGTGCCGGTAGAAAACGTCATCGCGATTTATGCGCGTGAAAACGGCCAGGGCATGGCATTCGAAGCATCGGTTCCGGCTGCTGAGTCGGATATCGAAGTAACCGCCGAGCAAGAGCCCGACACCGAGCAAACTGCCACGATTACACCGATTTTGTCCTCAGTACCATCGTCAACTGCCGATGCAAAACAGGGTTTGTCCGATACGGATCCAGAAAAAGATCCAGAACCACCAAAAAAAGGTGGAAGACCTACCCTAACTCGAATTAAATAGGTATAATTGCGGACTTCGCAGTTTAGCTGGCTTAGCTCATCTGGTAGAGCACCTGACTTGTAATCAGGGGGTGGCGGGTTCAAGTCCTGCAGCCAGCACCAATAT
>FTFY01000786.1_pt1 | contig 24452 bp, 26 predicted proteins | sample 1640561 | NCBI WGS metagenome assembly FTFY01 (sample SAMEA3914789, study PRJEB12502) | metagenome | biome: forest; material: soil | place: Canada | collected 2011-07-03 | depth 0.3 m | reverse complement strand
CCCAGCCTCCCGCCGCACCGTTATCCATCCCTTCCAGCTCCTCCCACCCTTCCCCTTCGGAGACCCGCCAATGATTCCTATTGATGAAGTCGTCGCCCTATCTCGCCTGCAATTCGCGGCGACTGCGATGTTCCATTTCCTGTTCGTACCGCTCACGCTCGGGCTGGCATGGATCCTGGTCATCATGGAGTCGGTCTATGTGATGACCGGCAGCCAAATCTACAAAGACATGACCCGCTTCTGGGGCAAATTGTTCGGGATTAATTTCGCAATGGGGATCGCCACCGGCATCACATTGGAATTCCAGTTCGGCACCAACTGGTCTTATTACTCGCACTATGTCGGCGATATCTTCGGCACACCGCTGGCGATCGAGGGCATGATGGCGTTCTTCCTCGAATCGACTTTCGTCGGGCTGTTCTTCTTTGGCTGGGATCGCTTGTCGCGGGTCCAGCATTTGCTGATTACCTTCTTGGTGGCGCTCGGCTCCAGCCTGTCTGCGCTGTGGATCCTGATCGCCAACGGCTGGATGAACAATCCGGTCGGCGCCGAATTCAACTATGAAACCATGCGCATGGAGCTGACCAGCATCGTCGACGTCATCTTCAATCCGGTGGCCCAGGTTAAATTCGTCCACACACTCTCAGCCGGCTACGTCGCCTCCTCGATGTTCGTGCTCGGTATCTCCGCCTACTACCTGCTGAAAGGCCGCGACACCGCGTTCGCCTTGCGTTCATTTGCGATTGCCGCCGGCTTCGGCCTGGCATCGGTCCTGTCGGTGATCGTGCTCGGCGACGAATCCGGTTATACCGCCGGCGAAGTCAACAAAGTCAAGATGGCGGCGATGGAAGCCGAATGGCATACCGAGCCGGCGCCGGCCGGCATCACCGTGTTCGGCTGGCCGAACGAGACGGAGCAACGCACCGATTACGCCTTCAAGATCCCCTACGTGCTGGGCTTGATCGGCACCCGTTCGGTGGACAAGCAGATCACCGGCATCCACGATCTGAAAAAAGAGCATGAAGTACGCATCCGCAACGGCATGCTGGCGTATGCCGCCCTGACCCGCCTCAAAAGCGGCGACAAATCACCGGAAGCGATTGCCGATTTCGACAAGCTGAAACACGATCTCGGTTACGGACTGCTGCTGAAGAAATACACGCCGAAGGTGATCGACGCCACGCCCGAACAAATTGCGATGGCGGTCGACGACACCTTCCCGAAAATCGCGCCGATGTTCTGGTCGTTCCGCCTGATGGTCGGGCTGGGGATCCTGTTCCTGTTCATATTCTCTTGCTCGTTCTACTTCCTGATCCGCAAGCAGCTGGCCAAACAACGCTGGCTGCTGCGCCTGGCCGTGTACAGCATTCCGTTGCCGTGGGTAGCAATCGAGCTGGGCTGGCTGCTGGCCGAATATGGCCGCCAACCCTGGACCATCTCGGGCGTGCTGCCGACCCATTTGTCGGCATCGACCCTGCAGCCAGGCAGCTTGTACTTCAGCCTGGCCGGTTTCCTCGGCTTCTACACTTTCCTGTTCGTGATTGAAATGATATTGATGGTGAAGTACGCCCGGCGCGGCCCAAGCAGCCTGCATACCGGCAAGTATCACTGGGAGCAAGCGGATCAGCCAAGCACGGGCATCAGCCACGACAGCACAGCCAAGGCATAAGGAGAACACAATGATCTTTGACTACGAAACATTAAAAATAATCTGGTGGGGCTTCGTTGGCGTACTGCTGATCGGCTTCGCACTGACCGATGGCTTCGATTTCGGCGTCGGCATGCTGCTGCCGTTCATCGGCAAGACCGACAGCGAACGCCGCGTCATCATCAATTCGATAGGCAGCACCTGGGAAGGCAATCAAACCTGGTTCATCACTGCCGGCGGCGCGATTTTTGCCGCGTGGCCGCTAGTGTATGGCGCCGCGTTTTCGGGCTTTTATGTGGCGCTGATGCTGCTGCTGTTCTCACTGTTCTTCCGCCCGGTAGGCTTCGATTACCGTAGCAAGGTGGCCGATACCCGCTGGCGCAATGCCTGGGACTGGGGCCTGTTCGCCGGCGGTTTCGTGCCACCGCTGATTTTCGGCGTGGCGTTCGGCAACCTGTTCCTCGGCGTGCCGTTCCATTATGACGACACCATGCGGGTTGAATATACCGGCAACTTCTTCCAACTGTTGAATCCGTTCGGGCTGCTGGCTGGTTTGCTCAGCGTTGCCATGTTGCTGATGCATGGCGCCGCTTACCTGCAGGTCAAGACCGATGCGTTGATCGCCCAACGCGCCCGCAGCGTAGCTAAAGTCGCGGGCATGGTAACGATACTGCTGTTCGTGGCTGGCGGCTTCTGGGTTGCGTTCGGCATCAGCGGCTATCGCATCACCGGCATGCCGGACCCGAACAGCGCCTTCATGCCGATTGTCAAAACCGTCACCACGGCCAACGGCGCCTGGTTCGACAACTATGCGCATTGGCCCGCTACCTGGGCGTTGCCGGTCATTGCCGTCGCCGGGGCTTTGCTGTGCGTGGTATTCAGCGCCGCCGACAAGGCGATGGCAGCATTCCTGGCCAGCGGCTTCAGCGTGACCGGCATCATCCTGACTGCGGGCGCTTCCCTGTTCCCGTTCATCATGCCCTCCTCGCTCGACCCCAACAGCAGCCTCACCATCTGGGATGCGGTATCGAGCCACAAGACGCTGGGCATCATGTTCTGGGTAGTGGTCATCATGCTGCCGATCATCATGCTGTACACCACCTGGGTGTACCGGATCATGCGCGGCAAGGTCACCTTGAAGCATATTGAAGACAACGAGCACACTGCTTACTAACCTGCGCATTCGCAGAACAGGAGAAACTTATGTGGTATTTCGCATGGATATTGGGAGTCGGCCTGGCGCTGGCTTTCGGCATCATCAACGTCATGTGGCTGGAGGCGAATTACGCTTTCGGCAGCCGCGATGAAGAAACCACCCGCGAGCGCTTTGAAAGCGCCGCGGCTGAGCATGAAGCCAGGGCGCGTAAAAAATGAGCAGCGCAGCGGTTGAGGTGCCACCGAGCGTCGGCAGCACCTCGTTATTGCCCGGCCATGATTTTGTCGATGCTTACCAGGTCCGGACCGGCATGGCCGGCCTGGATGCCCGACGGGCTGCCGATGCCATCATCATGCATCCACCCGGATGGATAAAGCAATTGATGGCGACGCGTAACCGGGTGGTCAGGTTGTTTCAATTAAAGACCGTTGAAATGGGTGTAGATGATCCGCACGCAGCGCAACATACGGTTGGCGGCTTTCCTGTCGTCGCGCAATCGCCGCAGGAAGTGATATTGGGATTCGACGACAAGCACCTCGATTTCAGGATCAGCGTAACGGTTGCGCCAGACAGTGAAACCGGTACGCTGGTGACCGTCACCACGGTGGTCAAGACCAACAATCTTTTGGGAAGAGCCTACCTGACGACGATCATGCCTTTTCACCGGATGATCGTCCGTCACTTGCTGGAAAACGCCCGCTTCGGCCAGGCTGCTTAGGCGCTTTGCGCTTCGCTTGTAGCTTCAACTCCCGTCGCGGCGATTGCCCCGTCCACAGTGCCGTCCTCACTGTCATCGGCGCTGATGGCGATGACTACCTGCTCCAGCTTGGTAACCGCCACATTCAGCGAATCATTGACCTGCGCCATGGTGTGCTGGGGCATGGTTTCCGCTATTTGCGCCACGGCTCCGGCCAAATCGATTACCGCCAGCGTCAGATTGGCAATCAGGTCGCGCTCATTAGTCATCGTTCAAGGTCCAGTATCATACGGGGACGGCATTATTACATTACAGGGCCGAATGCAAAACCGTTGCACCATAAAAAAATCATTACTGTTGGAATTTGAATCTTGAATCATCACAAAACACAAACATCGCTGGCATTGTTTTGCAAGGTCGTCGATAACTTTGGCGACATAGGTATCTGCTGGCGCCTGGCACGTCAACTGGACCAGGAACATGGCATCGCCGTGACTTTGTGGGTGGACGATTTGCGCAGCTTCCACCGAATTTGTCCGGAAGTCGCGGTTGATCGCAACGTACAACAGATTGGCACCGTGACGGTACGCCATTGGCGCGACCAAGACGGCGTATTCACGGCCGCCGACGTCGCCGACATCGTGATCGAGTTTTTTGCTTGCGACATACCGCCCGCATATATTGCGGCGATGGCCGAGCGCACACCACATCCGGTGTGGCTGAATCTGGAAGGCCTTAGCGCCGAAGAATGGGTGGAAGGTTGCCATGCGCTACCGTCGCCCCAGTCGCGTTCATTGACAAAATATTTCTTCTTTCCCGGTTTCACCAGCAAAACCGGCGGCCTGCTGCGTGAATCCGGGCTGGAGCAACAGCGTCAGGCATTTCAACAAGACGCCGCTGCGATGGCGGCTTTTCTCAGCCAGTTCGGCGTCACACCGGCAGAGGTGTCTTCCCTGAAGGTCTCCCTGTTTTGTTATCCACAAGCACCGGTTTCTGCGCTATTCGATGTTTGGCAAAGCAGTGCCAAAGCGATTACCTGCCTGGTGCCGGAAGGCGTTGCCGTCGACGCCGTCGAAAAATTCCTGGGGCGAACTGCCGAAGCCGGAGCGACCGCCAGCCACGGCGCACTGACTGTGCGAGTACTGCCTTTCGTTCCCCAACCAGACTACGACAAGCTGTTGTGGGCATGCGACCTCAATTTTGTACGAGGCGAAGATTCCTTCGTCCGCGCCCAATGGGCCGACAAGCCTTTTATCTGGCATATCTACCCGCAAGACGAAGACTTGCATCACGTTAAATTGAATGCATTCCTGGAACGCTACACGGCCACGACAGAGAACCTGAGCGAATTCTCTTTGAGCTGGAATGAAGCCACGAAAAAAGCGGTGAACTGGACTTCACTATGGGCGTTATTTGAAGCCGACATGCCAAAAATTGCCATCATGTCTACAGATTGGCAACGTCAAATGGGGGAAAATGGCGACTTGGCCAGCAATTTGCTGAAGTTTGCCGAAACAGTTCAGTAAGAGACATTCAAAAATAGGTTAAAATATACGGCTAATTTTTGACGCATTTAAAAATTCAATCATACGTGGGCTTGCGGCGCTTTTTGCCAGTGGGCTACAGATGATTTTTATGTAACCTACTTTTTTTACCTATATTCGCTATGAAACCAGCAAAAGAAATTCGTGTCGGCAATATCATTATGGTTGACAGTAAGCCAATGATCGTTTTGCGCTCTGATGTCAACGGTTCGAGCCGCACGGGCTTCACCTACAAGTGGAAGATGAAGAATCTTCTGACAAACAGCCCACAGGAAAACGTTTTCCGTGGTGACGACAAGTTTGACGTAGTTGTGCTCGACAAGAAGCCTGTTACTTATTCGTATTTCGCCGATCCGTTGTTCGTGTTCATGGATGCAGAATACGAACAGTATGAAATCGAAGAAGAAAACCTGGGTGATGCACTGCACTACCTGAAAGACGGCATGGAATGCGAAGCCGTGTTTTACGACGGCAAGGCAATTTCGGTCGAACTGCCAACCACTATCGTGCGCCAGGTTGTTTACTCGGAGCCAGCGGTCAAGGGCAACACTTCGGGCAACGTCCTGAAAGAAGCCAAGATCGAAAACGCGATCGAAGCAAACCAACACATCGTCATGGTGCCGTTGTTTGTCAGCTCCGACGACTTGATCGAAATCGACACACGTACCAACGAGTTCAAGAAGCGCGGTTAATACCGGGGGTGCTTACCCTTCCGCTTACAAAAAAACGCTGCCGATTACCGGCAGCGTTTTTTTTCGCCTGTCTTGCAGGGCGGGCACGCCCTTGTGCCCGCCCTACGAACAGCAAGTTATTGACTCAATATCTCGCCCAGCTTCTTGTTATTGAAGCCGAAACTGGAGATCACCGCCAGACCGGCCAGCGCCAGGGCGCCGCCCAGCCACAAGGTGGACGGGATGCCGAGCGAATCGACCACCACGCCACCGGTGGATGAGCCCACCGCGATCGCTACTTGCACAATGCTGACGAACAGCGCGGACCCGGCTTCCGGTAAATCCGGCGACGACAGTTGCAGCCAGATGCTAAGGCATAACGGAATGGCACCGAATGCAACGCCCCACGCCAATATCATCACCACTACCCCGGCTTGCGAAGCGTGCAACGACGGCAGCGCCAGCAGGGACACCATCAGTATCGCCACCACGGCAAACAAGGAAAGCTGCAAATTGCGGCTGACGGTGGTCGAGATCACAAAATTGGACACGAAACCGACAAAGCCGAAGCCCAGCAATACCGATGTAATCGCAGGCAGGCTGAATCCTGCGCTTTGCACCAGGAACGGCGTGACATAGGTGTAGGCCGAGAAGTGCGCGCCAAACACCAGCGCCACCATCAGCAAGCTTTTACGGGTATTGGCACGGCTCAGCAAAGCGCGCAGATCGCTCAAGCGTATCGCCGCTTTCGATGGCAACGAAGGCAACAGCAATGCTTGCGCGGCCAGCGCCACCGCAGCCAGTGCGCCAGTGGCGATAAACGATGCGCGCCAGGAAGCCATGGTGCTGATAAAGGTGCCAAGCGGTACGCCGATCACCGTGGCGAAGGTAACCCCGGTCAGTATCATCGCGGTAGCCTTGGCCGCATGCTGTTCCTGCACCAGCCGCGCCGAAGTTGCCAGCGCCAGCGTCCAGAAACCACCAAGGGCGGCGCCCAGCAGCGCCCGGCCCAGCAACATCGTGCCGAAACCGGGAGCCATCGCCGACACCAGATTAGAAGCCAGCAGCAAGACCGACAAAGCCAGCAAGATCAAACGGCGGTTTATGCGCCCCGCTCCCAGCATCAGGGCCGGGGCCGATATCGCTGCGATAACCCCGGGCGTGGTCACCATCAAGCCAGCCGTGCCGGGCGAGACACCAAGGTCGCGGGCGATTTGCGGCAGCAAGCCGACCGGCAGGAATTCGGTCGTCACAAAAGCGAAAGCGCCTATCGCCACCGCCACCACCGACAACCAGGACCGCAACGGCGACGGCGTGCTGTTGGCATGGATGCGCTGATCCGGCAAGGGCAGATCGAGACGGCTGTCGTTTTGCGCGCTGATCGCCGCTAGATTTTTTTCCATGTGAAACTCCTGTTTATTGTCTGGCCTTGATTAAACTGTATTATTTTTAACTACAGTTTAAAATATAAAAACGGGATCAAAATCGATCCCTCTACTCAATCAACTGTATTTAATATTCATACAGTTAATTATAAAAAAAACCACTACATCCCGGCCTGAGCCATGACTTTAGTCTTGTCTGCAATCTTGTTGACCAGTTCGCACAATTTCCGGCCCTTCAAAATCTCCAGCATGGCGTCCTCAACTTCAGACACTACCGGATCCAGCACCATATCCATGCCGCAGCTAACCGGACAGCAAAGGTCTTTCGAGCGGGTATTGTGCTTCAGCACCGGCCCCTCCTCCACTGCCTGATAGATCTCAGCCAGGTTGATTGCCGAGGCTGGCCGCGCCAGTTGCACACCGCCGCCCTTGCCTTCCTTGGTCACCACCAGGCCGGCCTTGCTCAACTTACGCAACAGCTCTCGCACAAAAACCGGATTCGTATTGACGCTGGCAGCGATAGCGGTGGACGGAAAATACACTTCCCCGCCCCTGGTAGCGTATTCAACGCTGACTAAAATGTGTGCCGCCACGGCAAATCGACTGGACTTCATACTGTCACTATATTCAATACAGATAATCTGGTCAACTAATTTTGTTGCATAAGCTTAGTTATATAAAGTTATGTGGATGTTGACGTTCGGATAATTCCGCTGCCGCGCATCGATAGCGCGGATAGCCCGGCAAGTGTCACAATGCGCCCATAACTACTTACATCAATTAAATTGGCAGGGTAAAAATGCAATTGACCTGGCTTGAAGATTTTGTCGAGTTAGCCCGGACCCGCAGTTTTTCCCGCGCTGCGGAAAACCGCTTTGTCACCCATCCGGCCTTCGGCCGCCGCATCCACGCACTAGAACAATGGGTGGGCGCGGAACTGATCGCACGCACGCAACCGCTTTCCCTGACGCCGGCCGGCTTGCTGTTTCTCGATGCAGCAACGCATACGATCGATGTCTTGCATGCGGTCCGGGCGCAATTGCAAGATACTGCCCAACATCCCGAAGAGGTATTGCGTGTTGCCACCGGCCGCACCTTGGCGCGCACCTTTTTCCCAAGCTGGTACGAAGCGATCAACCAGCGCTTCGGTCCCTTCCCGGTTTCAGTCAGTACCGGCGGCGCGCAAGAGGTCATCTTGCGTTTGTCGAGCGGCGATGTCGATTTGCTGGTGATCTATTCCAGCCCTACCACGCGCTTGCTGATCGATCCCCAACGTTATGAATCGGTCACGCTGGCGCGCGAGGTGCTATTGCCGGTTAGTGCATCGGATGCCAAGGGTTTTCCTAAATTCCGGTTGCCGGCCGTCGACACGACGATACCGATTCCCTGGCTGGCATTTTCTCAATCGCTAACGCTACGCGGCGTGCTCGCCAAGCACCTGGCCAGCTTGCCGCATAAATTATCGCTGCGCATGGTCTACCAGGCCGATTCCTATGAGTCGATTCTGGAAATGGCCAAGCGTGGCGCCGGGCTGGCCTGGCTGCCGCAACGGTTGGTGCAGGAAGATTTAAAGCAGGGCAACTTGTTGCTGGTTGGCGATGCCGACATGCGCGTCAGTTTCGATATCTCTCTCTATCGCTTGCGGGGCAACACCAATGCGCTGGTCAACGCGATCTGGGAAGGTGTTTCTGCAGATGTCATCGATGACCAATAGCAAACGGTGCCTGGCGCTCGGCACTGCATCGATGATCGCAAGCAAAATACCGCAATCAAAATAAAAAGCACAAACCTGTGCCGAAACGGCAATTGGCGCTGCGACACGCTCCTTATACTTCCTCAAATTATCAAAAATAATAGCGCCTCGTCGTGCAATTTTTGCAACCGGCGAAGCGCAATAACTACAATTCTGGAGCTATCGCATGTCATCACAACCACGAACATCGGGAGCACGTAGCTTACCGATCAGCAAACCGCGTAATCCCTGGAAAGAAATTTGCGCCGCCAGCATCGGCAACGCACTCGAATTTTATGATTTGCTGATCTACGGCTATTTCGCGATTGTGATCGGCAAGACGTTCTTCCCGGCGGCGGACGAAACCACTTCCTTGTTGCTGAGTGTCGGCACTTTCGGGATTTCGTTCATCATGCGTCCGCTCGGCGCCATCATCCTCGGCTCGTATGCCGACCGGGCCGGACGCAAAGCATCGCTGACAGCCTCGATCTTCATCATGATGATCGGAACGGCAATGATTGTCTTTGCCCCGACCTATGCGCAAATCGGTATTGCGTCGCCGCTGATCGTAATCGTGGCCCGCATGCTGCAAGGCTTTTCCACCGGCGGCGAATTCGGCGCAGCGACCGCATTCATGGTCGAACATGCAGATGCCAAACGAAGGGGTTTCTTTGCCAGCTGGCAGTTATCGACACAGGGTCTGGCAACCGTATTTGCCGCCGGTGTCAGTGCGCTCCTAAGCTACACGCTGACAGATAGCCAAGTCAATGACTGGGGCTGGCGGATCGCGTTCGGCATCGGTTTGCTGATCGGACCGGTTGGTATGTATATACGCAGCCAGATCGACGAAACCCCGGAGTTCAAGAAAATTGCTGCAGTCAAGCCTGAGAAGTCGCCGTTGAAAGTCGTGCTGGTGCGCGACCGTATCAACCTGCTGCTGGGTATAGGCGTGGTTTCAGGCGCGACCGCGTTCAACTACGTTCACAAATTGTACATGCCGACCTATGCATTGAAACAATTGCATATTCCGGCTACCTCTTCATTTCTCAGTGCGATGGTGACCGGGCTTGTCCTGATGGTCAGCGCGCCGGTGTTTGGTGCGCTGTCGGATCGCTACGGCCGTTTCCGCGTCCTGTCGATTGCGATGCTGACGATAGCTTGTACTTCCTATCCCTTGTTCCTGTTATTGATAACCTGGCCGACCGTCGGCACCTTGATGCTGGTCCAAGGCCTGGTGGGCCTGCTGATTGCGGCATGCCTCGGACCGATTCCTGCGATGTTGTCGGATATCTTTCCGACCAGCACCCGCGGCACCGGACTCGCTCTCAGCTATAACTTTTCGGTCACCTTGTTTGGCGGCTTTGCGCCGTTGATCGTGACCTGGATGATTGCCTTCAGCGGCAGCAAGCTGGCGCCCAGTTTTTATGTGATGGCAACGGCATTGATCAGCATTGTGGCTGTACTGGTGCTCGGCCGCCGGATGGCCCGTCGCGGTCCGGTCTGAAACTCCCCCTTTTCAATTCATTAAATCTATTTAGCTTTCGAACAGGAGCAACGTTAATGAAAACCCTGGAACAGATTCGTGCAAAGTTGCAGGAATATCCGATCGAGGTGACTTTTCCCGATATCGCGGAATGGCAAGCCGGAAACACGGGTGTCGATTACATTCATACTTTCGACAGCGGCGTAGCCGGCCCGCATGCCATGATCCTGGCGCTAACCCACGGCAACGAAGTCAGTGGCGCCATCACCGTGGACAGGTTCCTGCGATCGGGCGTGCGTCCGGTCAAAGGTCGCCTCACGCTCGGTTTCGCAAATGTAGACGCCTATCGCCGTTTCGATAGCAGCAACCCGGACGCAAGCCGCTTCATTGATGAAGACATGAACCGCGTCTGGTCCGAGGCGCGGCTCGATAGCAGCGACGACTCACAGGAACTGCGCCGGGCGCGCGCTTTACGGCCGATTATCGACAGTGTCGATTTCTTGCTGGACTTGCACTCCATGCACGAAGAAGCGCCGCCGCTGATGTTAAGCGGGCCATTGGCCAAAGGCATCCAGTTTGCTATCGACATCGGCGTCCCCGAACACGTGATCGTCGACGCCGGACACGCAAACGGCAAGCGGTTGCGCGACTATGGCGACTTCGGCGATGCGGCCAGTCCGAAGAATGCCTTGCTGATCGAGACCGGGCAGCATTTTTCAGTTCGCAGCAAGGACGTCGCCCTGGATGCAGCATCTCGCTTCCTGATAACGACCGGTGTGGTCGCAGCGACAGATTTAACCGATTTCATGAAGCAAGCCAAACCTGCGACGCAACAAGTCCTGCAGGTAACGCAAGCGGTGATAGCAGACACGATGGATCTCGAGTTCACGCAGGATTTCCGCGGATTGGAGCGGATTGAACACGCCGGCACCGTCATCGCGCGTGATGGCGACAGGGAGACTGTCACGCCTTATGACGATTGCGTGATCATCATGCCGTCGCTACGTCATCTTGGTCCGGGTGTAACCTTAATGCGCCTGGCTCGCGTACTGGACAGCTGGTAATGAAAAAGCGCTGCCCCCTTGCCGCGATGATCGTACGCGGCAAGGGGCAGCGCCCAGTCAAAACTCAGTTCATTTAGCTTGCTCGGCCTTCGCCAGCATATTGAAAATGCTGGAAAAGTCCAACCCTCCCGCACCACTCTTGCTGTGGATGTCGTACAGGTTGCGCGCCAGCGCGCCGAGCGGCACGCTGCTGCCAGTGGACAGGGAATTTTCCACCGCCAGGCCCAGATCCTTCAGCATCAGGTCAACGCCGAATCCACCACTGTAACCCTTGGAAGCCGGCGCATTTTCCATCACGCCGGGACAAGGGTTATACACTTCCAGCGCCCAGTTGCGGCCCGAACTTTTCGCCATGATTTCCGACAGCACCTTAGGATCCATGCCGTTCGCCATGCCCAGCCGGATCGCTTCGGACGTGCCGATCATCAAAATCCCCAGCAGCATGTTATTGCAGACTTTCACGGTTTGACCGCTGCCGTTGTCGCCTGCATGGAAAATCGCCTTGCCCATCTTTTCCAGATAAGGCTTGGCCAATGCAAAACCTTCGTCCGAACCGCCGACCATGAAGGTCAGCGTGCCGGCAGCAGCACCGGCAGTGCCGCCCGAGACCGGCGCATCGAGCATGACAAAACCTTTATCGCGCGCCGCAGCCGCCACCTTGCGGGCAGCATCCGGAGAGATGGTCGAACAATCGATCAGCAAGGCGTCCGGCGCGGCCTGCGCCAGGATGCCGCTGGCGCCGAGATAGGCTCCTTCGACATGGCGGCTGGCCGGCAGCATCGTGATGATGACCTTGGCGGCCCCGAGCGCAGCAGCCAGATCCTTGCCGGTACTGCCGCCACCGGCGGCGAACTGCTCGACACTGGCGGCCACCAGATCATGGCCGCTTACCTGGCAGCCGGCTTTCACCAGGTTCAGCGCCATCGGCAAACCCATGTGGCCGAGGCCGATAAAAACGATTTCGCTACTCATATCAGAATCTCCTGAAGTACATCTTTAGCCTGATCAGTAACCTGACCTGAAATCCAATCTGACACCCAGATCACTTCATGGAAATCGTCGTGTTGATTTCACCACCATCCGCATCCGGCGCAAACCAGCGCGCAGTCACGGTCTTGGTCTGGGTCCAGAATTGCACAGCCTGTTTGCCGTTAGGGCCGAGGTCGCCAAGCTTGGAGGCGCGCGAACCGGTAAAGCTGAAATACGCCACAGGTACCGGAATCGGCACGTTGATGCCGACTTGGCCGACATCGATCTCATTCTGGAACTTGCGTGCGGCCCAGCCGGACGAAGTGAAGATCGAAGTGCCGTTACCGTTCGGGTTGGCGTTAATGAACGCAATCGCATCGTCCAGCGTTTCCAGTTCGACTATGCACATGGCCGGTCCGAAAATCTCTTGCGTATAGATATCCATCGTGGCGGTGACACCGGCAAAAATAGTCGGGCCGACGAAATTGCCGTCAGGGTAACCGGCCACCTGACAGTTACGGCCATCCAGCAGCAGCTGCGCGCCCTGCTCCACGCCGGTTCCGATCAGGCGCTCGGTACGCGCCTTGGCAGCTTTAGATACCATCGGTCCGAGGTCGGCTTTGCGATCACTGCCCGGACCGATTTTCAGGCCGCGCGAGCGTTCGACGATTTCCGGCAGCCAGGAGCGTGCCTTACCCACCAGCAGCACCATCGAGTTAGCCATGCAGCGTTGGCCGGCAGCGCCGAACGCCGCGCCCAGCAAATTGTTGATCGCTTGATCCTTGTTAGCGTCAGGCAGCACGATGCAATGGTTTTTCGCCCCCATCATGCATTGCGCGCGCTTGCCGGCCTCGCTGGCGCGGCGGTAGATATGGGTGCCGACGTTGGTCGAACCGATGAAGGAAATCGCCTTGATATCGGGATGGTCGCACAGCATGTTGGCCACATCCGGGCCGCCATGCACCACGTTCAACACACCCGGTGGCAAGCCGGCCTGCTGCGCCAGTTCTACCAGGAACAGCGACGAGGAAGGATCTTGTTCGGATGGCTTGAGGATAAAGGTATTGCCGCAAGCTACCGCCACCGGGAACATGAAGCACGGCAGCATCACCGGGAAATTGAACGCTGTGATGCCGGCGCCGACACCGATCGGCTGGTTGATGGTGTAGACATCAACACCGGTAGCGGCATTTTCCGCCAGCTCGCCCAGTTGCAGCGAAGTGATGGAACAGGCATGCTCGACTACTTCCAGGCCACGCATGACTTCGCCCTCGGCATCCGGCAGGGTTTTGCCATGTTCACGGGTAATCAGCTCGGCCAGCGGCGCCATGTTTTCACGCAACAGCTGCTGGAACTTGAGCATGATGCGCATGCGCTGCGCCAGCGATGTGTTACGCCAGCTGGCAAACGCTTGCTTGGCATTGGCCACCGCGTGGTCGACTTCCGCCTTGGTGGCGAACGGCACCCGCGCCACTACTTCCTGGGTTGCCGGATTGAGGACGTCGCGCCATTCGGTGCTGGTGGACTGGACGGCTTTGCCGCCGATGTACAGGGGAACATTAGGGATGGTAGTAGCTGACATGATGACTTCCTTCAACAAAATGACAATTGCAATTAAAGATAACCGGCGTCCTTGCTGATTTTTGCTGGCTCTTCCTACAGCATAGGACACCCTGCTGTGTTTGCCTTACTTAACCAAAGGACAAGACGCATCCATCGGCTTGAAAGCCTGCTGCGCCGGAATCGTCGATAGCAGCTTCAGGTAATCCCAAGGTGCTTTCGACTCGGCCGGCGTTTTAACCTGGTACAGATACATGTCATGGATCACGCGGCCATCCGGACGGATGGAAGCGTTGCGCATGACGGCGTCATGGATAGGGATTTCACGCATTTTCTGGGTCACGATTTTCCAATCGTGCGATTTGGTAGCGGCCGCCGCTTTCAGGTAGTGATAGACGCTGGAATAGACGCCGGCATGCACCATGGTCGGCTTGTTGCCTTTATAGAGCGCTTCGAAACGCTTGGAAAAAGCGCGCGTATCGTTATCGTAATCCCAATAGAAACCGTCGGTATAGATCAAGCCTTGCGCATCGCTCAGGCCGAGCGCATGCACATCCGACAAGAACACCAGCAACGCGGCCAACCGCTGGTTCTTGGTGCCGACGCCGAACGAACGCGCTTGCTTGATCGCATTGACAGTGTCCTGGCCGCCATTGGCCAGGCCGATTACTTGCGCTTTCGAACTCTGTGCCTGCAGCAGGAACGACGACAGGTCGCTGGCGTTCAAGGGATGGCGAATCGATCCGATCACGGTGCCGCCCAGGCTCTTGACGACATCGCCGGCATCTTTCTCCAGCGACTGGCCGAAGGCGTAATCGACGGTGACGAAGTACCAGGATTTCTGCCCCATCTTGGTCAATGCGGCTGCGGCCCCGGCCGCTTGCGAGTAAGTATCGAACATCCAGTGGAAACCGCCAGGAGCACATTCCGCATTGGTCAGCACGGTAGTTGCCGGGCCGCTGTACATGGCGATGCCGCCCTTGTCGCGAACCAAGCGCTGGACCGCCAGCGCCACTGAAGAATTGGTCAGGTCGGCAATGGCGTCGACCTTGTCGCGGTCGATCCATTCGCGTGCCTTGGAGGCACCGATGTCCGCCTTGTTCTGATGATCTGCAGTGAGCAGTTCGATTTTCATGCCCTTGCATTCGGCCTTCATGCAATCCTCGATTGCCATCTTGGCCGCCACCACCGAACCCGGCCCGCCCATCGCCGAATACGGCCCCGACATATCGGTCAGGATGCCGACCTTATAGACGTCGCTATCCTGGGCCAAGGCATGGCTCGCGGTTAGCAAACCCGATAACGAAAAGATCACAGCCGAACATCGTGCAAGCATCTGGTGGCGCTTTGTCAACATCGTTGTCTCCTGTTTTGCAGGGTGAGCATGCAATGCCACGCCTGCAATCGTTTTTATAAAATTTTCTGTAGAGACATTCTGCATGTGCATTATTATTGGAACAATAGACAATATTCCACAATGGCTTTGCATTTATGCACAGCACGGGGAGGCAAATGAAATCGATGAAATCAACAAACGCCATGCTGGATTGGGATAACCTGCGGGTCTTCCTGGAGTTGACGCGCAGCCAGGGGCTGGTCGAAGCGGCAAAAAAACTCGGTATCGACCACTCGACCGTCTCGCGGCGCATGCGCCGCTTTGAAGAACAAGTCGGCAGCCAGCTGTTCGAACGCAACAATCAGGGATACACACTGACAGCAGAAGGCCACCGCCTGATCGAATATGCGGAACGGGTTGAGAGCACGGTGTACGCCGCAGCGGAAGAATTGAGCGGCCACAACCGCCTGCTGTCGGGACAAGTCCGGCTCGGCGCCACTGAAGGTTTCGGCACTTTTGTGCTGGCGCCGCATCTGGCGCACTTTTGCGCACGGCATCCTCACATCACCGTCGACCTGCTGCCGGTACCGCGCTTCGTCAACCTGTCCAAGCGCGAAGCCGACATCGGCGTCACCATCGAACGTCCGCAAAGCGGTAACTATGTGGTCACCAAGCTGACCGATTATCTGCTGAAGCTGTACGCCACCCCGTCTTACCTGGCGAATCACGCGCCGATCAAGACGGTGCAGGATTTGAACAACCATGCGTTCATCGGCTACGTTGACGATTTGGTGTTCAGCGAAGAACTCCGCTACAAGGACAATGTCGCGCCGGCGGCGTTCCGCGCCTTTCGCAGCACCAGTGTGATCGCCCAATACACTGCAGCCCGCAGTGGCCAGGGACTGGCGATCCTGCCCTGCTTTCTGGCCCAGCAAAGCGACGACCTGGTGCCGGTGCTGGATGGCCAGGTCGATATCCAACGCGCGTTCTGGCTGGTAGCCGCCACCGAAACCCGCAATGTGGCGCGGGTTGCCGCACTCTGGCGTTACCTGCGCGAAGTGATTGAGCCTAACCGCGCGTTCCTGATGGGTGAGTCGCGGCAAATGATCTACTCGGATACATCAGATACAATTACCAACGCTTGATTTCACAGCACCATCCTCTTAAAACCACCATCCCGACTCACCATGATCCTGACCGGCCCGCAACTCGCCCAAGCACTTGAACAAGCCGAAGCGACGCATTTGAACCGGCAAGTTACCGCCTGCAGCCAGTTGCCTGGATACGAAAAATCCCGCGTCATCGCCATCTGCGGCGGCATCGCTGCGGTGACGGATCCGGCGTTCGGACGCAAACTAAATCACGTCACCGGACTGGGGATGGGAGCGGCGGTGAACACCGATGAACTGGCGCAACTGGAAAGTATCTATGCCGCGCAGGGATTGGATACGCAAATCGATGTTTGCCCTCACACCGACGGCGGCACGCTTGCAGTCCTGGCCGAGCGCGGATATTCCGTCAACGCTTTCAGCAACACTTACGTGCGCGCGCTGGCGCCGACGGATACCTACGCTGCGGAAGATGGCGGGAGCGGAATAGAAACAATCACCGATAGGGCATTTGTCGAAGCTACATTTGTCGGCGCCTCAGTCGCCGGATTTTCCGTGCAAGCTGTAAATCGTCCGGCAGTTTTACTGGAAACGCTGGCACAGATTGCACTACAGCGTAGCGATACGCTTCTTTTTACCGCAACCATCGATGGCAAGGTAGCCGGTACCGCCGGCATGAGCCTGATCGAGACAGCTGCAGGATTGCTTGCGCACTTGTATATCGCCAGCGCGTTGCCGGCGTATCGAGGCCGCGGGGTTCAACTGGCGCTCCTGAGGGCCAGGCTGATGGCGGCCCGCAACGCCGGCTGCACACTCGCCGGTGTCACCGCCAGACCGGCCAATACCAGCGCGCGCAATACCGAACGCGCCGGATTCAGCCTGGCTTACACCAAATCAACCTTCATCAAGTCTCGTTGATTTCTACCGCGATGCCTTCGGACTGCACCGTGATCGCGCCGGGTTCAAAGGTTTTCCCGCTTAAACGCAGCTCGTCGCTGGTAAACGTGTAGATCGGATAATCCTTCAATACCTGTTCCGCCACGGCGGCGCCGATCTGGCTCAGCTGCGGCTTGTATTGGGCCGGCACGCCGTTGAAATCGATACTATCGACTGTCGGGTTATCCAGCAGGATAGCGCGGGTCGCTTTGTCATATCTCAAAGCGCTACTCAAAGTAATAGTGCCGTTCAACGGCGCGGCCAGCAGCAGCGGACTGACCACGTCGACATTTACTCGCGTAAGCACGCGGTTTTGCGCCGGATTGAGGGTCAGGCGCGGATTTTTCAGGCCGACGTTGAACACTTCGGCGTAGCGGAACCGCTGGGGAAACTTGCTGTCGAGAGCGGTCTGCAGTTGCTTTTGCGAAAACGTATATTCATTGGACCAGATGTTGTAACCAGCCCAGGCGGTCGTGGCAGCAACCAGCGCGCCAACCGCCAATAGGGACTTCATCAGTTTGCGTCGTTTCATAAGCTTTATTTCCTGTTGCTTGCAGGTTGCTGCTTACGGCATGCTGCGATTACAGTTGCCCACAGACCAACAGCTGTTGTATTACTCAAGCTTGTAGTATAGATGGATATCATCGGGTTCAAGCCGAATCGCTTCAGGATCAGGTTTAGGCAACAACTTGCAGCCAAGCTGCAAGTTGCAAGTTGCTACATCAAGCCTCGACGACATTGAAACCCTCATCGGCGGACGGCGCAACAAAGTAGCCGGTAATCGTATCGAATTCCGCTTCGCTTGTCGTGAATCTATGCGAGCCGTCTTCATTGCGGCGACGCAAACGTGTTTTGCACTCTTCATCCGAAACATTCAGATAATGGAGACAATGGGCCGCGCGGGCATTGCTAAAGATATCCCGCATCCATTGGCGGGTGGCCGGTGTATTCGCCGGAAAGTCCAGGACGACTGAATTTCCGGCGCCAAGCAGTTGTTCAACGTGACTACCGATGATGTCGCGAAGTCTGGCCGCGCATCGGACATAATCGCTCACTGTGTTTATGCCGCCTGGATAAAGCCGGCTCAACCATTCATCCTCACTGATGAGTAACGTTTTTGGCTGGTCAGCGAGTTGGCGGGTCAACGTCGATTTTCCAGACGCGATTTTTCCGCAGACCATGTGCAGAGTTGGGACGCCGGTTTTAGTTTCTTGCGACTTCGTTTCCATTCACACCTCCTGTTTACTTGGGGAATCCCAGGAAGCAGTCGAAAAAAACCGCCTCGAGGGCGGGTTTTAGCTACTGCAAAACAAACGCTATCCCACCATTGTTTGAATGGTGCGAATAATCGCCGAAGTTTGTGCGTAGAAAAATTTCATAGGCTTTAAGATTGCATACTTAATCATGTTCGTCAATCAACGGCCGCTTGCGGCAGCTTCCAGATATAGGCCTGGTAACCTGAGTGCTTCCGGAGTCCACGCCACTGTCACTCAGGGAATGAGGATCACCGGGCCTGTGATCTTGCGCGCGGCGAGATTTTCATAGCGCATTACGGCGGGACTGCCGGGTTCGTAAGTTCGGACGCGATGGTAAGTCATGGTGTTCTCCATGTTTGAAATGTCCTGAACCAACGACTGCATGGTAGGCGCTAGACGGATATCGCGGAAGCCTATATATTTCGACGGAATCGATCTTCAGGAGCGATACATGCTAGATGCCATGTCCATGGACCAGTTGCGCACGTTTATTGCAGCAGCAGACGAAGGAAGCTTCTCCGCGGCAGGACGCAAGCTGCGGCGCGCGCAATCGGTTGTCAGCCAAACGCTGGCGAATCTTGAGCAGCAAGTCGGATTCCCGCTGTTTGAAAGAACCGGCCGCTATCCACAATTGACGGAGGCCGGAAAAGCACTGCTGGCAGATGCCCGCGCCGCAGCTGACAGCATGGATGGATTCAAGGCCAGGGCACGCACGTTAGCAGAAGGTCTGGAGCCAGAACTATCTGTAGCGGTAGATGTGATGTATCCCATTACGGCGCTCACTGAAGCTGTACGCGCCTTTCATGCCGCCTTCCCTATCACGCCGCTGAGGCTGTATGTCGAGGCGCTCGGGGCAGTACTCCAACCAGTGTTGGATGGCCGCAGCCGCATCGGTATCATCGGTTCTTTTCCGGATGTGCCAGGCAATTGCGAATCCGAGTATCTCTTGAATGTTCCTGCAGTTGCCGTAGTGTGTCCCTCCCATCCGCTGGCAAGCCTGGACGGCATGATTCCGCGCGCCACCGCCGCCGGTTACGTGCAACTGGTGCTGACGGACCGTTCCAATCTCACTGAAGGTCGTAATTTCGGCGTCATGTCGCCGCTGGTATGGAGACTTGCCGACCTGGGCGCCAAGCATGCTTTTTTACGCGCGGGCCTGGGCTGGGGCATCATGCCGGGACACATGGTAGAAGAAGATATCGCACGCGGGACACTCGTGACAATTGAATTGGAGGCCCATCCTTCGATTGGCTCATCCTTTTCCATGCATGCCATATACCGCAAGGATATGCCGCCTGGCCCTGCAGGAAGGTGGTTTGTAGGTCAGCTAAAGCAACGTTCGCAACGATCAATATAACTACAGACTCCCCGGATACAAAATCCGAGGCAACTTATTGCTGACGTTTCTTACTGATGACGTTTATATCCCTTAGCGTGCACAGAGTAGCTGAGCAGATTCCGCAAGTCATTGCCCCGTCAGCGACACCCCGGCGGCGGCTTGCAGCGCAGCTTTTTCGTCAGTCAATTTGCTGCTATAGTGCCATGTTGTCATCATCGATTTCCCCCCTCCTCTTCAATAAACAATTCCACGAGAGACACATGAAGAAAAAACTTCTGACATCGCTGGTTGTTGCCTTGTGCTGCACCACTTCCGCCGTGTCCTTTGCTCAGACCGCCCAGGCCGACCAGGCCTTGCTGCAGGCAGCGCAAAAGCGCAAGGACGTCCTGGTCAAGGACCTGGCAACGCTGGTCAACATCGATTCCGGTACCGACGACGCCAAGGGGCTGGCGCAGGTTGAAGCCGTGCTGGCCCAGCGCCTGAAGGAAGTCGGCGCCAGTGTCGAGATCGTCGCCGCGCCGCCGGCTGCCGGCAAGATGGTGATCGGCAAGTTGCAAGGTACTGGCACCAAGAACATCATGTTGATGATCCATTACGACACCGTGTTCGGCGTCGGCGAAGCGGCCAAGCGTCCGTTCAAGATCGTCGGCAACAAGGCCTTTGGCCCGGGCGTAGCCGATGCCAAGGGCGGCGCGCTGCTGATCGTCTATGCGCTGGATATCGCGCGCGAACGGGGCTTCAAGGATTACAAGACGCTTACCGTGCTGTTCAATCCGGATGAAGAAAAAAGCTCGCTCGGTTCGCGCGAAATGATCGCAAAACTGTCGTCTGAGCAAGACTACGTGTTGGTGTTTGAGCCGCCTGAAGCTGACGTCGTGACGGTGGCCACAAACGGCATCGCTTACGTCCACCTCGACGTCAAGGGCCGCGCATCGCATGCCGGCTCGGCGCCGGAAGCCGGCCGCAACGCCGCAGTCGAATTGTCCAACCAGATTATTCAGCTCAAGGATCTGGGCAGCGCGGCCAAGGGCACGACCGTCAACTGGACCGTGATCCAGTCCGGCGACCGCGTCAATATCATTCCTGAAAAAGCCAGCGCTACCGCCGACATGCGCATGTCCGACGTCAGCGAGATCCAGCGCGTGCAGGCCGATGCCGACAAGATCGTCCAGAAAAAGCTGATCCCTGAAACCGAAGTCAGTGTCAAGGTGGAAAACCGCCGTCCGCCGTTCAGCAAGAACGCCGACAGCGATCACCTGGCTGCCACCGCAGATAGCATCTACAAGGAACTCGGCAAGTCGATCACTCCGGTCTCCATGCGCTACGGCACCGACGCCGGCTTCGCCTACAATCCCAAGACCGGCAAGCCGGTGGTACTGGACGGCATGGGCATCGTCGGCGACCGCATCCACTCGTCGGACGAATGGGCCGATCTGGACAGCGTGGTGCCGCGCCTGTACCTGACGGTGCGCATGATGGAAGCGATGGCAAAAGGGAAGTAAAGCTGAATGGATAGTCGGCAGTGATGAGGGCGACTACGGCTAATGTACGATTAAGTTCGATTAAGTTCGATTAAGTACTATTTATCGTGCAATCTTCTGCCGTAGCATCGCCTTCACTTCCGGCCATTCGGAATCGATGATACTGAAGCGTACGGAGTTACGCTTCCTGCCGTCCGGCATGATGCGTTCGTGCCGGACAATTCCCTCCTGTTTTGCACCGATGCGTAGAATCGCCGCTCGCGATTTTTCGTTAAGTTCGTCCGTGGTGAATTGCACGCGGACAGCCTGCATGGCCTCGAATGCGTAGGTCAAGAGAAGATACTTCGCTTCAGTGTTGATACCTGACCGTTGGACGGAACTGCTCAACCAGGTGTGCCCGATTTCCATCTTCCTGTTCACACGGTCGATTTTCCAGAAGCGTGTGCTGCCGACGACCAGCCCGGTATCGCGCCTGATCATGACAAAAGGCATCACCGTGCCAGCCTGGCGTCCCTCCAGCGCGGTAGCAATGTATTTTTCGATGGTCTCGGGTCCTGGAACAACAGTCACCTTCATATTCCACAATTGGCCATCTGCAGCGGCGTTTAGCAGCGCCGCCGCATGTTCCGGCTGAAGCGGTTGGAGCTCAACCAGTTCACCGGCCAAGGTGGGCTGGGCGATTTGCGGGACGTTGTCGTTCATTCCGTGTCGGCTTTCGTTTTAATATCCTCATCATAAACCGCGGAATGGCATTTCGATAGCCTAAGAGAGAACGACGAACTTGCCCAGCGCGTCGTTGCGCTCCATCAGCCGGTGGGCATCTGACACCTCCGAAAACGCAAAGATACGCGATGGCCGCCCGCGAAGCTGTCCACCTTCGACAAGGTTGACGATCTGCTGCATCGGAACATCCGACAAAGGAAAGTCCTCGGAACCAAAATTGAAGCTGCCTAAAAAACTTAGATGGACGCCGCTCGGCATCTGGCTGAGCGGATTGAAATCGACCAACGGCGCGAGACCGCCAAGGAAGCCTGCCAGGCAAACCCGGCCGCCACGCCGTGTAGCGTGTAACGAATCGACAACGGTGCTGTTACCGAGCAGATCCAGGACCGCATCGACCCTGCCGCCGATGGACGCCAGTGCGTCAACCAACTCGCCGTTCGATATCACAACATGATGCGCACCGAGTTTGCGCAAAAGCGGCGCGCGCTCGGTGCTGCGCGTGGTTGCGATCACCACGGCTCCCAGCTGTACTGCCATGTCGATGGCGGCCTGTCCCAGGCTGGAGGTGCCGCCCCGTACGACGAGCCGCTGCCCGGCCTTGAGTTCAAGATTGCGGTGCAGGCAGGTCCATGCGGTGGCGTAGGTTTCCGGTAAAGCGGCCAGTACCTCCCACTGCAGGCTGGTGTCGACGGGAATGACGTTGCTTGCAGGGACCACCGTGTAGTCGGCATAGCTGCCATTAATGGTGCGGCCCATGCCACCCATCAATGCCATCACTGTTTGCCCCGGATGCAGGCGACCGGTTGCATCGGAAACCACGCGACCGACACATTCGATACCGCTGATCGCCGCCACCTCCCCCCACTCGCCACGCCGCATGTATAGCTCGGCCCGGTTCAGGCCAAATGCGCGCACCTCGATCATGACGGCGTCCGGCCGCATGGTCGGCGCCGCTACCTCGACCACTTCCAGCACGTCCGGCCCGCCAAACTGTTTGCGTGTGATTGCTTTCATCTCGATCTCCAAAAAATTAATTGACGCACCATGCTAAGATCGATCATTGTTTAAGAAAATTACTTTGTTTTTACAAAGACAGAAGGATTTATCAACAATGTCAGAGCCAACGTTATTGCAGCTGCAATGCTTCGCAGCACTGGTTGCGCATGGCAGTTTCTCAGCCGCGGCAACCCATCTCAACCGCACGCACCCGACCGTGCATGCCGCGCTCAAGTCGCTGGAAGAACAACTCGGCATTACCTTGCTTGATCGCGGCGGTTACCGGGTCACGCTAACCGCCGAAGGCGCGGCGTTTCACGCGCGCACGCTCTTGTTTCTGCGGCAATTCGAGGAACTGAAGCGCGAAGCTGCACAACTGGCGGCCGGCGAGGAACCGGAATTACGCGTAGTCGTGGGCGATTTATGTCCGTTACCGGAAACGCTGGGCATGCTGCGCCGATTTTTCGGGGCGAGTACGGGAACGCGTCTGAACCTGATGGTGGAAACCATCAGCGGCCCCTGGGAACGCCTCGATGACGGTGATTGCGACCTGATCTTTCACCACCTCGACAAGCCAGATCCGCAGGTCGAAGCAATTCCACTATTCGCGGTAAAATTAGTGCCGGTCGCCGCCCCGGGATTTTTTTCCGGCCAGATCAACGACGCGCTCACACCTGACGACATGCGCCCGTACATGCAGTGCGTAATCAAAGATTCAAGCCGACGCCCATCGCAGGCCAGCTATTACCTGATTGAAGGTGCTTGCACATGCAACGTTGCGGACCAGTTAATGAAACGCGAGCTCATCTTGCAAGGCTTGGCCTGGGGCCATTTGCCGCTCCATCTGGTGCATGCCGACCTCAAGGCAAACCGGCTGCTGTCGCTGGAAGGCCGGCATTTGCGAGGCGCCACGCTCCAGCACTACGCGGCACGCAGGCGAGATGCGGTCCACGGACCGGTGGCCGAACGGCTTTGGTCACAGTTACGTAAATCTGCGTCCTGAGGTAGCCTGGCGCATCTGTCTTGCCCCGGATTTAAGCAGAGCTGCATTACTCAAACGACAATTCTGCCGCGCAGTCTTTGCCGGCATGTCGATTCAGGCTATTCCCGTTCGACTAGGTATCAAGAACTCCCTGAATCCTGCGACTCGACGACCTCTTATTGTGGAGTCCATCTTCTTTGGAAAGACCTGATATGACTGAAAATTCCATCTCCACTACAACCGGGCATCGCGACCGGCGTGGGCTGGCGCTGATTGTGCTGTGCCTGGGAGTATTGATGATCGTGCTCGACACTACCATCGTGAATGTGGCGCTGCCATCGATCAAGACCGATCTGCGCTTTTCCGACACCTCGCTGGCCTGGGT
>FTFY01000795.1_pt1 | contig 24694 bp, 22 predicted proteins | sample 1640561 | NCBI WGS metagenome assembly FTFY01 (sample SAMEA3914789, study PRJEB12502) | metagenome | biome: forest; material: soil | place: Canada | collected 2011-07-03 | depth 0.3 m | reverse complement strand
TGGCGGGCAAACTGGACAATGTCGTAGACCGTCAGGAAATAAGCTTCGTATTCGAGTTCATGAATCAGATCCAGTTCGTCTTCCAGCTGTTTCTGCACCACCGCCGGAATCTCATCGGAGAACCGGTCACGCGCGCCGATATAAGTTTGCTGGCGCAGATAGCTGGCCGGGGTATATCCCGGCGGCACAATCTCATCTGGGTATTCATAGCGCAGCTCATCCAGCGAGAAGGTGCATGAACCGGCTATCTTTATAGTTTCGGCCAGGGCGGCAGCCGGATACAAATTTCCCAGCCGCAGCCTGGCGCGCAGATGCTGTTCGGCATTCGGCGCCAGTGCATAACCGCATGCCGCGACAGACTTGCCGAGCCGGATTGCAGTCAGCGTATCTTGCAGCGGCTTGCGCGAGCGGCGATGCATGCAGACGTCGCCGGTGGCAACAACCGGCAAGCCGAGTTGCTGCGCAACTTGTTCAATTACGGCACGTTGCCGTTCATCGCCGACCTGATGCAGCATGGTCATGCCTATCCAGCTGCGGCCAGGAAAAGTATCGCCTAGCCATGTCGCCTGGCGTATCAGTGTCGCGCTGTCGATGCCATGCACGGGCAACAGAATCAGCTGGCAATCAGGTAACTGGCGCAGATGGGCGTTGGTGCTGTCGGGCTGGTCCAGGTCTTGCGGCGTGAGCAGATAATGACCCTTGTCGGCGCGGCTGCGCGCCAATGTAATGAGTTCTGACAGATTGCCGTAGCCTTCGCGATTTTTCGCCAGTGCGATGAGGGAAAAAGCCGGGCTGCCATCGGCCTCATGCAGCTGGAACTGACTACCGATCAGCAACGATATATTGTGTTTCTTGGCCTCCATATGTGCTCGAACCACACCGGCCAGCGAGCATTCATCGGTAATCGCCAATGCCCTGTAACCGAGTTGGGCGGCACGCTCTATCAGTTCCTCCGGATGCGAGGCGCCGCGCAGGAAACTGAAATTCGAGACGCATTGCAGCTCTGCATATTCTGGCAGCATGGGCGGCGGCGCCGAGGAGAAATTTTCGTCCATATGCAATAGCCGCGAATCAGGCAAACAAGCCATGCAGGAACCAACGGAAGTCATCGTCGTCGCGTTCGCGGTAGATCCAATAGCAAGCTGCGTCTTCGCCTTCCGCCACGAAGTAATCGCGTACGGTTGCCGCGCCATCCCACCAGCCGCATTCGATACGTTCCGGCCCTGACAGCAGGCGCAGGGGCGAGCCATAAAACGGTCGGTTGTTGCGCCACGTCAAGGCTAGCGGTTGTTGCAAGAGCCAGAATGGGCGCTGCGGCTGGATCCGCCGCAACGTTTCCTCCTGCGGTCGCTGGCGGCTATTGTCAGCCGCAGCTTGCCAGGCGTTGGCGATTTCCGGCCGGTGATCGGCTAGCGCGGCAGGCTTCAACACATTTTCGTTGCCGAGCCGTGCGCTTAACAGCTCCAGCAAGCGCGCATAAGCACCGGGCGTACCACCGGGTTCTGGAAACAGCGAAGCAGTCGGCGGCAGCATCGCTGCCACCTGCGATGCCTGCAAGCGCAAGGCAATCACGGGAGCGTCGAGTTGTAGCCGACCTAACCGCTCCTTTAACAAACGCAGCAGATGTTCTTCATGCCATGCCGGTTCGGCCAGTGAGATTTCCAATGGCGTGGGGGCGATTGCCTGGCGCCCGCGCTCATGTTCCAGCGACAGTAAAAAGCGCGACACCGCCAGTTGCTGCGCCACCAGCCAGCCGATCATTTGCAGAATCAGGCGACGCGCTGCAAACAGCACTGCTTCGGCATGTTCGATGCGGTCCGGCAGTTCCAGCCAGGCGCAGAATGTTTGCGGCGCCTGTACCCATTCAAACATTTCCGGCGCTGTGCCGTAGGCGCGATCCAGGGTTTCCAGGATGTGCTTGTCGCTGCGTCGCTGCAAGCCCGCGCGCGGTAATCTGCGCAAATCGGCAAGGGTCCGGCAACCGATACCCGCCAGCCACTCCTGGTAAGGACGTGCCGCCGGCAAGATCGTGAATGGCAAAGCATCCAGCCGCCGCTGCATGCCGGCTAAACGCAAACTGCGGCGTTGCCGGACTAAAACCGGCGGATGACGATAGCGGGCCAGCAGCCATGCGCCTTGCGCGGTTGGCGCCATGCTGACATGCGGCGTGAAGCCAAGTGCCTGGATACTCTCGCGGATGCGGCGGCATAGCGCCAGCCGGCCGCCGAAAGCACTCAGGCTGGCGCTGATGTCGAGCAGCAGCGAATCTTCTTCAGCATGTGCCACTTCCGGCGTGTATTGCAGCAAGGTCAGCGCGATATCGTCGCGCGCACTTTGTTCGCGCGCCAAGTCACGCTCGCATAGCGACGCCTGCGGCGCCAGTGCCAGCACGCCGCCACGGCGCATGCCCGGCCGGATGCCGCTGGCAGCCGCGCTGGCGGTCATGGTCAGCACCTGGTCATGCTCCAGAACCGCGAGCATGCAGGGCTCAGACCAGCGCGGGCGCAATGTTTCCAGCGCCAGCAGCGGCAGGTGTATGCCTATCCAGAGAGCCATGATTGCGTACGGTAGAAGGGGTTAGCGGAGTGAGCGGAGTGGACGGAGTGAATGGGACAGCGGCCGCCGGATCAGTCTCGGGAATGACTGCCGACAAGGGCAGGTAAAACGCGTGTTCGTGTTGCGGTCCTTTGCGTTTGAGCAGCTGGATTTCGACGCCGCCGCGCGCCGGCCGCAAGGTCAGGCGTAAAGGCGAAGGCGAGGATTCATGGGCGGCGCTGAGCGGGCGCAACACCCACAACATGGTGTCGCCGGCCTGGGCCGCCAGATGCAAACGGCGCAAGGCCTCGCCCCGGATGTGCGGCTGCCACAACAGCAGCGCGCCGCAGCTGCCGTTACGCAACACCTGTTCCGCCGACCACAACGCATCGGCGCTGCGTGCGGCTTTTATCCATAGCAGTTGCTCGCTGGCCAGGCCGGAGGCGTTCCAGGCGCCGATCTGCGGCAAATGCGGCGGTTGCAGCAAGACGATCCGGCGCTGCCGGGCAATGCGCGCCAGCGCCGGCTGCAACAAGCGTATTTCGCCGCTGCCGGCTTGTTGCAACAGCAACTCTATCAATGCCGAATGCGGCCAGCCGCCATTCGGCAACTCGCGGTCCAGCGATGGATAGCCGGAAGCGGTGACCACGCCCTGGTAAGACCCCATCTGGTCTGCGCGCCACAAGGCATGCTGCAAAGTCGCAACGACCGATTGGGCGGCGGCGGAAATGCTGGATGGGGCGCTGGCGAGCATTGGCATGACGAGATGGCAAATTTTTAAGGCGAAATTGAGATACATATTATACTGTATGTATATACAGTATAAATTCAATCTTGCTTTAATCAATGCGATTGTCGATTGGTTTTGCCAGAGCAATCATAAAGTTGCTAAATCGATAAATGTGCCTGGTCTGGCTGCCAATTTTGAGGGGGCTGAAAATACGCCGCAGCCCGATCCGCAAGCCAGCCCAATCCCGAGCACAGCACAAAATAAATCAAGCCGATGAACATGAATATCTCTGCCGGATAAATCATCACCCGGCTATTCACCTGCGCCGCCACGAACGACAACTCCCCGACACCGACAATGTAGGCCAATGAACTGTCTTTGATCAGGGTTACCCATTGATTGACGAACGAGGGCAGCATCATTTGCAACGCTTGCGGCAGCACGATATGGCGCAGCACCGCTATGCGCGTCATGCCTAGCGACAGGCCGGCATCCCATTGGCCGGCCCTGATGCCGCTGATGCCGGCATGCACCGAGTGCGCCAGGTAGGCGCCGCCGATCAGCGCCAGGGCGCACATCACGGAGAGTATGCCGGGCACGTTGACATGGAAAACAATCGGCAGCAGGAAATAAGTCCAGAAAATCAGCATCAGCACCGGAATCGCCCGGAAGAAGCCGAGCACAATGGTCAGTAGCAGATGCGGCCAGCCGCGTGCCAGCGACAGGGCGATGCCCAGCACCAGGCCCAGCAACGCCGAAGCCAGCGCCGAGCCGATGCTCAGCAATACGGTCAGGGCTGCTCCACCCAGCGGGCCGTCGGGATAGGCGCCCCATAGCAGGTACGGCAGGTTGTCCGTCAATACACCGAATTGCATGCTCATCGCTGCGCAGCGCCGGCAAGTTTCTGTCGGCGCCGGATCAGTTGCCCCATTGTTTCAATCAGCGCGATGGTGGCGATGTAAAACAAGGTCGCCACGCCGAAAGCCTGAAATGTCTTGAAGGTTTGCGCTTCTACCTGGCGCGATGTGTAAGACAATTCAGCCAGGCCGATGGCCATGGTCAATGAAGTGTTCTTGACGATGTTCATATACTGGCCAAGCAAAGGTGGCAGCGCGATGCGTATCGCTTGCGGCAGGATCACGTAACGCAATCCCTGCCAGCGATTCAAGCCGAGTGCGGCAGCCGCCAGCCTCTGCGCGTCTGCAACGCCACGCATGCCGGCGCGGATTTCTTCGCTGACGTAGGCGGCGGAATACAGGCTCAGGCCGAAGATCGCGCAGAGCAGCTCGAACGATGGCCATGTCAATTTCAGATAGGGTCCCAGTGTCAGGCTATGCACCGTATTCAGCCATTCCACTGCAGATTCCGGCAACAGGCTGGAGACGCCGAAATACCAGAAAAACAGTTGCACCAGCAGCGGGGTATTGCGGAATATGGAGAGAAAGCCGCGGACAGGCAGTGACAGGAAATGTCGCTGGCTGGAGCGTGCAGCTGCAATGACTATGCCCAGCAAGGTGGAAAGTACGCTGACTATGGCGGACAGCAGCAACGTCAGCCACAGGCCGTCGACCAGCCAGCCCAGGTATTTGGGGGCCAGCATTTGCCCCAGGATCGATTGAAACTCAGTCATTTTTTACTTTGCTGCAGGGGCACAAAAAAACCACCGGCAAATCCTAGGGATTGCCGGTGCAAGACAGATACGCGGTAGTGACTAGTTTTGACTCAGCTTGGTATCGCCGATCTTGAACAGGCGCGGCAGCGGCGACTTGCTGTTGGGACCGAACCACTTGTCGTAGATCTTGAGCGCGGTGCCGTTCTTTTCAAATTCGTGCAGGGTCTCATTCAGTACATTGACCAGGCGGGTTTCACCTTTGGGCACGCCGATGCCTTCGTACTCTTCGGAAATGGCAAATGCCGGGATTTCATATTTTTCCTTATCCGGAATATTCGCCAGCAGCGCGATCAGTTTGGAGCCGTCCTGGGTGATCGCCTGGACGTTGCCGTTGCGCAGGGCGGCCAGGGCAAACGGGGTGTCATCGTATAGAACAACCTTGGCTGCCGGGTATTTCTCGCGCAAAGTGGTTTCCATGGTGGTGCCTTTGTCGGTACCTATGCGCAGCTCAGTAATTTGCGTTGCATTTTTCAGGACACCTTTCTTGGCCAGGAACTGCTGACCGGAAGCGAAATAGGGGATGCTGAAATCGATCACCTGAGCGCGCTCGGCGTTGATGGTGAAATTGGCAAACACCACATCGACCTTGCCGGATGTCAGTAAGGGAATCCGGTTGGCAGGGTTGGTCGGCACCAGTTCCACTTTGACGCCGAGCTTTTTGGCGACTTCGTTGGCGTAGTCGACATCCAGGCCGATGATTTTATTGGTCTTCTGATCGACAAAGCCAAACGGCGGATTGCCGTCGAAAGTGGCGACCCGCAATACGCCGGCCTTCTTGATGTCGTCAAGTTTGTCTGCATGGGCCAGTCCCGACAGCAGCGTCAGGCCGGTAAATAAGATGGCAAGTGATTTCATTGTTATGGTGGTCCCTGGTTGGCATTTCGATTTGTTTGGCGGAACGTGAAAAGCGATCGCCATGCAGGGCAGATTAACAAAACAACATATTGGTGTGAACGATCAAAGTTGCATTTGAATATTACAAGTTTGCGCGCCGTGTTCAGGCGATACCGGCCTGGCACGGAAACACCGTTAAAATGAGAGAAGTGGATGTAGGAAATTAATGTAGAAAAACAGGTCAAGGAGCACAGGATATGGCAACAATGAAAAAAGTCGCGCTGGTTACAGGCGCGGGTTCAGGAATCGGCAAGCACATCGCTCTAGCCTTGCTGCGTAACGATTACAGCGTGGTGCTGGCGGGCCGGCGCATCGCCGCATTGGAGGACACGATTGCCGCTGCAGGGGCGCTGGGCGCACATGCCTTTCCGGTGCCTGCGGATGTCAGCGATCCGGCGTCGGTCAAGGCGCTATTTGAAAAAATCCGGGAGCAGTTCGGTCGGCTGGATCTGTTGTTCAATAATGCCGGTATCTTTACCAAGTCGGCATCGCTGGAAGATGTCGATTTCGCGCAATGGAAGGCGTCCGTCGATGTCAATCTGAGCGGCGCTTTCCTGTGCACGCAGGAAGCGTTCCGCATCATGAAGGCGCAAACGCCGGGCGGTGGCCGCATCATCAATAATGGTTCGATCGCGGCTCATGTGCCGAGGCCTAACTCGGTGGCTTATACCGCGACCAAACATGCGATTACAGGCCTTACCAAGTCGACCTCGCTGGACGGCCGTAAATACAATATCGCCTGCGGCCAGATCGATATCGGCAATGCTGCTACCGACATGACTGAACGGATGGAGCAGGGAATCTTGCAGGCCAATGGCCAGATTGCGGTGGAGCCGACGATGTCAGTTGAAAATGTCGCCAATGCAGTGCTGTATATGGCCAGTTTGCCGCTGGATGCGAACGTTCAGTTCATGACGGTGATGGCGACCAATATGCCATTTATCGGGCGCGGATGATGCCACTGCCGCCATGGGACTGAACCGTCGTTCAGCCTCCGGGCCAACGTTAAATACTTCTTGGTAACAAAGGCGATGGCGTCAGTTGCTTAGGACGCGAATGCAGTTGCACATAGGGAAATGCCGGCGGCCCGGTATATTCATGCTGCGGCAGGGCGCGCCCGTGGTCGGAGCTCATGCTTCACGGTTTGATCAATCGTCCCGCTAACGGGCGCTTGCGCCGATTTGAATGCTGCCTTTTAGTTGTCGATGCGCTGCAATACCGCAGCCAACGCCTCATCTTCAAGAATAGGGACCGTCGTTAATTCCATCAGGTCGTTCCACATCAATGAAAACTCCGCCATGGCTTTTGGATCGTCACTCTCAATCAGATCAAAGCCGCCGTTTAAGTCGACGCGTGTCCAGCGTCCCAGCAGCGTGACCCCTTTTGGCGGTAGTCCGCCAGTCTTTTTGAAGCGGGCAATACCTTCCTCGCGGATCTTCGGGTCGGCTTTCCAAGAGAACGTCGTTATGAATTTCATGGGATTCCTCCTTCGCCATCTGTGAAGCGCTGTCTTGCCAGCGATTTTGTCTTGACTCCTCCTCTTGCATTATCGTTTGAGCAGCGCGTTATAGCGTGCGAGTCCGCACGCTAAACTGAATGCTAGGTCAGATTAAGCAAATATCAATCAGGCATTAAGAGGGTTTGAGCAAAGTTGGAAATCCGCGTCGATCACAGTTGATCCCTTGTCTGCGGGGAATTGAATCCTCGTTACGTCTTCAATTCGACATTGAATGCTTCGCCGGTAGCAAAGAAGGCGCCACCGGACAGATAGTGCAGCGAGCGTTGATCGTCGGCCGGGAAATGCCAGCGGCCTGCGGAAAAGGCGGCTGCATCGGCCCGGGCGGCGACCACTTCGGCGATAAACAGATCGTAGCGCTGCTGGTTGTGCGGTTCGGGAATCACCTTGCATTCGAGCCAAGCCAGGCAGCCGGACATTAGCGGCGCCGCAATTTTCTCCGCCGGGAATGTGGCAATATCCAGCGCGGAAAATTTGTCGCCGTCGCGGCCCGAACTGGATCCCACCGCCAACGTGGTTTCAGCCTGTGCCCGCGTCGGGATATTCAAGGCGAACTCGCCGGACGCTTCCACCAGTTCGCGGGTCAGGGTACTGCTGTCGATCACCAGCAGCACTTTGGGTGGATCGAAATCGAGCGGCATCGCCCACGCTGCGGCCATCACGTTGCTGACGCCGCCATGCGCGCTGGTGACGATGGTGGTAGGTCCGTGGTTGAGCAGGCGATAGGCTTTGGCCAGTTCTACAGCTTGAATATTTTGCATAAGATTCCAATGATGATGGTGGTGTGCTTTACGGCAATCTCTTGTTTTATCCGTGTTCCAATTTTCAGAAATTCCTTACAAAATAAGGTCGGGTTTGTTCTTGACACACTTGTTATTAAATCTATACACTTCGGGCGTTGCATTATATGGAGGTCCACTGTGGACTGTAGTTCTAATAGTAGAAGTGGATGGGTGATCAGCCCGGCACAGCCCGCATAGTTTTAGCAGACCTCCCTCCGCTACAGCTTTGCGCAAGCCGAGTTGTAGATGCGACCAGCAAGACCGCACTTTAAATCCCCATCCAATTATTCAATTCGGTTATTAACCGTTTTCCGCATTGCTATAACGAATTCTTCATGTCTGGCCCGGTTTCCTACCTCGCTCGTCCTGACTGATTACGTCATTGCCATTGCGGAAGTATTGGTTAAAGGAGATTGGTGTGTCCCATTTTTCCAGACAAATAAATACGCCCCAGGTATGTGCGGCGTACGGTGCGGGCGTGCAACAAACATCGCACGCACGGTTTCCCTACCGTATCGTTACGCTCGTTCGAAGCGCGGACAGTGCCGCCATCAAAGACTTGTTGCGGTTATGCCTGCAAGATGGCCTGGCGCAATATCATTGTTATCAACGCTCTGTTTCGCGGTTTTTGAGCCGCATCACTATCGAATTACTATGCTCGGTTAGTGAACGTGCAGCTTTGGTGCGGCTGGTGAACCGCCTGGGCTTGGAAAAAAGCGTGCGCAACATCCATTGGGAAAGCATCACGGAAAAATCATTACTGGTATCGCCAGGCAACGCCCTGGAGGACCGGCATCGCCCGAATTCTTCAGCCCACTCACCAGCTGTTGGCAACCATGAACCGGTTGCCAATCCGGCGCGTTTATAAAGGAATGTTGACTTGGACTGTCCTCCCAGTTGTCCCTGTTGTAAGGCATCTCTAATACGCAAGCAAGGGCTGTGCAGTGTTGCCGTTTTTCTTCAGATATCGCTTTAGCCTATCGCCGTTATTTTCCAGCGTCGACAGGCTAGGTGTTGATGAACTAGCGATCCGCTGGCATAACGATCACATATCGTTTGCTTCCACACCGCTGTCAGGCTGGCTAAAAGCCTGCCTGGCGCCTTGTCATTGCGCATGCACCTCATGCGCGGCCCTTACTTGCCTCTGATACCGGCTCTCCATCCGAAGAGCCGCTATTCAATCACGACCATTTGAGGCAAATCATGACAATAAAATTATTCGCAACCAACAATCAACAGTCTCGCGCTGCAAACAAATCCCAAGGCTGGATTTTCGGCTGGACTGCCCGCCTGGCCACTACAAATGCACGGGAGATGCGCTCTCACGACCCTCGGCAACACACGCCGAATTACGGCATCTATGGGACTTTGACAGGTAACAACGGCCATTGATAGTTAAATAAATCGCGTACGGAGGTGGGCATGCATCATCAATTCTTGAGCGCAAGAAACGCAGTATTGCTAGCCCTCGCTGTAGCCATAGCCTGGCTGTTTATTCTATTGAATATATTGTCGCCATTGGAGGCGGATAGCGCAAAGCAGGTGTATACCGCTCCCATCTTTATGAATCATTGATTGGCGTCGAACGAATGGGTTTCATCAAGGCCGTGTACTTGCAAACGGACACAAAAGCGTACGAAAAAGCACACGGAAAAATTAACTTCAACAAGTGCAACTAAAGGATTTCATGGAAGGCGACAGCGAAGGTAGCGATAGGACGCCCGCTTGGATAGTCGTCATGATAACCACAGCGGGCGGCCTTCGTCCAATTATTTTTATCAACCGAACACGCTTTGTCGTGGCGCGGCGGGGGATGGTATTGTCTGAATAAGGACAGGATTTTCTCGCACCGGCCACGCGGCGCAGGAGAATCAAATGACTCAGACACCACCACATAAAACAGGTAAGCCCAAGCAGAAGCAGAAAGGATTCGTATCGACGTCGTCTGCATCGGAAGAAGAAATTTCGATGCGCGTAGCCGAAGAATCCGGAAAACCTTTTCAATCCACCTTTAATAGCACCAAAAGCTCGCCACTTGGCCTGTTTGCGCACGAGGCTGCGGAGCGTCTGCGGCGCTCCGGCCCAAACGAAGTCGCGCACGACAAGGCGCCACACGTGCTGGTGCAGCTATTCCTCGCCTTTAAAAATCCCTTCGTGATCGTGCTGCTGGTATTGGCATGCGTCAGCTTTGTTACGGATGTTTATCTGGAAGAGCCTGACGATCGTAGTTACACCGGCATCATTATCCTGGTAACGATGGTGCTTCTTAGTAGTTTTCTCCGTTTTTATCAGGAGTACCGTTCGAATCAAGCAGCGGAACGATTGAAATCCATGGTGCGTAACACTGCCACTGTCCTGCGCCGGACGAATGATGCCGCCAAGCCTGAGCGCCGGGAAGTGCCAATGCAAGAACTGGTGGTCGGTGATGTAGTCAGTTTGCAGGCTGGCGACATGATTCCTGCGGATATCCGGCTGTTTGCATCGCGCGATCTGTTCATCAGCCAGGCAATCCTGACCGGTGAAGCGCTGCCGGTCGAAAAATACGACACGCTCGGCGCTGTATCGCAGAAATCCGCCAATGCCGATCCAAATGCCAATGCCGATCCTGACAATAAAGCTGACTTGCTTGATCTGTCCGATATCTGCTTCATGGGGACCAACGTCGTCAGCGGTACCGCAACCGCCGTGGTGGTAGCCACCGGCGCCAATACCTATTTCGGTTCACTGGCAAAAAATGTGGTGAGCCATAAGCGTGTTGAAACCAGTTTCGATCGTGGTGTGAGCAGCGTTTCCTGGCTGTTGATTCGCTTCATGCTGGTGATGGTGCCTGTCGTTTTCATGATTAACGGCCTGACCAAGGGCGACTGGATGTCGGCACTGACATTTGCGCTGGCGGTGGCGGTTGGCCTGACCCCGGAAATGTTGCCGATGATCGTCTCAGCCAACCTGGCCAAAGGCGCCATGGCTATGGCACGTCGCAAAGTGGTGGTTAAACGCTTGAACTCGGTACAGAATTTTGGCGCCATGGATGTATTGTGCACCGATAAGACTGGCACGCTGACGCAAGACAAGGTCATCCTGGAACGCCATCTGGATATCAGCGGAAAAGAAGATGAAAATGTCTTGCAACTCGCCTGGTTGAACAGTTTCCACCAAAGCGGGCAAAAGAATTTGATGGATATCGCGGTCGTCAGCCATGCTGATGAACGTGGGCCGGCCGCGAAACTCCTGCAGTACAGCAAAATCGATGAAATGCCTTTCGATTTCGTTCGTCGCCGTCTGTCAGTGATAGTGGAAGATCAGGACGGTGCACAGTTGATGGTGTCCAAAGGTGCCGTCGAAGAAATGCTGGCGGTGTGCACGCACACGCAAGAAGGTAATGTCGTACAGCCGCTGGATGAAAAGGTGCGTACCGAATTGCTGGAAAAATCGCGGGAATACAACGAAGAAGGCTATCGCGTCCTGGTTGTCGCGACACGCCAGATTGATGCCGCGGATGCCAAGGCACAGTACAAGACCTCTGACGAAGAAAAATTGGTTGTGCGCGGCTTCCTCACCTTTTTCGATCCGCCAAAGGATTCTGCCGCACCGGCCATCCGTGCTTTGCAGGATTACGGCGTTGCAGTCAAGGTGTTGACTGGCGATAACGCCATTGTGACGCTCAAAGTCTGTCGCGACGTCGGTCTTGATCCGGGTGTGCCTCTGGTAGGTCCGGAAATTGAGGCGATGGACGACGAGCGCCTGAATGCGGCGGTCAAGTACACCACAGTCTTTGCCAAGCTTACTCCCCTGCAAAAATCGCGCGTAGTCAAAGCGTTGCAAGCGAACGGCCATACCGTCGGCTTTCTTGGCGACGGCATTAACGATGCGCCGGCACTGCGCGATGCCGATGTTGGTATTTCCGTTGACAGCGGCGCAGATATTGCGAAAGAAACCGCCGATATCATCTTGCTTGAAAAGAGCCTGATGGTGCTGGAAGAGGGCGTCGTCAAGGGGCGTGAAACATTCGGCAATATTCTCAAATATCTGAACATGACTGCCAGTTCCAATTTCGGCAACGTGTTTTCGGTGCTGGTCGCGTCTGCCTGGCTACCTTGGGAGCCAATGCTGGCGGTACATCTGCTGATTCAAAACCTGATCTACGACATTTCGCAAATGATGCTGCCGTGGGACAAGATGGATGAAGATTTCCTCAAGAAACCACGCAAATGGGAAGCCAAGAATATCCGCCGTTTCATGCTCTGGCTTGGCCCGACTTCGTCGGTATTCGATATGACTACCTATGTCTTGATGTGGACGGTGTTTGGCGCCGGCGCCGCTTACTACGCAGGCACCGGAGACGGGGGGGCAAGCATCATGCATTCCGGCTGGTTTATTGAGGGTCTGGTTTCACAGACGCTGGTCGTACATATGCTGCGCACTCGCAAGATTCCCTTCATTCAAAGTACAGCGACATTGCCGGTGCTGCTGTCGACTTCGATTGCCATCGCGATCGGTTGCTACCTGCCGTTCTCGCCGTTGGCCGCATCCATAGGATTCATTCCTCTTGATAAATCGTATTTCCTCTGGCTGATCGCCACCATGGTTGGTTACATGGTGCTGACTCAGATAGTGAAGACGATCTATATCCGTCGTTACGGTCAGTGGTTCTGATCTCTCATTAACTTGTGACGAGCAGTCGGATGACGTTCATCTGCCTGCTTGTTCATCGCGCAGTCAAATCCTGTAAAAATCAGGAATACAGGCATGAGAAAAATATTAAGTGTTATCGGCAGCAGCTGTGCGTTCGCATTCTCACCGACCGTCCTGGCGCAAACCGCCATGCCGGAAGGCGATAAGAAGAGCACTCCAAAGACCAGTGTTGTCTTTTATGGCGTGCTGGACGCCGGCGTGACCTTTGTCAACAATGAAGCTGGTCAAAGCAATAGAAAGCTGGATACCGGGGTGATGGATCCCAATCACTGGGGCATGAAAGGTGTGGAAGCATTGGGGGGCGGCTTGCATGCGGTGTTCCAACTGGAGAACAGCTTCAATCTGGATGACGGTTCATTGTCCTCGGAAGGCACATTGTTTGACCGGATTGCCATGGTTGGCCTGGTAAACCGCCATGGCCAGCTGACTTTCGGTACTCAATTGGATTTGATCAATGACTATGTCACGCCGTTCAACATCAGTGCCGGCGCAAGCGGTTATTCCGCACATCAAGGTAATTTCGATCGTATCGCAGGCAATGCGATACAACGTTCAATTAAATTTTCCAGCGCCGAATTCGACGGTTTGACCTTCGGCGCCCTGTACTCATTTGCGGACAAGAGCGCCCGCCCCGATGAAGATACTGCCGGCGGTGGCAGCGGTAGCGCATGGAATATAGGAGCACACTATGCCAACGGTCCATTTGCCATCGGCGCTTCCTATATGCAGCTCAATAAACCACGCGGCACAGAGGCTATCGGCCCTTATCAAAGCCTGGGCCTGTCAACTTTCCTGGGGCGGCCTACGTTCGAGATTGATCCGGAAACCGGCGACCGCACACCGATCGAGGATATGGCGATTGATAGCCAGAAGATATTTGCCATCGGGAGTGCCTATGAAATCGGCGACTTCACCGCAATGATCAATTTCGCAGACATCAAATTCAAAGGTTACGGCAATACAGAAAATCTGCGCCTGATCGAAATCGGCGGTCATTATCATATCAGTGCTGCACTTGATGGTACGCTGGGCTATCAGCGCATGCATGTGGCCGGTACAAAAGCAAACCAGGTGTCGCTGGGCCTGAATTACCATCTGTCCAAACGTAGTGAAATCTACATCTCAGCGGACTATCGCAGGGCATCGGCTGGCGTGGCTGGTGTCATCGGCGAATCGTTCGAACCGTCAAGCAACAACGCGCAGGCGTTGCTGCGGGTTGGCATGCGTCATATGTTTTAAAGCACGGCGAATATTTTTGCTATGTCATTCCGATGTGTATCGGAATGACATTTTAGTGAAGAGTTACGTGTCGCGCTCTTATTGGGTCTTGGTGACCTTACTCAAATGCCGTGGCTGGTCAGGATCCATGCCACGCGCCACCGCCAGCTGTGCCGCCATGACGTAGAAAGCCTGGATTGCCACGATAGGATCGAGATCCGGCGTAGCGGCGACCGGCAAGGTCAGATCGCGTGCCGCAACATCGTCTGGCGCAGCCAGCAACACCTTGGCGCCGCGTCCGCGCATTTCTTCGGCCAGCTTGAGCAAGCCGGCCTGGGTCGGCCCGCGCGTAGCGAAGATCAACAGCGGATAACCTTCGTCGATCAAGGCCATAGGGCCATGTTTGATTTCAGCGCCGCTGAACGCTTCGGCCTGGATGGCCGAGGTTTCCTTGAATTTCAATGCCGATTCCAATGCCAGCGGCAAGCTGATGCCGCGGCCTACCACCATGATGCGTGACGAGGGCGCCAATACTTCGATGGCGGGTGCCCAGTCTAGCTGGGTGGCGGCGGTCAATGCTTGCGGCAAGGCGTCGATGGCGGCCAGGAATGCGGCGTCGTCTTGCCAGTGCGCGGCGAGTCTGGCGGCAGCCACCAGGCTGGCGATAAAGCTCTTGGTGGCGGCTACGCTCAACTCGGCGCCGGCATGCAGGGGCAGGGCCCATTCGGCGGCAGCGGCAAGCGGCGACGCGGCGTCGTTCACCAGGGCCACGGTGGTGGCGCCGCTGTCACGGAAATAACGGATCGGCTCGATCACGTCCGGGCTTTGGCCCGACTGAGAAATAGCGATGGCGAGTGCGTCGCGGGCGATCAATGGCGCTTTGTTCAGGGTCACCAGCGATAGCGGCAGCGAGGCTACGATCCGGCCCAGGCGCGCCATGATCAGATAAGCGCAATAATTGGCGGCATGGTCGGAACTGCCGCGCGCCACCGTCAGGATGGTTGATGGTGGTGCAGCCCTGAGACGTCGTCCCAGTTCTGCGTAGCGGTCTCTATCCTGGCTGAGCTGCAAGGCGACATATTCTGCCGCCGAGCGGGCTTCTTTAAGCATCAACGAGGTCAATTTTTTCTCCTTCTACATATACGGCTTTGAGTTTGAGCTGGCGATCCAGCACCAGGATGTCGGCGAAGCAGCCTTCTTTGAGGCGGCCGCGTTCCTGCATGCCGAGATAGTCGGCCGGATAGGTGGAGACGCGCAGCGATGCCTCGGCTATTTCCAATCCGAGCGAAACCAGGTTGCGCAAGGCTTGGTCCATGGTCAGGGTACTGCCGGCCAGCGTACCGTCGGCAAGGCGGACGCCGCCCAGGCATTTATGGACAACCTGGCGTCCCAGCATGTATTCGCCATCTGGCATGCCCGATGCAGCGGTGGAATCGGTGACGCAATACAGGCGCGGGATCGCCCGCAGCGCAGTCTTGATGGCGCCCGGATGGACATGCAGCAGATCCGGAATCAGTTCGGCATATTCGGCGTGGGCCAGGGCGGCGCCGGCCATGCCGGGCTGCCGATGATGAAATGAACTCATGGCGTTGAACAGGTGCGTAAACCCGGCGGCGCCATTTTTCAGGGCAGCCACGCCATCTTCATAAGTGCCCAGGGTATGGCCGATCTGCACCCGCATGCCCAGATTGGAGAGGGTTTTCACCAAGGCCATGTGGCCATTGATTTCAGGCGCGATGGTGATCAGTTTCAACGGCGCAAAACTACGCAGCCAGTCTACCTGTTCCAAGGTCGCGGCAATCGCAAAATCGGGTTGCGCGCCGAGCTTGCCGGGATTGATATAAGGACCTTCCAGATGCGCACCCAGCACCCGCGCGCTACCTGCGCGGCGGCCACGGCAGGCACGGCCGATTGCGCTCAGTGCAGCTTCCAGTTCTTCCGCCGGCGCGGTCATGGTGGTGGCCAGCATGCTGGTGGTGCCATGTTGTGCGTGCAGGCGCGAGACCACGTGCACTGCTTCGCCGGCCTCCATGATGTCTTTGCCGCCGCCGCCATGGACGTGTAAATCGATAAAGCCGGGCAAAATATAATCGCCGTCGGCCGGCGCATGATCCAGCGCTTCGCCGCGGATTTCCGTGATCATGTCGCTGAAGCCGATGCTGCCGTCAACCCAGCCGTCGGTGGTCAATACATTGCCATGCAGTTGTGTGGCGTTGTTAGCCATGTTGCTACTCATATCGTTTCTCCTACAGACTCTGCTTCGAGCTGCTGGCGCAGCAGCAGCAATGCGCCGGTTGCGGCGTTGGCGCGTGGCGAAATTGCGCGGGATTTTAGCGGTTCCGGCAGATAAGCTTGTAACGGGACGGCGAGGCCGCCGCACAGGGCGATCGGCAATTGCTGCGAAGGATCGAGTGCGTGGGCGATCTGGGCGATTTCATTACCCGCTTTGCGCAAGATGACAAGCGCGGCTTCATCCTGTCCTGCGTGTGCTACTACCAGCGGCGCCAGTTGCGCAAACAGACTTTGATTGGCGCTGTTGGCCCAGGCCACCACGCGCTCCCGGTTTTCGCTGGCGCTGCATGTTTCGCCGCCGCCGCAGAAACGGACGATGGCGCTGGCCAGCGGCCCTCCGACGGCACGGCCATCCAGCACGCGCTCCACATGATTGGCCGCGCGCAGGCCGATCCAGCCGCCGCTGGCTTCGTCACCGGTGATGAAACCCCAGCCGCCGACCTCGCTGCGGCTGCCGTCCGGCCGCAAGACTTCGCCGACGCTGCCGGTGCCAATCGCCACCACCACGCCGGCCTGGCCCAAATGCGCGCCCAACAAGGTGGTGAAAGCATCGGTGCCGATCGCCAGCGCGCCAAAGCCAGGGTTCTGGTCGGTAAATTGCGTGGCCCACAATGGATTGTTAACACCAGACAAGCCGCAACCTGCTGCAATCGCCTGAAGCGGCGGGCGGCTGATACCCGCACTCTGAAATGCGCTATCCAGCGCCGTGACGATGGCGTCCCAGGCCTTGCCGGTGCCATGCATCAGCGCGGATGGTCCGCTACTGCCGTCGGCGATGTGGCTGCCATCCGGGCGTTCCACGCGGATTTGGGTTTTAGTGCCGCCGCCATCGACGCCGATCAGATATTCGTACGCTGTTTTCAATTCAACTCCCACGCCTTTTTCGAGGCGCATAGTGTATCTGGAACTGCATTATTATTGTTTAGATGAAATCATATTCCCCGGCTTCAACCGTGCCAACGCCAGGCCCTGGGCGTCGAATACATGGAAAGCGTTGCTTGGCGCCGACAAGGTAACGCTGTCGCCGATATGCACCGGGTTGTTGCCGTCGCCGCGCACCAGCAGATCCTGGCCGTCTTGCAATGTGACGTAGATGAAGTTGGCTTCGCCCAGATGCTCGACGATGCTGACTTTGCCGCTGAACACTTCACCACTATGCGCGTTTTCCAGAATATGTTCAGGCCGCAGGCCAACCGTGACGGCATCGCCGGCTTTAGTGGTTCCGGCGCTAACGTCGGCACGGATTTCCTGGCCGCTGCCAAGTCTGATTCGCAGGTGGTCAGTCTCGATTGCTATCACCGTACCCGTGAACAGATTCATTTTCGGCGAACCGATAAAGGTCGCGACGAACAGGTTTTGCGGGCGCTGATACAGCTCCAGCGGCGAACCGGCTTGCTGGATATAACCGTCGTTCATCACCACGATCTTGTCGCCCAGGGTCATGGCCTCGACCTGGTCGTGGGTAACGTAGACGATGGTGGCTTCCAGCTGTTTATGCAGTTTGGCGATTTCGAGCCGGGTCTGGACCCGCAACGCGGCATCCAGGTTAGACAGCGGTTCGTCAAACAGGAATAGCTTCGGCTTGCGCACAATCGCGCGGCCGATGGCGACGCGCTGGCGCTGGCCGCCGGACAGTTCACGCGGCAAGCGGTCCAGCAGGTGATCGATTTTCAGGATGCCGGCGGCGTGGCGGATACGCTGGTCGATGGCGGCTTTGTCGGCGCCGGCGATCTTCAGGCCGAAGGCCATGTTCTTGTACACGGTCATGTGCGGATACAAGGCGTAGCTCTGGAACACCATCGCAATACCGCGTTCGGCCGGTGGCAAATGATTGACTACCCGGTCGCCGATCGACAGCTCACCGCTGGTGATGCTTTCCAGCCCGCACAACATGCGCAGCAGGGTCGATTTGCCGCAGCCGGAAGGGCCCACCAGCACGACGAATTCGCCATCCTTGATTTCCAGATTGAGGTCGGCCAGCACGTTCTGCTTGCCGTCATACGATTTGGTGAGTTGCTTAACGCTTACGTTTGCCATGGAATGTCTCGTCTTCTGCTGTGTTTTACTTGATTTTTGCTTGAATTTTATTTAACTGCGCCGGAAGTCAGGCCGCGAATCAATTGCCGGGAGAATATGACGTACATGATCAGGATCGGAATCACGGCCAGCGACAGTGAGGCCAATACCGAATTCCAGTCGGTCACGTACTGGCCGATGAACTGCTGCACGCCGAGGGTGACCGTTTTGGTTTCATCCGAAGGCGCCAGGATCAGCGGGAACCACAAGTCGTTCCAGGCCGGGATCATGGTGAAAACGGCTACCGTGGCAATCGCCGGACGGATCAGCGGCAGGATGATCTGGAAGAAGATCTTGAACTCGCCGACACCGTCGCAGCGCGCAGCATCCTTCAATTCCTTGGGAATCTGCCGGATGAATTCGGACAGGATCATCACCGCCAGCGGCAAGCCTTGTGCGGTATACACCAGGATCAGCGCGCTGCGGGTGTTGATCAGGTTGAGGCTGACCACCAATTGCAAGATGGAGACGGTGCCGAGCCGGATCGGGATCATGATGCCCAGCGCCAGATACAGCGCCATCAGGCGGTTGCCGCGGAATTTGTATTCCGATAAAGCCCAGCCGGCCATTGCGCCGAACAGCACGATCAGCACCAGGGACCCTAGAGTGACCACCAGGCTGTTGCCGAAGTACAGCATGAAATTAGTATTGTGCAATACCTTTTCAAAGCCGATCAGCGAAAACGAATCCGGTGTCGGGAACGCCAGCGGGTTATCGAAGATGGCGTCGCGCGATTTGATCGAATTGATCAGGATCAGGGCAATCGGAAACAGCGCGATCACGGCATAGGCGCACAGCACCACGTGGACCCAGATGCGTCCCAGGTTGGCAAGCCGGCTTGGGCGGACAATCGGCGCAGCTGCGACTGGAGAGAGCGAGGAAATGGAGTTCATGAACGGTCCTCGTTACAGTTCGTAGCGTGTCAGCTTGCGCTGCACGAAATAGAAATAGCTGGCGACGCCAAGCAGGATGACCAGGAACATCAGGGTTGCCACTGCAGCGCCCATGGTCGGGCTGCCGATTTGCGCCTGGTAACCGAAGAAGGTGCGGTAGAAGAAGGTGCCCAGGATATCGGTGGAGTAGTTAGGCCCGGCCAGCGCACCCTTGACCGAATAGATCAGATCGAAGGCATTGAAGTTGGCGACAAAAGTCAGGATCGTCACCAATCCCAGCGTCGGCAGAATCAGCGGCAGCTTGATCTGCCAGAAAATGCGAAACGAACTGGCGCCCTCGGCATACGCTGCTTCCAGCACTTCGTCCGGCACTGCGAGCAGTGCGGCATAGATCAGCATCATCGGGATACCGACATATTGCCAGACCGAGATCAGGCCCAGTGTCAGCAGCGCGGTGGTTTCCTGTCCCAGCCATGGGGCAAAGTAGTCGCCCAGGCCGATATGCGTCAGCAAGCCTTCGCCGACGCCCCACAGCGGCGACAGGATCAGTTGCCAGATGAAGCCGATGATCACCACCGACAGCAGGGTCGGCAGGAAAATCAGTGTGCGGTAGGTGCGGGCGCCGCGCAGGCCCTTAAGGCTGAACAGGGTGGCAAGCAGCAGGCCGATCGGATTTTGCAGCAGCATGTGAATCCCGAAAAATTTCAGGTTATTCAGCATGGCGTTCCAGAACGCCTTGGACCAGTCCGAATCGAACAGGATGGTGTGGTAATTGGCGAGGCCGACGAAACTGTGGACGCCGGCATCGTTGCTGGTATAAAAGCCCAGGCGCAGGGTATCCAATAAAGGCAGCGCGCTGAACATGGAATAGATGATGACTGCTGGCGCCAGGAATACCACGATGTGCCAGGGGAATGCCTTTTTTTGAAGATTCATACCGATTTTCTTTAAATGCAAGAAATGCAGTTCGCCAGGAGGCGTAGCGACTATCACGGGGGAGATCGTGAAAGCAGCTATAACCCCACTAAGCGGACCATGGAATCTGGGCGTGATGCCGGCTTATATTTTTGTATCAGTGCCGTTCTTCACGGGCTTACCTAAGCGGCAGGCCTTGGATGCAAGTGTAGTACTACTTCGGAGAAACTACACCTGCTTGCTAGCCGGCAAAGGTCAAGGTCGATCTTAAACCCTTCCTTTGCCAGCCGATAGCACTATTGCAATAGGCTGCAATAGGTAGCAACAAGCGCTTACTGTTGCGGCTTGTACCACTTGGCGAAACCGGTCTGGATTTGCGCTGCAGCTTCCTTAGGCGCCAGTTTGCCGTTGAGAACCTGTGCATTCACGTTCCACAGCTGGTTTTCCATGCTCGGTTCGCCGCGGTTGAGGATTTGCGCGTTGAGGCGGATGGTCGACGAGCACGATTTACGCCAGTCGATCATTTGCTTTGCCACCGGGTCCTTGACCGTGATCAGGTGATCCGACAGCGAGAAGAAGCCGGTAACCTTGTTGGTGTAGATATCAGCAAATTCTTGCGAGCCGAGCCAAGCCAGGAATTTGTAAGCATCTTCCTTGTTCTTGGATTTCTTGTTGACGCCCATGCCGATATCGTTGTGATCGGAGATATAGCATTTGTCGCCGGCTTTAGGCACTGGTGGCGGGAACGCACCCATCGAGATTTTCGAATTGTCGTTGAAATAGGCGATATCCCATGAGCCGGCAGGGTAGATCGCTGCCTTGCCCAGCGCGAACTGATTCTGGCTGTCGCCATAGGTTTGCGAGCTGGCGCCCTTGGACAGGTATTTGCCCAGTTTGGCTTCGTACTCGAAGGCGTTGACGAAGTTAGGATCGGTAAATTTTTCCTTGCCCGAGATTAGCGCCTTGCGGCCTTCTTCGCCTTTCCAGTAGTTAGGGCCGATGCCGGTAAAGATGATCTGGCTGGATTCCCACTGATCGTTCGTACCCAGCGCCAGCGGCGCGTATTTGCCATTGGCCTTGATGGTGTCGAGCACCTTGAAGAACTCGGCTTCAGTTTTCGGCGGTTGCAGGTTCAGGTCTTTGAAAATCTTCTGGTTGTACAGGAAGCCGTGGATCACCGAGGCGATAGGCATACAGAACGTGTCTTTGCCATCATCGCTCTGCCAGGCTGTCTTGGCTGAGGCAGGGAAGTGTTCCATGCCTGGTTTGCCATCCAGCTTTTCCAGGTTGCCCTTCTTGTACAAAGACAGGGAAACATCGAAAGGACGGCAGGCGATCAAATCGCCAGCGGTGCCGCCGGCCAGGCGCGCGGTCAGGCTGGAGTCGTATTCGGTAGGGGCGGTAGGTGCAAATTTGACTTCAATGCCAGGATTCTTTTTCTGGAAAGCCGGGATCAGCACGGTTTCCCACAAGGTCTTGTCGTCGACGCGCCAGCTTTCAATTGTCAGCGTGCCGGCTTGTGCCGTGCCAACGGTCGCCAGGGCGATAAGTACGGCATTGCGGATAGTGCGAATTCGGTTGATGGTTTGCATCAATGTCTCCTCTTGGATTTGTGGCTTGGTTTTTATTGCTTGGGGGTCTCAATTGCTTCTTTAGCTGCTTCTTTAATACTGCACTTTCTAGAGCGCGATGCTAATTAAAGTGCCGCGAACAGACATTAGCACCATAAAAAATGTGCTGCCATCTTAGTTGCAATCTATCTATAAAATTTATTTAAGTAATTGATTTTATTGATAAAAATTAAAATGAGAGGTTTTTGCCGATTACATATCTTTACAGTGTCGCCGGCCAATTGCTGTTCCGTCATCCTGCATCACGACTGATTGGCGACGACGGGGGTGTTCCGGGACTATAGGTAAAATTACGAAACTTTACGTTTCTTTACAAAACTAGAGGAGCGTTAACGTTGTATACCGGACTTGCGCTATAGTCACACGCGATGTGGGAGATGGAACAGGCATTTATAAGAATATCAACAAGGCGCTAGATGATTGATAAGCGACACGCGAATGACAGGGGAGACGCGAAAACCCGGGCTCCAAGATCACGTAGCCCGATCGTACTTCTGACAGTACTCCTGGCAATATTTTACCTATTCAAATACACGATCGGTACGGCCGCAGCCTCCACTATAGTGCCGGTCGCCGTCGCCAATCAACCGGCAGCGGCATTGCAGGTGGTGCACTGGTGGACCTCCGCCGGCGAGCGCAAGGCGGTTGACGTGTTGAGCAGCAAACTGGCCGAAGAAAATATTCAGTGGCGTGACCTGGCCATTCCTGGCGGCGCCGGCCTTGGCGCCAGCAAGGTGCTCAAGAGCATGGTGCTGGCCGGTAAAGCGCCTGAAGCTACCCAGCTTAACGGGATTGTGTTTGGCGAGTGGGCCGATCTCGGCTTGTTGCTGGAACTGGACGATGTCGCCACTCCGGGCAACTGGCAAAAACTGTTGTTTCCCACAGTGTGGTCGCTGGTGCATAACCGTGGTCATGTGGTGGCGGTGCCGCTGGGCATACACCGCATCAACAATCTGTTCTATAACAAGAAGATTTTCGACCGGCTTGGTTTGGCTGCGCCCAAGACTTGGACCGAATTCGACCGCGTGGCAGAAAAACTCAAACTTGCCGGCATTACCCCGCTGGCGCAAAGCAGCGAGGCCTGGCAGGTCGCTACCTTGTTTGAAACGCTGGTGCTCGCCGAAAGCGGCCCGGCTTATTATCGTTCCCTGTTCGTCGATTTGAATCCGGGCGCGTTTGGCGACGCCCGCATGACCCATGCGTTGAAGCGCCTGCGAGCGCTCAAGGAATGGATGCCGGCGCCGCTCAAGGAACGCCCGTGGCCGGACATGACACGGCAGCTGGCCGACGGCGATGCCGCCATGTTTGTCATGGGCGACTGGGCCAAGGGCGAGCTGCTGGCCTGGGGTTTGACTACCGATCGGGATTTTTCTTGCGTCGCGGTGCCGGGCACTGCAGACTATCATTTGTACAGCGTCGACACCCTGGCCATGTTTGCCGGCGACTATTCACATCAGCCGGCGCAGGAAAAACTGGCGCAACTGATCATGTCGCAGCCGGTGCAAAGCGCTTACAATCAGGCCAAGGGTGCGATCCCGGTGTGGCGCTCTCCGGATTTGTCGAAAATGGATAGCTGCGCGCGCGCCTCATGGAGCGCGTTCAGCAAAGGCAGTGCATTCCAGGCGCCGAGCCTGGTGCACCGCATGGCTGCCGACGAAACCGCGAAAGACGCCATCGTGGCTGAAGTGCACCGTTATTTCATGGACGACAAGATGAGCGAGAGCGATATTCAGCGTAAGTTGACCAACATCGCCCGGTCATTGTCGAAAACAGGAAAGCAGGAATAATGCGCAAGATATTGATCGTCGACGACGACCAGAAAACCCGGACGCTGTTAAAAGCCTATCTGGAAAAAAATCAGTATGAAGTGCGCCTGGCGCACAACGGCGAAGCGTTCCTGGCAGAGTTCCAGCGCTACGCGGAAGAACTGTCGCTGGTGATCCTGGATGTGATGCTGCCGGATACCGACGGTTTTGCCTTGTGCAAAACCGTCAGGCGCCGTTCCAACGTGCCGATCATCATGCTCACCGCCAGTTCCGATGAGACCGACCGGGTGGTCGGCCTCGAGCTTGGCGCCGACGACTATATCGCCAAGCCCTACAGTCCGCGTGAACTGCTGGCACGGATCAAAGCCATCCATCGCCGCACCGGCATAGACAGCGCCGTCGCGCCGCGCTACTACCGCTTTGTCGGCTTTACGCTGGATACGGTAGAGCGCACCCTGAGCGATCCGGATGGACAGCTGGTGGCGCTTACCGGCCTCGATTATCAATTGCTGAAATATTTTGTCGAACACCCGGGTGACGTGCTCGATCGCGGCGTGCTGTGCGAAGAAACCCGCGGCCGCGATGTCGGACCGCTGGACCGTTCGCTGGACGTACAGATCAGCAAACTGCGCCTGCGCCTGAACGATGGCGGCAAGGACCCGCATCTGATCAAGACGGTGCGCGGCGCCGGTTATGTATTCTCTGCCGATGTGGCCGCTGCGCAAATCTGAAGCGGTGCCCAAGCGTAGCTGGTCAGCCTGGTATAACCAGTTGCTGTCCTGGCTGTTGCCGCATACGCTGCTGGGGCGGCTCTCGGTAGTCATGGTGTTTGGCGTGCTGGTGACGCAATTGGCCGGCGGCTTGATCTGGTCTGCGCAGTTACGCAGCAAGGCGGAAATCGAAACCAAGACTGCAGCCCAGCATCTGGCCCACACTGCGGCCAGCGCGATCCGTTTTTTCATGAGCTTGCCGGCAAATTATCGGCCGATCCTGATCCAGCAATTACGTGAAATGGGCGGCACCCGGTTTTTTGTGAACACCAACGACGGCCCCGTCACCATCCACAAGATTGCCGATAATCC
>FTFY01000683.1_pt1 | contig 24861 bp, 27 predicted proteins | sample 1640561 | NCBI WGS metagenome assembly FTFY01 (sample SAMEA3914789, study PRJEB12502) | metagenome | biome: forest; material: soil | place: Canada | collected 2011-07-03 | depth 0.3 m | reverse complement strand
GCGCTGGCCGTGGTTATATATTCCAGTGCCCAAAGTCCCGATAACGCCGGTAGCCTGACCCAGATGCGACAGTGCATGGCCGAGCCATTGGGTGCACGATGTCTTGCCATTGGTACCGGTGACGGCAACCACCAGCATGCCTTTGTCGGCTTTCCCGTAATAAGTATGGGCGATCTGGCCGCTAAGCTGCTTGAGGCCGCTCGCCGCATGATGGGCGATGCTCCATGCTGCATCCCAGGTAAATTTTTCACTCTCGTACAGCACTGCAGAGGCACCGTTTTTCAGTGCCTGTGCGATATAGGCGCGACCGTCTGCAGCATCGCCAGGGTAGGCAAAAAACACGTCGCCGGTCTTTACCTTGCGCGAATCCGACACCAGTTCAGCGCCAGCCGGAGCAACGCTGCTCAGCCACTGTTGGATGTCTTGCAATTGCATTGCCATGGATTTCATCACAAACCCTCCTGCGGACCGTCGGTCGGGATGATGATGTCGGTGACGCTCGAATCCGGCGGCACGTTCAGAGCCCGCAAGGCGTTCGCTGCCACCGTCGCAAATACCGGCGCGGCGACATCGCCGCCGTAGTGCGAGCCGACAGACGGTTCGTCAACCATGACCGCGATAATCAGGCGCGGATCGGAGGCCGGCGCGAAGCCGACGAAATCGGCAATGTATTTTTTGACATATTTACCGCCTTCAATTTTATAGGCGGTACCGGTTTTGCCACCAACCCGATAGCCGGGAACTTGTGCTTTCGGTGCCGTGCCGCCAGGCGCGGTGACCCGCTCCAGCATCGCGCGCATGGTCAGCGCTGTCTTCTCGGAAACCACGCGCTGGCCAACCGGAGGCTCGGTAACTTTCTGGAATGACAGCGGAATCAGGTCGCCGTTGCGCGCAAAAATTGTGTAGGCATGCGCCATCTGGATCAGGGATACCGAAATGCCATGGCCGTAGCTCATGGTCGCCTGCTCGATCGGCCGCCATGACTTGAAAGGACGCACGCGACCGGCAACCGCGCCCGGGAAACCGAATTTCGGTTGCTGCCCAAGACCGACGGTAGTAAACATTTCCCACATTTCTTCGGCCGGCATCTGCAACGCTATCTTGGCGGTGCCGATATTCGATGATTTCTGGATAATCTGGGCAACGCTCATGGTCCACACCGGATGCGGATGGGAATCGCCCACGGTCGCCGTGCCGATGGTCATTTTGTCCGGCACCTGAAAAGTCGTGGTCGCCTGGACCCGGTTGGTGTCGAGCGCGAGCGCAACAGTGAACGGTTTCAAGGTTGATCCAGGCTCGAAGGTATCGGTCATCACCCGATTACGCAGCTGGGCACCGGTCAGCACCGAGCGGTCGTTCGGGTTGTAGCTGGGCAGATTGGCCAGGGCCAGCACTTCACCGGTCCGGGCATCAACCACGACGATGCCGCCGGCCTTGGCCTTGCTTTTTTCCACCGCTTCTTTCAACTGGGTGAAGGCGATGTACTGGATCTTGCTGTCGATCGACAACACCAGGTCTTTGCCGTCATGCGGTTCCTTGACCGCCTCGATATCCTCGACGATACGTCCGAGCCGGTCCTTGATTACGCGGCGGCTGCCAGTGGTGCCCGCCAAAGTTTTCTGCTGCGACAGCTCCATGCCATCCTGGCCGGCATCTTCCACATTAGTGAATCCGACCACGTGTGCCGCTACCTCACCTTCAGGGTAGAAACGCTTGTACTCCTTGCGGGTTTGGATACCGTCGATGTCGAGCTTGATGATCTTGTCGGAAATGTCTTGTTCGACCTGGCGCTTGAGGTAGACGAAATTGCGGTCGGAGTCGAGTTTCTTGCTCAGTTCGGCATCGCTCATATCGAGCAGTTTTGCCAATGCATGCAACTTCTCTTTCGGCGCAGCCTGCACATCCTCAGGAATCGCCCAGATTGCCTTCACCGGCACCGACGACGCCAGCACCTGGCCGTTGCGATCGGTGATCTTGCCGCGCGTGGCAGGCAACTCCAGCGTACGCGCATAGCGCGAAGCGCCCTGCTTTTGCAGAAAATCGGTGGAAATCCCTTGCAGCCACAGCGCCCGCACGATCAGCGCCAGGAAGGCCGCGAACATGGCGAACAGCACCACCCGCGAGCGCCATACCGGCAGCTTGACTTTCAGCATCGGACTGGCGGAAAACGGCACGCCTTTGCCGGCGGCAATCCGTCCTGTGTGTGACGTACGCGGGGGGTTACGCGTCATTTTTCCCCCACCGTCAGATATTGGGTACGGGCGGCGGTCAGCGGCACCATGTTCAAGTCACGCGTAGCGCTGGCTTCAATCCGGGCGTTCTTGCCGAGTGTCGATTGATCGAGCTGCAATTGCGCCCATTCGATATCCAGCTGGCGTGACTGGCTGGCTGCCCGCTCCAGTTCGATGAATAGCTGACGCGCCTGGTATTGTGAATTCACCAGCGCCAATGCGCACAGCACCAGGGCCACAGCGAGGACGAAATTGAGGCGCCCGCTCATGCCCGGTCTCCGACCGTAGTGGAAGCTCCGGCAGCGGCCAGACGCTCGCCGACCCGCATGATGGCAGAACGCGCGCGCGGATTTTCAGCGACTTCAGCGTCCGATGGCTTGACCCGCGCCACCAGCTTCAATTCGGGTTGCGGCAGATCGACGGCACGAATCGGCAGGCGACGGTCGGGCTGCGGCAGCTTGGCTTTAGAAGCCATGAACTGCTTGACGATCCGGTCTTCCAGCGAATGAAAGCTGATCACGACTAATCTCCCTTGCTGGGCCATCTGCCGAAATGCCTGATCCAGTACTATCTCGAGTTCTTCAAGCTCTTGATTGATGAAAATCCGAATAGCCTGAAAGGTACGGGTGGCCGGGTCTTTACCTTTCTCACGGGTCTTGACGGCGTTTGCCACGATCTTGGCAAGCTGTCGTGTGCCAGTGATGGGCTCGATTGTCCGGCTAGCAACAATCGCCTTTGCAATCTGAACAGCAAACCGTTCTTCCCCATAATCACGTACCACCTTTCCGATTGTTTGTTCATCTGCTATTGCCAACCATGCTGCTGCCGACATGCCACGCGTCGTATCCATGCGCATGTCGAGCGGGCCGTCAGCACGAAAACTGAAACCCCGGCTGGCATCATCCACCTGCGGTGACGAGATGCCCAGATCGAGCAGCACCCCGTCAACTTCTTGAATTCCTCTTTCCTGCAACGCCTGTGCCATCGTCGCGAAGCTGTCGTGCACAATCTCGAAACGCGGATCGGCAATCGTGCTCGCGGTGGCGATGGCTTGCGGATCCTTGTCGAAGGCGATCAGGCGACCGCGCGGCCCCAGGCACTGCAAAATCTTGCGGCTGTGGCCGCCACGACCGAAAGTACCGTCGACGTATATGCCATCCGCACGCGTACCGACAATCGCCAACGCATCGACCGCCTCATCCAATAACACGGTGCGGTGCTGGAACTCGGGCACCACTGGTTCACTCATGGCCGGCCCGTCAGAACGAAAAATTACTTAACACTTCGGGCATGCCAGCCGCAACTGCTTGCGACTCGCTCTCAGCCAGCTTGGCTGCATCCCAAATCTCGAAATGGCTTCCCATGCCCAGCAACATGACCTCACGCGTCAAGCCGACCGCCGAGCGCAGCTCCGGCGCCACCAGAATCCGGCCAGCGGAATCGAGTTCGACATCGGAGGCGTTGCCAAGGAAAATGCGCTGCCAGGCACGCGCCGACATCGGCCATGCCGCGATTTGCTCGCGATGGCTCTCCCAGGTCGGGCGCGGAAATAACAACAGGCAGCCGTGCGGGTGTTTGGTGAGAGTCAACCGCCCCTCACACTGAACGGTGAGCGCGTCACGATGCTTGGACGGCACCGCCATCCGTCCTTTTGCATCGAGATTTAATGCTGACGCACCTTGAAACACCGCACACGCTCCTTAATTTGACCTTGGAAAATTATCTTTGCAAGGAGGTAAATTGCCCCACAAAAAAACACTTTTCCACACTTCCACCCACTTTAGAGGATGCACTATTCTAGGTCAAGCCATTTAGCAACAGGCAATTACAAAATATCCGAGTAAAGTCAATGACTTAGCGCCGGTATTTAATGATGCGCCGAAAATGTTCCTACATTGAATTACTAAATAAATGAAGGACTTAGCAGCAGTTGTAAATGTCAGCTCTTAGATATACACATGTGTTTGTCACGACTTTACTGAAACAAAGATTCACAATTGGAAAAGTCTTCGGATCAACAAAATGAGACAAATCACAGATAAAGCAGGGAGTAGGCGGCTTGATAATGCGGAATAACCTGCTGCAGATGACGAAATAGTATTTATTTTTACTGTAACAATAGAAAACAATCCTGAATAATGCACTGAAATCGGGAGCGGAAGCAGAAGTAGAAGCGCATCGAATCAAGCTACGCGTCAAACTATCCGATCAGCCGGCCACCGCGTACCCGCAAACCCTTCTTGGCCAGATCCGGCGCCAGCGCACTCAGATGCGCCAGCGTATCGCCGCTGTGCGCATGACAAATCGCTACCGCCAGCGCGTCGGCCGCATCGGTGCCCGGCAGCCCGGGTAGCTGCAACAGCCGCTGCACCATATCTTGCACCTGCTGCTTTTGCGCCTTGCCATGGCCGGCGACCGCTTGCTTGATCTGCAGGGCGGTATATTCGGCGACCGGCAAATCTGCGCTCACTAACGCACAAATCGCTGCGCCACGGGCTTGCCCGAGCAGCAGCGTCGATTGGGGGTTAACGTTGACGAAGACTTTTTCGATCGCCGAGCAATCCGGCGCATAGGTGCGGATGACTTCGGACACGCTGGCCAGAATCACCTTGAGGCGTTGCGGCAAATCCGCGTCCGGGGTCTTGATGGTGCCCGAGGCAACGTAGCTGAGCTTGTTGCCCTGCTTGTCGATGATGCCAAAACCGGTGGTCCGCAGACCGGGGTCGATACCGAGGATTTTCATATAACCAAACGATGACCGAAGCGCTTCGCCGTGCCAAGCACGAAGCGCCGGTCGTTGCTACTTAGTGGCGGAAGTGACGAGTACCGGTCAACAGCATGACTACGCCATGCTCATCGGCTGCATCGATTACTTCCTGGTCGCGCATCGAGCCGCCCGGTTGCACTACGCAAGTCGCGCCGGCATTGACCACCACATCCAGACCGTCGCGGAACGGGAAAAACGCATCCGAAGCCACCGCCGAACCAACCAGCGACAAACCGGCGTTTTGCGCCTTGATCGAGGCGATGCGGGCAGAATCCACCCGGCTCATCTGGCCGGCGCCGACGCCCAGCGTCATGCCATTGCCGCAAAACACGATAGCGTTCGACTTGACGAACTTGGCGACACGCCAGGCAAACATCAGATCCTGTAATTGCTGCTGGGTCGGCTGCTTCTTGCTGACCACTTTCAGCTCGCTCAGGGCGACATTGCGCGCATCCGGCGATTGCACCAGCAAACCACCGCCGACGCGCTTGAAATCATACTGATTGATGTCATGGTCCAGCGGAATTTCCAGCAAGCGCACATTCTGCTTGGCGGCAAAAACCTGCTTGGCTTGTTCGGTGAAAGATGGCGCAATGATCACTTCGACGAATTGCTTGGCAACCGCTTCGGCGGCGTTGCCGTCGAGCTCCTGATTGAAGGCGATGATGCCGCCAAACGCTGAAGTCGGATCGGTTTGCAAGGCTTTACTATACGCTTCCAGCGGATTGTTGCCGATGGCGACGCCGCAAGGGTTGGCATGCTTGATGATGACGCATGCGGTTTCGTTAAAAGTCTTGACGCATTCCCACGCTGCATCAGCGTCGGCAATATTGTTGTACGACAGTTCCTTGCCTTGCAACTGCTTGTAATTGGCCAGAGCGCCTTCGACATGCCGGGTGTCGCGGTAAAACGCTGCCGACTGGTGCGGATTCTCACCGTAACGCATTTCCTGTACTTTTTCGAAATGCAGGTTCAATGTCGCCGGATAGGCGCTGCGGGTTTCGTGTTGCTTGTCTTCGCCCAGCGAAGTGAAGTAATTGGTAATCGCGCCGTCATATTGGGCGGTATGCGCAAACACCTTCTTGGCCAGCGCAAATTTGGCGCCGTAACCGACTTCACCCTGATTCGCCTTCAGCTCAGCCAGCACACCGGCGTAATCGCTAGGATCGCACAGCACGATCACATCTTTATGATTCTTGGCTGACGAGCGCAGCATGGCCGGACCGCCGATATCGATATTCTCGATCGCGTCCTCCAGCGAGCACTGCTCCTTGGCGATGGTTTGCTGGAACGGGTAGAGATTGACGACCACCATGTCGATCATGGGAATCTGATGCTGCTCCAACGCCGCCATATGCTCAGGGAAATCACGGCGCGCCAGGATGCCGCCATGTACTTTCGGATGCAAGGTCTTGACACGGCCGTCGAGCATTTCCGGGAAACCGGTGTAATCCGCCACTTCGGTCACCTTGATGCCATTGTCAGCCAGCAGTTTAGCGGTGCCGCCCGTCGACAGGATATTCACGCCCAGCGCCGACAATTCTTTTGCGAAATCAAGTATCCCGGTTTTATCGGATACGGAAATGAGGGCTTGTTTAATCATGATGAAAACTCTGGAAGTGAATGACGGGAAGGGAAACGGATAAAGGAAACAGATAAATACAACATGACGAGGAAAGCGCTACATCCCTGGAAGGGAGCTGCAGCCTGCCGCCAGCTTGTTGATTCTGTTGCCTGCTGATGCGGCGTCGCTCAGTTAATTATGGAAACTGCGTACCGGAACTGTCCCTACGGTTTTTACAAATTTACAAAAGACCATGCTGCTGCAATTTCTTGCGCAGGGTATTGCGGTTAATGCCCAACATTTCAGCCGCATGCGACTGATTACCTTCGGCGCGCGCGATCACAGCTTCCAATACCGGTTTTTCAACCGTGGAAATCACCATGTCGTAGACGTTCGACGGCGGCTGTTCGCCAAGATCCTTGAAATACTTTTCCAGGCTTTGCTTGACGACGTCTTGGATACTTTCTTTGCTCATTCGTTTTACTGTTCTTTTTTTTAGGACTTACATAATTCCATCAGCGGCATTTCAGCAGCTAGCTGACGCAATAGTGGCAAGCCCTGTTTCTTGTTAATCTGATTCAGGCCGCCAGCATCTGCTCGGCCACCCCGTATTGTAACCGCTCCCCAAACGCAAACTGCGATTCGAAGAAGCTATTTACTGCGGCCAGTTGCTGGCCGCAATCTTCCAGCAGGTTCATGCGTTGCCGAAATGCCTCTCCACCAGGCAAATCGCGCACGTACCAGCCGATATGCTTGCGGGCGGTACGCACCCCCAAGTAATCCCCATAAAATCCATAGTGCGCACGCAGATGCTCATCCATCAGGTGTTGTACTTCCGTCACCAGCGGCGCCGGCAAATAGTCGCCGGTACGCAAATAATGTTCGATCTCGCGGAAAATCCAAGGCCGGCCTTGCGCTGCGCGGCCCACCATGATGGCGTCGGCTTTAGTGAGCGCCAGTACCTGCCGCGCTTTTTCCGGTGTCGTTATATCGCCGTTGGCGACCACCGGGATCGACACCGCGGCCTTGACTGCGGCAATGGTCTGGTATTCCGCATCGCCGCTATAACCGTCGGCACGGGTACGTCCATGTAGAGTCAACATGGCAATACCGCTAGCTTCTGCCAGCCGCGCAATATTCAAAGCGTTTTTATTCAGGCGGTCCCAACCGGTGCGGAATTTCAGCGTGACCGGCACGTCTACCGCGTTAACTACCGTTTCCAGAATTTTTGCCACCAATTGCTCATCTTGCAACAAAGCAGATCCGCACCAGCTGTTGCAGACTTTCTTGACCGGGCATCCCATGTTGATATCGATGATTTGCGCACCGTGATCGACGTTGTATTTTGCACACTCGGCCAGCATCTGCGGATCGGCGCCGGCGATCTGCACCGCACGCGGCTCCATCTCGCCATCGTGATTGATGCGGCGTGAAGTTTTCTCGGTCTGCCACAGACGTGGATTCGAGGCGGCCATTTCCGACACCGCATAGCCAGCGCCCAGCTCTTTGCAAAGCTGCCGGAACGGTCTGTCCGTGACACCTGCCATAGGTGCCACAAAGACATTGTTACGAAGGAAATAAGGGCCAATATTCACGGCGTCGTCGCTAGCTCAGGATGAAATCACAAGGGGAAAGGCGTCATTTTATCCCGATTGCCACCACACGCGGGTTTTTGCACATATCAAAGTTCGTCTTCAGACAAGGTATTGGAGCTGCGCAGGTGCTGGGTGGCGTAATGAATCAACTCGTCCAGTCCGCGGCCGTCAGCGCCATAAGTGGCAACCCCTATCGATAAAGCGAGCCGGATCGACCAGTTTTCGATGTTCACCGGATGATTCTTGAAATGGGTAAGAAATGCCTCCGCCAGGTTGTCGGCATCTACCGTATCGGTGGCCGGCAACACGTACAGGAATTCGGTGGCGTTCCAGCGCCCGCCGCTGTCTGTCTTGCGCAGCTGTGCGCCGGTATCTTTGGCAAACGCCGCCAAGATATTGTCGGCTACCGCCCAGCCATACAGATCGTTGATCTTGTGGAAATCGTCCAGTTGGCAATACAGAATCGACAAGGGCGATGCTTCGTCAGCCGCGGCCGCGGCGGTAGCTGCCACCGCTTCTTCGTAGACATGCACGATACGGCGCCGTGTCAGTAAGCCGGTCAGCGAATCGAGCTGCGCCTGGCGGGTAAGCAAATGCGACAAATTGGATTGCTTCCAGATCACTTCGCAAACATGGCCAAACGCCTGAAACGAAGCAAACCCGGTTTCTGAAAAATAATCCTGGCTATCCGCATAAAACACCATCATGCCGTGCATGCGCGCTTTTTCCGAGCGCAGCGGTATGGCTAGCGCGGCCTTGACAGAACAGCGCTCCGGGTGCGATTGCCATGGCGCAAACAGCGCGTTGAAATCACTGTCGTGGCCGGCATCCCAATCCGCAACCTGGGTAAACGGCGCCGCGTAATCAAAACAATCCTTGGCTAACTGCCATTGATCAGACTCGCCCAGCGCCTTGCCGACAATCGCCGCCGGCTTGATCGTGGCGTCCGAGTCGTCCTGGCAAAATCCCACCCATACCAGCCGGATATGCGGACTGGCAGGCAAAATCATTTGGCACAGGCGTTTTACGCTTTCGCGGCCGCTATAGGCTTGAGGCAAGGTTTGCAACAGTTGGTGCAGCACGCCAACCAGCGCCAACTGCTCGTCATTCAGCGTCGAGCCAGCCAAGGGCATGGTCGTGGCCGATTTCCCCGTGGTCCCTTCGACCAATGGCTCAGGGTCAGCGGCACGCTGAGCCCAGGAGGGAAAGAGATTGAGTTTCATGCTTGCAGTCCCGCTGTTGTTTTAATTCTTATCAGCAAGATTAGCACAAGCACACTGCTTTTATCGCAACAGTTTTTGCAGATGCTTAGATAGATTAATAGCGATTATTTGATCTTGCAGTTGAGCATCAACATAAGCATGGACACAATGATTTCCACTCGGCAACAAACGTTTTGTAGATCGGTTTTTTACCTGACTTACTACCCGACTTATTGTTCGATTTATTGCTCAGCTTATTGCGCGTTCATTGATCAATTTCATCCAGCGACAAAGTCTCCAGATGCGACACATCCGCCCAGCCATCCACCCGCAGCGGCTGCGGCCACTCGGGGTTCCAGCTCAGGCGATTGATGCTGGCATTGAAAATATCGCAACAGCGCGGCTGATCCAGCTGCAGTTTGTGCGCAAATCGGTAAATGCAATCGAGTACGCCGCCGTGCGTCACGATTGCAATCCGCCGCGCATTGCCAGATCCCGACAAATTGCGCACATCGAGCAAGGCCGTCAAAGTCGCGACAACGCGCGCGGAGAATTCGCGCATCGTTTCCGCCACATGCTTGCCAGCCGGATAACGCACATCGATATCGCGTTCCATCAACGCCGCGTAGGCTTCAGGAAAGCGTTCGGCTGCCTCCGGGTAACGCAAACCTTCCAGCGCGCCGTAACAACGCTCGCGCAATCCGGCCGCTAGCTGCAGTTTCATACTGCGCGCCGCCGCCAATGGCGCAGCGGTTTGCTGCGCGCGCTGCAGGTCGCTGCAGAAAATCGCATCCAGCGCGACGCCGTCCAGGCTGGCAGCCAGCGCCTGCGCTTGGCGCTCGCCAACAGGATTGAGCTGGATGTCCAGATGGCCTTGCAAACGGCGCTCCAGATTCCAGTCGGTTTCGCCGTGGCGTATCAGTAATATTTGAGTAGTCGACATAAGTTTTCTGCGGAGCCTGCCAATGCTTACAAAGCTGGATTCAAAGTATAAATGGTGACGATGGATTCTTCCGCCAGAATGTGGCCGCGCATAGCTGCCAGCACTTGCGGTCCGGTGAATTTGCCGTCTACCGGCAAACGCGCAATATCCAATGCGTACAATGTAAAAATATAACGATGCACGACCTCGTCGTTCCACGGCGGACATGGACCGTCGTAGCCGAAATAGTCGCCGCTCATCGCTGCATCGCCGGCAAACCAGCCGGTGTAATCATTCAAGCCATGACGCGCGCCGGCAATCGGGCTGCCATAGATGTCGGGACCTGGCTTGCCATGGGAGGTGACCCTGTCGCTGAAACTCCCGGCTTCGATCGAGGCGGCATGCGGTGGCAGGTCGACCAGCACCCAATGAAAGAAATCGACGCGCGGCAGATCGGCCGGCACGGTCTTGCCTTCCTGGTTGACATCGTCGCCGCGCGACGGCACATCGGGATCGTGGCAAATCAGCACCAGCGATTGTGTGCCGGCCGGCGGTTCGCCCCAGCCCAGGTGCGGGTTGTGGTTGGCTGACAACGTGATGTGAGTCTCGGGATTCACCACTGCGAAAGCGAACTCGCCGGGGATATAGGCACCGTCGTTGAATGAATGGCTCCAGAGTTTCATGGTCTAGCTCCCGTCGGTAAAGTTATCAGGCTACAGCAAAACAGACTTATGTTTTAGGCGCCGGCGGTTTTACCTGCAACCAGAAAGTCACCGGACCGTCATTGGTCAAAGACACCTTCATGTCAGCGCCAAAGCGGCCGGTAGCCACCTGAGCGTGCCGGCTGGCAGCTTGCGCGGCGAAATAATCGAACAGACGGCGGCCTTCTTCCGGCGTCGCCGCCGGTGTGAACGAGGGGCGCGTACCTGATTGCGTGTCCGCCGCCAGCGTAAATTGCGGCACCAGCAGCAAGCCGCCGCCAATGTCGCTCAGGCTGCGGTTCATCTTGCCGGCGTCGTCGGCAAACACCCGGTAAGCCAGCAACTTGGCCAGCAGCGCATCCGCTTCTTTTTCGCGGTCTCCGCGTTCAGCGCACAGCAGTACCAGCAAGCCGCCATCGATGGCGCCGACCGTTGCGCCATCCACCACTACGCTGGCATGGCTGACTCGCTGCAACAGCCCGATCATGCGCTCAGGGTGACCCGGGCAAACTTGCGCTTGCCAACTTGTATGACGAAGGTAGCCGCTTCAACTTTCAAGCCTTTGTCGCTGACGACGGCGCCGTCGATCCGCACACCGCCCTGCTCCACCATGCGCAGTGCTTCCGAGGTGGACGGGCACAGGTTGGCTTGCTTCAGCAACTGGCCGATACCCAGCGGCGCGCCGCTCAGGCTCAGTTCCGGAATATCGTCCGGAATGCCACCCTTGGCGCGATTGTTGAAGTCACTCAAGGCATCTTCCGCCGCCTGCTGGTTGTGGAAGCGCGCCACGATTTCTTGCGCCAGCGCAACCTTGATGTCACGTGGATTCTGCCCGCCTTCGACTTGCGCCTTGTAGCCGGCGATCTGCGCCAGCGACTTGAACGACAACAACTCGTAATAACGCCACATCATGACATCGGAAATGCTCATCACCTTGGCAAACATGGTGTTGGCCGGTTCTGTGATACCGATGTAGTTACCCTTCGATTTCGACATCTTCTCGACACCGTCCAGGCCTTCCAGCAAAGGCATGGTCAGGATACATTGCGGCTCCTGGCCGTAATCCTTCTGCAGCTCGCGGCCGACCAGCAAATTGAATTTCTGATCGGTGCCGCCCAGCTCCAGATCGGACTCCAACGCAACCGAATCGTAGCCCTGCATCAGCGGATACAGCAGTTCGTGTACTGAAATCGGGGTGCCGGCCTTGAAACGCTTGGTGAAATCTTCGCGCTCCAGGATCCGCGCCACCGTGTATTTAGCCGACAGCTGAATCATGCCGCGCGCGCCGAGCTTGTCCGACCATTCCGAGTTGTAGCGGATTTCGGTACGGGCCGGATCCAGCACCAGGCTGGCCTGGGCAAAGTAGGTCTTGGCGTTTTCTTCGATCTGTTCGCGGGTCAGCGGCGGCCGCGTCACATTGCGTCCGGACGGATCGCCGATCATGGAGGTGAAGTCGCCGATCAGGAAAATCACGTTGTGTCCCAGATCCTGCAGTTGCCGCATCTTGTTCAGCACCACAGTATGGCCGAGATGCAAATCCGGTGCGGTCGGATCCAGGCCCAATTTGATACGCAGCGGCTTGCCGCTTTGTTCGGAGCGTTGCAGCTTGCGCGCAAAATCGGTCTCGATCAGCAGTTCGTCGACGCCGCGCTTGGTGATCGCCAGTGCTTCCTGGACCCGATCCGACAGAACCAGTGGAGTGTTTTCAACAGCAGCGGCTGCCTTCGGTGACGTGTTTTGAGAATCGTGAGCCATATAGGGAATAAGGGAATAAAAATCCAGCGAAAATGAAATCTAAAAAATTGCGCTTGCGCCTGCACGGAACGGCCGTAACGGGAGGAAATATAGAGCAATTACAAAGGGTTACCAGAAATCAGATTATTCCTACAGCCGTCCAATATAGGCTACGTTATAATCCATGATCCTTTTAATCCCGCCGCAAGTCGTTCAATCAAACAACAACACAAGAATCGGTAGCAAACGGCAAATTTTAACGTATTGCATGTCTCTTAAAGATAAATTCATTAACTTGCGGTCCAGTATCAAGCCATTTTTCAAGCAGATACCCGTCCTGTTTACTGATTCCACGCGCAAAACCCGTATTGTTACCGCTTCTGCCGTAGTGCTGACGCTGCTTGCCTTTGGCGCGGCTGGCGTTGCTCCGGTGTCAACGGATCCCGACGAGGTATCGGTTAAGGCTATTTCCGCAGAACTGGAATTGCCCAGCCTTGGCGAGCAAATCGCAAAACTCGAAGCTCAGCAACAGCTTTATGTTGCCGAGGACAAAATGCGCGCCGGCGACACGCTGGCAACTTTGCTGACCCGGCTTGGCGTGGACGATGATGAAGCCAGCAATTTCATCAAATCCGACAGCCGCGCACGGGCCGTGCTGCGACTCAAGAACGGTACCTCGGTGCAAGCGCAAACCAGCAATGATGGCGTGCTGCAGATGTTGCGCGCGACGATTGTCGACGGCCGTGACGATACTCCCAGGAACCTGGTGATCCAGCGCGACGGCGATAAATTTACTGTCGCTGAAGAAACAGCCACTGTCGAACGACGCATCGAGATGCATACCGGCGTGATTCGCTCCTCGCTGTTCGCGGCGACCGATGCTGCCGACATCCCGGACAGCGTGGCTTCGCAGATCGTGGCCATGTTCGGCACCAACATCAATTTTTCCTCCGACCTCAAGCGCGGCGATCATTTTAATGTCGCTTACGAAACATTTTGGCAAAACGGCCAGTTCCTGCGCGCCGGACGCATCCTCGCCGGCGAATTCGTGAATGGCGGCAAACCGTTCCAGGCAGTCTGGTTTGATGATCCCTCCGGCAACGGCCAAGGCGGCTACTACGGTTTCGACGGCAAGTCGTTGAAAAAAGCCTTCCTGAAGTCACCTATCGCCTTTACCCGTATTTCTTCCGGCTTTTCAATGCGGATGCATCCGATCCTGGGCAAATGGAAAAAACATAGCGGCGTCGATTTTGCCGCCGCCACCGGCACGCCGATCCATGCCACGGCAGACGGCACGATCAACTTTGCCGGCGTCGAAAGCGGCTACGGCAACGTTGTCATCATCAAGCACGATGGCAAGTATTCAACCGTATACGCCCACATGAGCCGGATTGCCCCGAGCTCACGCAAAGGCAACAGGGTTAGCCAAGGCGATGTCATTGGCTACGTCGGCATGACCGGCTGGGCTACCGGCCCGCATCTGCACTATGAATTCCGGGTCGATAACGTGCCGCGCGATCCGCTGTCGGTAGCGGTGCCTACCGTAACGCCGCTGGCCGGCCCCGAATTGCAGCGCTTTAATGCGGTTGCGGCCGACATCACCCACCGCTTTAACTTGTTGAGCGGCAATGAGGTGGCAACCGCGAAAAACATGGCGGCCGCCGCAGCGGCCCCAGCCGCCAAACTGGCGTCGAAATAAGCTTCAGCGGATCCCTGTCTCGCTGCAGCGCGAATAAATATAGAACCGTTGTCGGGTCGTTGATAGAATCAGACGATCTCACAACGGTTTTATTATGCCTACTCCAACCACTCCAACGATTCACAGCGGCTTGTTCATCGGTTTGATGTCCGGCACCAGCCTGGACGGCGTCGACGGCGTCATCGCAGCATTTCCCAGCGGTCCGGCGCAACATCCGGTGGCTACCCTGGCCTCGGCCTACGTGCCATTCTCAGCTTCGCTGCGGGCCGAGTTGATGGCGCTGCAAACTGCCGGCCAGAATGAGATCGAGCGTGAAGCGCTGGTTGCCAATACCCTGAGCTCACACTACGCGGCGTGCGTCGAACGCTTGCTGGCGGATGCCGGCTTGCGGCCGGATCAGATCCGCGCCATCGGTGTCCACGGCCAAACCATCCGTCATCGTCCCGAACTCGGCTTCACACGACAGGCTAACAACCCGGCGTTGCTGGCCGAACTGACGGGGATAGACGTCATCGCCGATTTTCGCAGTCGCGACATTGCCGCCGGCGGCCAGGGTGCGCCGCTGGTGCCGGCGTTCCATCAAGCAGTGTTCGCCGATCCGGCGCAAACCCGGGTGGTGGTGAATATCGGCGGAATTGCCAACATCAGCGTGCTGCATGCTCAAGCTGATGTTCAAGCGGATACTCAAGCAACGCCTGAGCAAAACCGTGACGTCATAGGTTTCGATACCGGACCGGGCAATGTGCTGATGGATCTGTGGATCAAGCGCCATCATGGCAAGGATTACGATGAGAACGGCATGTGGGCGGCCTCCGGCAAGCCTGTAGCATCCTTGCTCGACGCCATGCGCAAGGAAGAATATTTTTCCGCCGCGCCGCCCAAGAGCACCGGCCGCGACCTGTTTCACGCCGACTGGCTGGCTCGTCATCTGAGCCATTTCCCGCAGCAACTTTCTCCTGGCGATGTGCAAGCAACCCTGGCGCAGCTGACTGCCACCACCATTGCAGACGCCATCGCCCAGCACGCCCCGGCAACGCAAACCGTGTATGTCTGCGGTGGCGGCGCCTATAACCCGTATCTGATGCAACAACTGGCGCACGCCCTGCAACAACGGCATCTGGCGGCAGCAGTGCAATCCACAGAAGCACTCGGGATTGCCCCCAACCACGTTGAGGCGGTGGCTTTCGCCTGGCTGGCGTTGCGTTTCGACCAGCGCTTGCCGGGCAACTTGCCGCGGGTGACCGGCGCGCGGGATTTACGGATTCTGGGGGCGCTTTATCCGGCGTAACTGAAACTGGCAGGAAGTGGAGCCGACATCACGGCAAACAATAAAAACATGCAATAAACATACAATAGAAAAAGGACGCCCGAGGATTTCTCCCCGGCGTCCTTTTTTAAAGAACCGCTTGTCAGTTGAGCTTGATCAGGCCGAGAACGAAGAACCGCAGCCGCAGGTAGTCGTTGCATTCGGATTCTTGATCACGAATTGCGCACCTTCCAGGTCATCCTTGTAGTCGATTTCAGCGCCGACCAGATATTGATAGCTCATCGAATCGATCAACAACTGCACACCATTTTTGCTCATGGTGGTGTCATCTTCATTGACGATTTCATCAAAGGTGAATCCGTACTGGAAACCGGAGCAACCGCCACCCTGCACGAAAACGCGCAATTTGAGGTCTGGGTTGCCTTCTTCTTCGATCAGCTGCGCAACCTTGGCGGCGGCGCTATCGGTAAACACGATCGGGGATGCGACTACATCTTGAATTTCAGCGACAGCATTCATTTTTGGCTCCTGCGGGATACATACAATACTGCATTATAGGCTCTCGCCTAAATTCATGCAGACTAAGCCCCAAATCCTGGTGTGAGTGTTGTTTTAGGCAGATTGCGACATGGCAAGCTTCAGCACCGGCTCAGCGACATTCTGTTCATGGGTCAGTTTGCCGCTTACCAGTGCGCCGCTATGCATTTCCAGCGCCTTGTAATTGACATCACCGGTTATGCGGGCTTTCGGCTGCAATTCAAGCAGTTCGGCAGAATAAACATTGCCGCTGATCTCGCCGTTGACCACCAGATGTGCGACCCGCACGTCGCCCTCTACCTTTGCGCTTTCGGAAATCACCAGGACACTGGTTACACCCGCTTCGGCCACAACGTTGCCTTTTACATGGCCGTCAATACGCAGGCCGCCCTTGAAGTGAACATCGCCCTCGATGCTGGTGGACGAGCCGATCAAGCTATCGATAGTGCTCTTTGCTTTGCGGTTGAACATGATGTTTCCTTTTTTACAAATTAGAGGTTTGCTGCGCGCGTATCTGGCCTTTTTCCATCACCTTGGCCTGGATCGCCTTGACCACGGCGCCTTCCGGCAAAGTCAGTTCGGCCTCGACCCGCTGGTAATACTTGAAATCCAACTGGGAGGCAGCTTTTTCCGTAGCCGTGGCGTTGGCGCCAGGGAAAGTCAGCACAGTGCTTTTGCCCGCCACCGTGGCAGTGACTAATAGTTGCACATTCCCAACAAAATTGGGACCCTTACCGCCTTGCATGATCAGCATCCGATAGCGCAATTGCGTCGGCGTCAATAATTCTGCGGTCAGGCGCTGAATGGTGATGCCTTGCTTGCCCGTCGCATTTGGCAACAGACCTTCAAAAAACGCCAGATCCTCTTTCAGCTTGGCATTTTCGGTTTCTAGCACCTTGATCTGCTGGCCCAGTTGTTCTTGGGCCGCCTTCTCGATATTGAGCCGGCTTTCGGCGGCATTGACGGTGCTTGAGAAACGATCCCTTTCAGCCGTCAAGGCCCCTACTTTTTCATTCAGATCTGCCAGCTGCTGTTGTTGCTGCTTACTGGCCGCCGGGCTGTGGCCCGTGAAATCGCGCCCCAAGTCGTAGATCCACATCGCGACGGCGCCGCCAAATCCCAGAACCAAGACCAGGAAAATCGCTTTCAATGGCCATGGATAATGGCTTTTAACCGTCATTTTCGGCGCCGAAATCGACATGCGCCGGACCCACAACTTATATTTCATCGCGGCCGGCCCTGTCGCTCAAAGACCGGTGCCAATGACACAACTGCGGACCACATCATGGCATTACGGGCACGTGCAGCAAACCGGTAGTCTCTTCCAGGCCGAACATCAGGTTCATACATTGCACCGCCTGGCCAGCCGATCCTTTGACCAGATTGTCCTGAACCACCAGCACCACCAAGGTGTCGCCGTTGTCAGGACGGTGCAAGGCGATCCGCAGCATGTTCGAACCACGGGTGGAACGGGTTTCCGGATGCGAGCCGAACGGCATCACATCGACAAACGGCTCATCCTTGTATGCATCCTCAAACAGCGCCTGCAGCGCCGCATTGTCGATATCCTTGGTCAGACGCGCGTAAATGGTCGAATGCATGCCGCGAATCATCGGCACCAGATGCGGCGTAAACAACAGACCGATTTTTTTGTCGGTCAACTTGCCCAGTTGCTCGACTGTTTCCGGCGAATGCCGATGGCCGGATACGCCGTAGGCCTTGAAATTGTCGCTGGCTTCCGAGTACAGCATACCGATTTCCGTCTTGCGGCCACCGCCCGATACGCCCGATTTGCAATCGGCGATCAGGTGCGAGGCATCAACCACATCGGCCTTCAGCAACGGCGCCAGGCCGAGTTGCATGGTAGTTGGATAGCAACCTGGATTGCCGATGATGCGCGCGTTCTTGATCGCGGCGCGGTTCAGCTCCGGCAAGCCATATACGGCTTCTTTCAGCAGTTCGGGGCAGCTGTGCTGCAACTTGTACCACTTCTCGAACACCGCAGTGTCTTGCAGGCGAAAATCGGCGGCTAGATCGATCAGCTTGACGCCGGCTTCCAGCAGCTCAGGCGCTTGCGCCATGGCGACGCCATGCGGGGTGGCGAAGAACACCACGTCGCACTCAGTCAGGCGCGCTTTCTCAGGCGCCGAAAATGCCAGCGCAACGCGGCCGCGCAATGACGGATACATGTCGGCGATCGGCATGCCGTCTTCTTTGCGTGAAGTCACCGCCTGCAATTGTGCATGCGGATGGGTTGCCAGCAAACGCAGCAACTCGACCCCGGTATAGCCCGTACCACCCACAATCCCGACTTTGATCATCTTATTTCCTCGCATGGAGCTGTATTTTTTTAACCCGATTTTCAAGCAGGATTTTCGACCCGACTTGCCAAATCCGATATGAAATTTATACGATGTTGGACCCGGTGTTTTGGGTAAATTGCCGCCAAGAGCTGGCTATTTTATCAGCCTATGAATTGCTTAGGGCTGCTTAACATTCAAATCGGAAAACCCTTACAATTGCAGGCTCCGCAGCACTTTTCCGAATGTTAATCTTTCGCAAATAGATGCCGCAAAGGGAGCAAACAAATGACAAAAAGCCGCCAGGCGCGAACCTGGCGGCTTTTCGATATTCTGAAAGCGTAGATTAGCGCTTGGAGAATTGTTTTGCGCGACGTGCTTTGCGCAAACCGACCTTCTTACGCTCAACTTCACGTGCATCACGTGTAACGAAGCCGGCTTTCGACAGTTCCGATTTCAACGTTGCATCGTAGTCGATCAGAGCACGAGTGATACCGTGGCGAACTGCACCAGCCTGGCCGGACTCGCCGCCGCCGCTGACATTGACTTTGATGTCGAAAGTTTCGACATGGTTAGTCAGTTCCAGTGGTTGACGAATCACCATCAAACCGGTTTCGCGCGAAAAATATTCATTCGCTGGCTTGCCGTTGACGATGATCTGGCCGGAGCCGGACTTGATGAAGACGCGAGCCACTGCACTCTTGCGACGGCCGGTTCCGTAATTGTAGTTACCGATCATGTCTATTCCTTAGAGTTCGAGTGCTTTAGGTTGCTGCGCAGTGTGCGGATGGCTGCCATCTGCGTACACTTTGAGCTTCTTGATCATGGCGTAGCCAAGCGGACCCTTAGGCAGCATGCCCTTGACCGCTTTTTCCAGCGCACGACCTGGAAAACGCTGTTGCATTTTCTGGAAATTTGTTTCGTAGATGCCGCCTGGGTAACCGGAGTGACGGAAGTACGTCTTGTCGGTTGCCTTGGCGCCAGTGACGCGCAGTTTACCTGCGTTGATGACGACGATGAAATCGCCGGTATCAACGTGAGGAGTAAATTCGGGTTTGTGTTTGCCGCGCAGTCGGAGTGCCACTTCGCTGGCAACACGTCCGAGGACTTTGTCCGTCGCGTCAATCACGAACCAATCACGCTGGACTTCATGGCCCTTAGCGGAAAAAGTTTTCATGTTGACTTCCTAACTAGTTTAATTCGCTCAAATGGTGGTTCCATCGCTATCGAAAACCGGCTTTCAGACCAGATCTTTGTCTTGCATTAGCGACAGACTCTGCCTTGTTATCTTTTCCTGAGCAAACGGAAAAGCCGTAAATTATAGCCTTTTCAAGGACTTGGCGTCAAACCTATTGAATAAAAATGCCATTTACGCTAGGAATTGTTGTAAATGCGGTTGTAAATACGACGGCAAATCCGCCCGGCTACTGTAGCTGCGGATAAAAGAAAACCCGAACTGCGCCTGGCATCGGGTTTAAATCCACTCCAGCGGAGGGGTGGAGGAGACATTGCATCGGTTGCCGGGAATCAACAGGCCCGTAATCGTTAGATTGATCTTAGCAAACGGAATTGTGCGTCGCAAGGTGAAAAACCGCGGTATTTACCAAAAATGTTGGCCCAGCTTTCTTTTCGACAAGAAAACCAAGCGAAACCACAGCCGCCAAGAGCAGTTAGAATATTGCGACACAATCACTTCTCACGAGATCCTATGGAATGCACAGTTCGCTGGACCGGCTTGTCCGGCATGACGTTTTTAGCCGAAACCGGCTCCGGCCATATATTGACGATGGATGGCGCACCTGACGGCGGCGGCCGCGACCTGGCGCCGCGCCCGATGGAAGTGGTGCTGGCCGGCACCGGCGGCTGCACCGCTTATGACGTGGTGCTTATCTTGCGCAAAAGCCACCAGGACATCCGTGGCTGCGACGTCACGCTGAAATCGGAGCGGGCCGAGAAAGAGCCTAAGGTATTTACCAAGATTCATTTCCACTTCACGGTGCGCGGCCGCAATCTGAAGCCTAACCTGGTGGAACGTGCGATCAAACTGTCGCATGAGAAATACTGTTCGGCTTCGATCATGCTGGAAAAGACCGCCGAGATTACCCATTCGTTTGAAATCGTCGACGACCTGGCGGAGCCAACAGCCAGTGCATGATGTTTTGCAGGGTGGGCAGGACTTTCTGCCCACCCTACAAAATCAGATGTAGTAGGCGACCGTCGTCATCACCTTGGACATCGCCTGCATGACCTTTTGCGCCGACAGCGGCATATCGGCCGCTCCTAATGTGCGCGCCGCTTCGCCGTGGGCGATTTCATCGTCGCGCATCTGCTCGACGATGGCGCGCGACTTGGCGTCTTGCAGAGGCAGTTTTTCAAGATGGCTGCTCAGATGCTTTTCCACCTGGCGCTCGGTTTCCGACACAAAACTCAGGCTGCGCACGTCGCCCAGCCGCGCCGCCAGCGTTCCCAGCGCGTAAGAACCTGCGTACCACAACGGGTTCAGCAAGCTGACATGTGAGCCCAGCTCGCGCAGCCGTTCTGCAGTCCAGGCCAGATGGTCTTCCTCTTCCCTGCCCGCTGCGGCAAACTGTTGCTTGATCGGCTCGCCTTGGGCAAAGCGCCCCTGGGCGTCGTACAGCGCCTGGGCGCAGACTTCACCGACATGATTGATGCGCATCAGACCGGCGCTGTGACGCTGCTCGGCGGCGTCCAGCACACCGTCAGGCGCCTGCAAGGCCGGATTCGGCCGCGAAGCCGAAGCTTGCCCGGTAATCACGCGCAAGGCGTTGTCGAAATCGGCGATGGCTCTGTCTATGAATGGCATGCTGGGATCGTTTATCAAATTAAGTGGCTGAATTTTATCAGGCCGGCATCATTTGTTGCGCTTTGGCCGGAATACTGCGGTATCCGCATAAAAAGCCTGGTCCTGACCACCGCTCCAGCCAGGCACACCTAGCACAGGCAACGGTGTCAAACGGCCGATCAGGGCATCTTGCTGCGCCAGATCGGCGGCGATACTTTGGTCGATCCAGTCACGCCTGGCATCATCTGCCAGTGCGAAAAAGGATTCGGGCACGCTCAGCACCAAAGTATGCGCGGTAATCGCCTTGTAGGGCTGCACCAGCTTTTCGAGCAAGGCGTGGCCAAACAGCCAGACCTCGACCTCCCCCGCAAACATGTAGCCCTGTTCGACAAACACTTGTTGCCATTGATGTTGGCGCAGAGCGGCAATCAGCGCTTGCCCCGCGGCATTGTCCGGCACTAGCAGCAAGGCGGCATTTTCATCAAAGATGGTGGCGGCATCGCGCGCCGCGCCGCGTGGTTTGCTGCTGCCGGAGAGCGTCCCGGCCTTGGCAAGTTCAGCCGCTTGCAGCGCGTTCAGGCGCGCTTTGATTGCGGGAAATGACAACCAGATCAGCGCATTCAGGAAATCGTGGAGATTGTCGCGTGTCGGCACTTTGCCGCTGTTGCCGATAAATGCTTCATAAGCAGTCGCTGCCGGCAGTTCGGTTTGCGCGACAAAGCTGATCGGCAAACCCTGATAATTGCGGATGCCGAGCTCTTGCGCGATGGTATTCAAGGTCAGCCGCCAGTCGTCGGCTGCGCTCAAGCGCTGACCGAGAACGCGAAACGGTTTGAGCCAGGGTTGAGACCAATCAATGAGGGCAGCGGGAGTAGACATTTGCCGCGCATTTTACCTCGCGCAGGCAATTCAGCCCAATGCTCTCTGTTGCAGCAAATTGTCGAGGCCGATCTCAGCGAAAGCATCGGCACAGCGCACGACTTCGCCGATGACAATAATGCTGGGGCTGCCGAGGCCGCTGTCATGTAGCGCTTGCGGCAGCTGATCCAGATTGGTCAACAACTGCGCTTGCGTAGCCAGCGTCGCCGACTGGATCACCGCAACCGGCGTCGAGCCGGCCATGCCTGCATCCAGCAGACTGTGCTGCAACTGTCCGCAACGCGCCACACCCATATACACCACCAGCGTCATGCCGGTCGCCACCAGCGCCTTCCAGTTCGGCTGCGTGGCCTCGTTCTTGCCATGGCCGGTCACGAAAATCACGCCCCGGCTATAGTCGCGATGGGTAGCTGCGATACCGATACTGGCCGCTGCCGCCATGCCGCTGGTAATTCCCGGCACCACTTCGACTGTCACGCCTTGCCGGCGCAAGTGGGCGCGTTCTTCGCCACCGCGGCCGAACAGATAGGGATCGCCGCCTTTCAGGCGGACCACGCAATGACCAGCCTGTGCCTCCAACACCATCAGGCGTTCGATGAACTCTTGCGAGGTCGACTGGCAACCGCCACGCTTGCCGACATGGATCACGCGGGCGCGATCCTGCGCATGCACCAGCACTTCCGGATTAACCAGGTCATCCACCAGCAACACATCGGCCTGGGCGATTGCCTTTACGGCCTTCAGCGTCAGCAAGTCGGGATCACCCGGCCCGGCGCCGACCAGCATCACCTTGCCTTGTTGTTCCATAGTCTTCATATTCGTCCTCTTGCTAAGCATCACGCCGCTTGCGCGACCGGATGAGCTTGCTTGCGATACAGGAACTCCAGCACCGAGGTCCGGTATTCGGCGTACAGCGGATCCTGCGCCAGCGCCACACGTTCGCGCGGCCGGGCCAGCCTTACCTGCACAATATCGCCAATGGTGGCGGCCGGGCCGTTGGTCATCATCACGATACGATCCGACAACAACACCGCCTCATCGACATCGTGGGTCACCATCACTACCGTCGATCCGGTCTTGGCGACGATCTTCAGCAATTCATCCTGCAGGTGGGCGCGGGTTAACGCGTCCAATGCGCCGAACGGCTCGTCCATCAGCAATACTTTCGGCTCCATCGCCAAGGCGCGGGCAATGCCGACCCGCTGTTTCATGCCGCCGGAAATTTCATGCGGACGTTTTTGTCCGGCTGCCGTCAATCCCACCATCGCCAACGCCGCCTTGGTGCGTTCCTTCAAGGCGTTTTTGCCTTCGGTAGCGGCAAATACACGCTCCACGCCAAGGTAGATATTTTCGTGACAGGTCAGCCAAGGCAAGAGCGAATGATTTTGAAACACTACCGCGCGTTCCGGCGACGGTCCGGCAATTTCGCGGCCGGCGCAAATCAACACACCGTCGCTAGGTAATAGCAGGCCGGCGATTAAATTCAACAAGGTCGACTTTCCGCAACCCGAATGGCCGATCAAGGTTACGAACTCGCCCTTGCGTACAGTCAGGTTAATATCGCGCAGGGCATGAAACTGGCCCTTGCTGGTATTGAACACCATTTCGGCTTGATGGATATCGATGAATCTGGCGTCACGTTGCTCCATAATTTTCCCCGTCATTACTCAACTATTTCGTTGTGCAATGGATTAACTTGAAACCTGTTCGTAAGTGAACGCCTTCGCCAGCGCCACCAGCAATTGCTCTAACAGCAAACCGACCACACCGATCACCACAATCGCGATGATGATATGCGGCACGTTGAGATTATTCCATTCGTCCCAAACCCAGAAGCCGATGCCGACACCGCCAGTCAGCATTTCAGCGGCGACGATCACCAGCCAGGCAGTGCCGATTGCCAGCCGCACTCCGGTCAGCATGTACGGCAATACTGACGGAAAAAGAATCTTGGTGATGATTTTCCACTCCGACAGATTCAGAACGCGCGCCACGTTCATGTAATCCTGCGGCACTCTCTGTACGCCAACCGCGGTGTTGATGATCATGGGCCAGATCGAGCAAATGAAGATGGACCAGATCGCTGCCGGATTGGCCGATTTGAACACTAGCAAGCCGATCGGCAACCACGCCAACGGCGATACCGGTTTCAGCAGACTGATGATGGGACCGAACATGCTGGACAGGAATTTGAAGCGGCCAATCATGAAGCCCAATGGAATCCCGACCAGCGCCGCCAGACCGAAACCGACAGCGACTCTTTGCAGCGAAGCCAGGATATTCCAGCCGATGCCCTGGTCGTTGGGACTGGTCCGGTAGAACGGATCTGCGAACAATTTGATCGCTTCCTGCACGGTCACCATCGGCGTCGGGAACTGGCTGTTGTTCATCGCAATGATTTGCCAGATCAGCACCAGGAATGCCAGGCCGAGCAGCGGCGCAATGATTTGCATCAGCCAGGACGGCATGCTGCTGCGACGATTGGTCATTTTCAGGACTGGCCGAGGAGTGACGACAGCCGCGTCGACCGCGGCCTCTACCGTAGCACTCTCCACCGTTGGCGCCTGACGATTTGCATTTGCCGCTGTATCCATGATTGCACTCATATAGGCTCCGAAATAAACCGCGCTTCCGCTTGGTCTGGATTGACGGTCTGGCTT
>FTFY01000619.1_pt1 | contig 25034 bp, 16 predicted proteins | sample 1640561 | NCBI WGS metagenome assembly FTFY01 (sample SAMEA3914789, study PRJEB12502) | metagenome | biome: forest; material: soil | place: Canada | collected 2011-07-03 | depth 0.3 m | reverse complement strand
GCATAAATCGCACCGCGATATGTGCGTGAAATCAGCATAAAACCTAATGAAATCAGCGAATTACAGTAAAAGGCGCTTGTCCGTGGCGCCGATGATGGATTGGACTGAATTAAGCTTGTAAGTCCCTATTCATAAGGCTTATCTGTCTTTATGTAGCATTTTTGTAGCAATGGGGTTTCATCGAGTTGTTGATCAAGAGGGCTTTACGAAGGCTTCTGCCAGTTTTTGCCAGTCTTTTATAAAGAGCGGGCGAGGTCGTTTACCTAACGCGAGGAATTGAGTTTGGATAAAGCCCATCATTCCCCAGTCGCGATGAGTTGAGTCGCACTTTAGTGAAAAAAAGCCATGAATGCCGGTTTCAGATATTACTTGGCCGGCCATCTCCAAGTCGGCAACGGACATTATCGAATAGGGCATAGTATCGAGCATGTCGGCACTCAAGCCCGCAGCTAGCAGCTTGGTACTTACTCTTTCCCGGATTATTTTGGTTGCCGTAAAATTGATGAAGAACCAATCCTCGAGCGTAACTATTAGCGGATAGATTGGACGTTCGTTGGGTGTCCAAGGGGTTTTTCCCGATGTTGCGTCGACAATATTCTTATAGTTCTGAACGATAGCATCCACCATCACATCTAGTTGTCCGCTGAAATCGTGTCCTTGAGTCAGGAACTTGGCATCATACGTGAGCCGCTTTGTCTTGCACTCTACAAAGAGATTCGCACTGTCGTCAGTTACGATCCAATCGGCGCCATGTTTAAGGTCTTTACCAACATGGTATGACTCCTCGGGTATTAACGAAAACTGCGGTGCTGGACAACATTCCTCTATCACTTCGCCGACGTATGCTTGAAAGGCGTCGCCAAATAACTGAGGGAATCCTGGCGCGCTGACCAAATCGTAATATAGGCCACTCGTTATTCTTTTGAGTAGCAATGTTGGCAGGGGACAGATGAGCCTGTCCGGATGGGCCGGAAATATAGAGATTAACGGCGTGGATTGCAATGCGTTCAATGTGTACAGCCAGTCATCGTTGAACGATTCTTTCTCTTTGAGATTCTTTCTCAATGCCTCAAGACTGATGGAAAATAGTGTAAATAATTTATCAGACTGCTCTCTTGATATTCCAATGCAGTTGTAGTCTGTCCTAGTAGTCAATCCAGGCTGGCTCATTACACGACCAACAATAGCGAAACCAAACTGATAAAGCTGAGTGACGGTCATTCCAATTTTATTGATAACTATATTCTCAATAGCGGTCGCGCCAAAGATTTTGTGATACCGGATGAGCGTATCTAGTGTCGTAGGGGTCTGCGCGGGAAATTGGCGATTGGTAAGGCGTTGGAGGACTTCGAAAATGTCAAAGTCCTCCGTAGCGGTTGCTGACGTGTGATTGGCTGATATCTGATTGTCGATTCGCCGAATGTGGCTAATGGCGTCCGTAATACCTTTTAATGTGGCAAGCCCTTTGCCGCTGGTGGTTGACGAATTGATGATCGCCTCCCGTGCTAAGGTCTCCAGCTCCCACGAGTAAACGGGCCAATCCCCGTTCATTGTGAGAGAAACAGGGCGTCCGTATATGTTGCGTAAGTCGAAGTGTGGAGGTAGTGGAACGTTGTCAGTAAGATGGCAGCCAAATGCCCATATATCAATTAATGACTGTTCTAACGAAAAGTTGCGTAAGGAATTTCTTAATGGCTTGTACGCATCGTAGATATCCATTCGAATTCCTCGTCATGTTTGCTATGACTGGGAATTCTAGAGGTTTATCAAGTATCCGTATAGCGAAGCTGGCGACGTTATGAACGATGGCTTTTTATTGATTCGTCCCGACATTTGTCCAAGTACGCACCCACATCACGCACGTCAGCCACAAGATGTTTTCCAGCCTTTCTGGTGGGAATTGGGAACGAATCCGCACCAATTCTATTATGCGCAGTGCCGACGGCAATACCTATTTCTTGACAAACTTCGGCTAAAGTCAAAATCATTCGTTCATATTTCAGTCCAAGAAACAATGCGGCTTTCATTGCGCTCCTTCTGAAATGTCAGACCTGCGGAGCGCAAGCAGTGGCACGGCCTGAAAGATGCCCGGCCGTTGATGCTCCAGCTCGATCCACGTATGCAGTTCGCCATTGCCCAGGTCGCGCCACAGGTCGCTGGCGTAGCCTGCCTGGGTGCCTTCGTCGGTGTCGAATGTGACGCGATCGCGAACCTTCACGGTAATATCTCGATTTGCCTTATTCATGGAAAGCCCCCAGGAGCAAGCCGACCACCAGGCAGATGACGATGACTAATGCCGCGAAGTAGGACAGTACGCCGTGGTAGCGGATCTGGAATCGCTTTAACGTCGGCTGAATGGTTTCGGCGATTCCAAGCAGGGCGAAAGCCATTAGCGAATTTAGGCATGCGTGCATGAGTATTTTCATAGGTCTTTCTCAGTAATAAAAATTCGTGGGTAAGGGCAGGCGCCGAGCGCCGCCCAACTGGTGACAAGGCGCTTCCGCGCCGCCATGTCGTCTTTCTCATACGCGGCCACTTCCTGCCGGCGTGTGTCTTCGCACTGCTCATTCATCGCAGTGGCAAATTTGTCAGTTTCCCGCTCAAGCTCTTTCGATTTTTTATCAATCGCGGCCCAGTCAGTCGGCTGATACGGTGGCTGCGGATTTTTTTCGATGAAATCAGCAAGTCGGACTGCAATTGCTGCTGATTCCTCCGGCGTTAAAACTGAAGTCGGGACTTTCTTTTTAAACTTTTTCGTACAGTTATTTACACCAGTCCAAGGAAGGTCAAAAGCAACAGCTTTGGCGGCGCCGACGACCGTCCATTGATAGCGAACTGATTCGTACACTGCGCGGGGATTCCATGCGTGATAAATCCCGCATGGCTTTTCTGTCTCATAGGTCGCGTACTTGCCTTCGACCACGGTGCTACGCGTGGCAATCTTGACCAAGCCCTTGCGACCGACCAGGGGGCCACCCTGCGCCCGCAGGTAATCGCTGTAGGAGGCTTGCTTGATCGTCTTGACCGTTTCGACGCGCTTGCCGTTAACGATATTGACCTCAGTCGCCTTAATAGTCTGGACAGCCTGCCAGGCCGATTTAACGGCGTCGGGTGCGTTGATAATGCTTTCACTCTTAACACGCCGTAATTCGCGCCAGGGGCCTATAGGCGCGCCGCCCACCTGCTGAAACTGCCGGATACCCCACGTCTGCGCCCAGAAGCAAACGCGTTGACTAGGCGTCAGCAGTTCGTCGCCAGCCAGGTCGTCGGTCACGATGTAGGTGCGGCCGTCTTCACGCATATGGTGTTCGCCAACATGTTCGCCGTCGATGTTCTTGGCAATGTATTTAGCGATGTAACCAGCAGCAGTACCCTTGCCGGCTTCGATGCGGACCAGCTTGACTCGATTCTTATCGGCGCCGCGTTCATCGCCGTCTTCAATCAGTGCGTAGGCCGTGATAATCGCCTCGTAGCGCTCCTGGTGCTCAAGCGGTACAAACATCAGCATGTGCCAGTGCGGACAACCATCGTGATGTGGTTCAGCAATGCGGAAGCCATACGCATGGATACCGTCGCGGTGCAGCTTGGAACGAATGCGTTTCCATACATCACACAGATACAGTTGGGCATCGCGCGGCGTGGGTTCACCGAACTCGATATATTTCGGGTTCGATTCACCGCTCTTGCTCAACACGGCATGATATTTACTCGGCGCCGTGATCGTTGCAAACAGGCCGACATGACCCAGGTCGAGAGCGATTTCCTCGAAGCCGCGTATGCGTGTCATCAGTTCACCGCGCCGATTGGACTTGTTTGCCATGCCGAGCGCTGCCAAGGCGTCCAGGCTATAGACCTGGCCGTTTTCGTTCTGCAGCTCGATGGAGGCCAGTAGCTTGGCGTTCTGCTTATTGCGACGCTGCTGGCGATAGGCTGTTTCATTGCTGACGTAGGAGCCCGCCTTGTAATTGGTGAAGCCGAGGCGGATCGCCATGTGTTCGCAGCGACGTGCATGGGCTTTGCGAATGCCGCGTAGCCACCAAGCCTTGTCCAGCGCACGGCGAATTATTTCGCTTTCTGTTTCGCCTGTAGGTGCGGGCACGTCATGACGGTCGCAGAGATTGTGAATCGCGGACACTATGGCGTCCAAGGATTGCAGATCGGCGCAGAACTGATAACAGTTACGAGCTGCAGTGTCTGCCGCTCGATACAGCGCTTCATCGGGGGCATCAGGCGGCGGCAAGTAATGATCGGCAGACCAAATCTCGTCGATAACGTCGATCTTGTGCTCATGCTTCGCCATGCCGTCGCGCTCGAACATCTCGCGCAGAGCGCGACCTATGCGTCTTGGTAGTCCGGTGATGGACTCGGAGGAATAGAATCGATAGCTCATGCCGCTATGTCGTCCGATTGCAGATATGCATGTGCAACGTGCCGGTTAGCGCGTTTGAATAACCCGCTCATTATCGGCCTTTGATAATGCCGGCGATTTGCAGCAATGGACCGGCCATCATCAGGCAGCAGCCGAGCGCGATAGCACACAGATCGAGAAAGAGTTTTTTCACGCAGTCACCTCTTGATTGGTGACCAGTTCGCCCATGGCCAGCGCATTCAGACCAGCATTGAGATGGAGGCGAAATTCATGCTGACTGCCGTCACTAAAATGAAAGACAATCGTTTGAATTGAGTAAATCCCATGGTCAGGATCTGGGTGTAGGCGCGCTGCTAATGGCCCGACTGTGATTTTTTTGAGATCGGTGAAAGTCGATTGTGTAGACATGGTTTGCTTTCTTAAGGGTAAGCGAGTCCCGCACGCGTTATTTCAGGCGTTGCAGATTGATATCGAATTGGGGTAAAGCTGGCTAAGGAAGCGTTATGGTGGCGCCAGGATGTCGCAGGTATTCGTCATGGATACCTTGTTATCCCGCTGTCAGGATGCATGGACACGGGTGTTCCTGACGTGCTTGGACAACTGGATGTTGACGCCAGGGTCGGGTATGGCGGACGGCGATAAGGTGCGCAATACCTCCAGGCTCGCGACAAAGGTATGACCGCACTCAGGGTTCTTGCACATGTAGGTAATCTCCATCATCATGTCCGACATCGTGCGGCTGTTTGCGGCACGCACGCGATGTTGGCAATGCGGGCACGGAATACTGATAACTCTCACGCCAATGTCCTTTTTATCTGGTGTAGGGTGCGACCTCTGGTGTCGAAGTGCTTCGACTCTGTTCGAATTTTCTAAGTGACGAAATACATGGACGGTGCCGGAAGCAGTCAATTAGTGACTTGCTCATGCTCATACACCTGCAACCCGCGCAGAAAGATGATGCGGATAAACGACGCACGTGACCGGATTTCGGCTTCCGCAAACTGATCTGTTTCGATAGGCAGTTTTTCGGTGCTCGTCGTGCTTTTGGCTTTCGGTCCATAGAGTATTATTTACAATCGTTGCTGGAATAACCTTAAATATAGTATTCAATAAGATTCATGTAAAACGAAAATACAAGTGATTTAGATACTTTCGGTTCTCGCTTGCGTAAAGAACGCGTGCGCTTGGGCCTCAATCAAACTGATTTCGCTGAGATTGGCGGTGTTCAAAAAGACGGTCAGGTGAAATATGAGGCGGATAAGAGGGAGCCTGGGACGGCCTATATGACTGCAATTGCTGCTGCGGGAGTCGATGTCTTGTATGTTCTGACAGGCGTGATTTCCGATCCGGCGAGCGAAGACGAAGTGGAGCTTCTGTCAGGTTATCGAGATTTGGATGAGCGCAGCAAAGCAAGTGTTCTGGGAATGATTGACAGTCTGAGGCCAAGGCGGCACTTCTTCAGTGTTAATTTAAGTGATGAAGATCTCGAGCTTTTTACCAAGCGAGCGGAAAAGGAAGGTGTACCTGTTGAGGTCATGGTAAGAAAGATGATTGTGGCAAATACCGAGAAAGTCTTGGGGTTGCCACCTCGTCCAAGCGGTCGTACGAAAATCGACACTGCTGCTGGTAGCGAAATTGGGAAAAGCGTGCGCACAAACATGACCGCTATAGCCGAAGTCAAAAAGAAAAAAGATTCGGGAAAATGATCTAATGCGTTCTCGATCTGGCGGCCACACATCCGGCGTCGGCGCTTGCCCAAGCAAGCCACTCTAATCAATTTAGTGTGATATCGGGATGTTCGGCATCATTTCAATTGTATAAATTGTGCTTTGATCTGGCAAAACATGTTCGAACGTGAAGATTGCCATTCGATCAAAGCTGGCCCGTAGAATCGCTTTCCTTGAGCGCCTGCAATGCAGCGTGGTTGCGGTCATTGGCTATTTCTGACCTTTGGCATTAGCATGAATACGCTAACGTAAGCCATCTTCATAATTATGGTTCACGGCTCAAAAACTATGTCCTACGTCGTGGATCTCCGAGTTATTTCAGTTGAACGCTGTCTTTTTCGATAACGAAATGGGCGACCTTCTCTGCGGACATCGGCCTTCCAAAGTAGTAGCCCTGCATCATGTCGCACGAACTGTCTCTCAAGAAATTCAATTGTGACTCGTTTTCTACGCCCTCTGCCACCACTTCCAGACGTAAACTGTGTGCCAGCGCAATAATACTTTTAACTATCGCGGCGTCATCCAGATCATGGGGGACATCGCGCACGAAGGACTGGTCAATCTTGATGATGTCGACCGGAAAGCGTTTCAGATACGCAAGTGAAGAATAGCCGGTACCGAAATCGTCGATAGTCAGTCGTACGCCGAGAGCGTGTAGTCGGTGCAGCGCTTGCAAATTATCTTCAGCGTTTTCCATGAAAGTGTTCTCTGTGATCTCTAACTCCAGCAGATGCGACGGCATCCCGGTTTCTGCTAGAATCCGCTCGACTGTAGAGGGGAAGTCGGTTTTTAGCTGCCGAACGGAAAAATTTACCGCAATCCTTATTGCTGGCATACCTGACTTGACCCAGCTCTGCTGTTGAGTACATGCAGTACGCAAAACCCAGGTGCCGATTACGCTGATCAGGTCGGTTTCTTCAGCAAGTGGAATAAACTCTTTGGGAGCAAGCATGCCTCTGGTCGGATGGCGCCAACGCACTAGTGCTTCCACACCGACGACGCGGCCTGTGTCGAATCGCATTTGCGGTTGATAGAGCACCTCCAGCTCGTGCCGATTTATCGCTTCGCGTAAGTCACCCTCCAAGCGCATATGTTCAGACATTGCGTGTTCCATGGAAGCTTCGAAAAACTTGTAGCCTGAACTGGTTTTCTTGGCACGGTACATTGCAGTATCGGCGTGCTGCAACAAGGTCCCCACATCGATGCCATCCTGGGGATAGAGTGAAATACCAATACTAGCGCCGACGAAGATACCGTGACCGTCGATAAGAAAAGGCGCAGACAAGGATTGGCAAATGTTCTGGGCAACGATGGTGGCAGCATTGGGAGTAGTTATGTCGGCCAGCACTACGGTGAATTCGTCACCACCCAGGCGGGCCACGCAATCCACGAGGCGCACACTGCGCCGAATACGCTGCGCTACCAATATCAGCAGTCGGTCTCCGACATCGTGGCCCAGGGTGTCGTTCACATACTTGAAGCGGTCCAGGTCAAGGAACAGCACAGCCACTACTTCGCCATTCTGTTTTGCCTGTTCGACGCAGCGCTTTAATTGGTCGAAAAACATAGCCCGGTTCGGCAGGCCGGTCAAGGCATCGCTGAAGGCCAGGTCGCGTACCCGCTTCTGGGCCCGGTTGGCCTCGACGATGCGACGCACCCGTTGCGACAGGATGGCGAAATGGATCGGCTTGGGGATATAGTCGCTCGCACCGGCGGCGAACGCCTTTTCTACCGAAAGATTGTCGTCCAGGCCGGTAATCATCAATACTGGAATGTTTTGATGGTTGGGTACTTTCTGCATACGAGCGCAGGCCGTAAAACCATCCATCACCGGCATGACCGCATCCATCAGAATGACATCCGGCTGTATGCGTTTGAGCATGTGCAATGCTTGCGCACCATTTTCAGCCTCCGCTACCCGGAACCCGTCCCTTAGCAAGGTATAACGCAAGGCACTGCGGGTGCTACGATCATCGTCCACCACCAGCACAAGGGCGCTGCCTTCCACCGGCTTGGCGCTGCGATCGTTCTCGTAGGATACCTCGCTGCAAAGCAGCACCGAGGCATCGTCGAAGGCGGAACGCAATGGCAGCAGCAAGAGGCGAATTGTATCTATTTTCTGGTTGATCGCCAGCTCTTCCACTTCCTTTGCCAACTGGGCCACGTTGGTGACACCCAGGTTGCTGCTGCTACCCTTGATCGTATGGGCTAGCGCCTGCACGGTTTCCGCATCTTTCTGACTGACGGCATTGTCGAGCTGGTCCAGATAGGCCGGTGTATCTTCCAGGTAAGGAGTCACCGCCTCTTGCAGAGCGGGTCCTAGAATTTCCCGCAGTTTGTCGAATACCGCCCGGTCCAAAGGGCTATATTCACGTCCTGTCGTGACCGCCTCCGTCGCATTGTCCGGGGGAATCCGGATCAGCCAACGCTCCAGCTTGTGCCGTAGTTCAATCAAGGTGATCGGTTTTGCCAAGTAGTCATCCATACCAGCGGCCAGGCATTTTTCCACATCTCCGGCTTGGGTATTCGCCGTCATGGCGACGATCGGCGTGTGTCGACCTTCTGGCTCTTCAAAATTGCGAATATGAGCGGTGACCTCATAACCGTCCATCTGCGGCATATTGCAATCCATGAGAATTAGATCGAACCGGGAACGCTGAACGGCTTCGATTGCCTCCCAGCCATTGCCGACAAATTCGCAAAGACAACCGCTCATGACAAGCATGCCCGTAGCAACCACTTGGTTGGTGCGATTGTCATCAACCACCAGTACCCGGTATTCCCTAGCTGTAGTTGGCAACTCGCCGGGTAAATGTGTCGGCGAGACCGCCGCAGTGCCTGCTTGCCGGTCGGACAGCAAGTGTAGAATCGCCTCCAGTAGTCGCTGCAAACGTAACGGCTTGTCCAGATAGCCGTCGGCTTCTTGAAGCTGTTCGCTCTTGGGTGCTCCGTGCTGCCGCAACAGCAACAGGTGTGCCCTCGACAGCCCTGGGCTGGATCGGATATGGCGGGCCAGCTCCGCGTCTTGGCTTTCGGCTGCGGAGTGCTCCATGATTACCAGTGCATACGGCGCTTGCGCCGCATGATCCAATGCTATCTGGGCTTCGGAAGTACTGTTGACCGCATGGCAGGACATCCCCTGGTCTGTCAGGCTCTGTTCCAGGAAACTACGTACGATCTCGCTCTCTGCAGCCACCAGCACCCGCATCCCGAGTAGGGCTGGCTCTGCCGGAGCGATGGCTTGTACTTCGCCTGGCTGGCAAACAATAGTGAACCAGAACGTGGCACCCTGCTCTGGCTCGCTGGCCACACCGATCTCGCCACCCATGAGTTCTACCAGTTGTTTGCAAATTGCCAGACCGAGGCCGGTGCCACCGTATTTTCTGGCGGTAGCATTGTTAGCTTGGGCAAAGGATTCAAAGACATGGCTGATCGCATTTTCATCCATGCCGATTCCAGTGTCGCTCACCTTGATCCGCAGGCCGAAGGGCTCTGCGCCGTCCGCATTGCGAAAGATGCGAACCGCCACCTGACCTTGTTCAGTGAATTTCAAGGCGTTGCCAACCAGATTGATCAACACCTGTCGCAAGCGCATCGAGTCTCCCTTGATCCGATTCGGAACGTCGGCTGCCAGTAAATACCCCAGATCCAGTCCTTTTTTCTGCGCTTGCTTTGCAAGCAGTTCAAGAACTTCTTCCACTAGCTTGCGCAAATCGAAATCGATCTCTTCCAATACCAGTTTATTGGCTTCCATTTTAGAGAAATCGAGAATATCGTTGATCAAATCAATCAACGTGTGAGCTGAATTCCAGGCCACGTCGACGCATTCCTGCTGAGGTTTGCTGAGTCGCATCTCCTTGAGCATATCCAGCATTCCCACCACCCCGCTCAAGGGAGTGCGAACCTCGTGGCTAACAGTGGCGGCGAATTGCGCCTTCATCATTGCGGCGTGCAACGCCTGGTCGCGCGATTGTTTCAATTCGGCTTCGCGTTCTTCCAGCACCGCCATCATTTTATTGAAGGCTTGGGCCATGTCGATGATATCTCGAGGTCCTTGGCGGGTGGCACGCATCCCTGATTCACCGGCCTCTGCACGCCCCATCAGGTCGGACAAGGCGTTCAGCGGGCGGATAAAATGGCGCGTCAGAAGGCGCATGATTCCCAACAGGATGAGAGCGAACGACAGTGTAATGGCCAGGTTGACCGCCAGCAAGGAAAACACCAGATGATTCATAGTCCCCTTGCCGAGCACGATATGCACATACCCCAGGAGTTGCGGCTTACTTTCCTGCAGATCGAACGGCGACGCTGCTTCATGGCCTTGGTAGACCGGTGCGCCGAAGCGCCATTCGTTATCTGTTTCCTGCACTAGCATGGCCTGGGTGAGGGCGACTTCCGGCTGCAACTCTTGCTTCGGTTTGACTCTCGCGCCTGCCTTGGTTTGGAGCAGCAGAACCTTGTGGGCGGCATCGGTAATCTCCACCTGGAGCACGTCGGGAAACGCCAGCGAGGTAGCGACCTCTTCACGGACATTGTCGGCGGAATGATAGAGCAGTGCCAGCGTGCTCTGGCGCGCCAGGTTCTCTGCAATATGCCGGCCTTGCTCGATCAAGTAGCCGCGCATGCTGCGGCTGGTCTCCCACGAGTTCATCAAGGAAGAGAACAATGCCAGTCCCAGAATCGATACGGTAACAATCGCCATCAGTTGGCGGCGAAATCCAGTGCGGCGTAAATAGGATTGCAACATGGGGAGCTCGTCAAAAAAATCGTCACTTGTTGGTTAGCCACGCGGATTGCATCGGCGTTGTATAAATCGTCCTGTACATCAAGGCTCCGGAAAAACAAAATCGAAACTGCGTTGCCGCTGATAGTCGAGATTCAAACCGATGTGGCTGGCGGTGCGCAGATTGACTGCCGTCAGCACCTCGCGCAACGGCGACACGCCACGCTTACGCGACTCTCCCGCAAGTGCGCCCAAGGCCGAAAGCGCCAGATCGCGGCCTAAGCCAAGATTGTTAGGATATAAGGCGAACATGACGCCTTTCCTGACATGCAGAAAGCTGCTGGAAAAGACCGGCACGCCGCGGCTCCAGGATTCCTTGAGGACCAGCGGCAAAATAGTGTCCTCGTCTACCGTGGTAGCATCCTGAGGCAACCAGATCGCGTCCTGCCGACTATCGGCGGCAGCGAAAGCGGCCTCGTAGAGGTGCGCCGCAGAGGCCAGGTCATGCGCCTCACGAGTGACCAATTCCAGACCCTGAGCCTTGGCTGCTTCGCGTGCCAGTTTGATCAACCAGTCGTTATGCTGTGGGTCATAGACCACGGTCACTTTTTTTGTGCCGGGCAGCAGTCGTTTCAACAGTGCAAACAGCAGGGCCGGATCCGGTGTCAGGCTAATGCCGGTCAAGTTGCGGCTTTCGCTTTCGGGCACCGACAGTACGCCACCGACCACTACGGCAATATTTGGCTCCAGTCCGGATGCAGCCTTCAATCCTTGACGCCCGAGCGCGATCACCACCTTGATGCCATCGTGGGTCAACTGTGCGCTGAGGTCGGCGGTATTGATGTTGGGTCCGACGGGATAAGTGTTTATCTGAACTTTAGCTTGCTCCCGAATACCTTCGATGATCTTGGCGAAGATGCTGTGATACGGCTCACCAATGTCAGGATAAATCACGGCGATTGCGCCTTTGCCATCCAAAATTTCCTGCCGCCTTGGAGTATCCAGCGTGGCCAGTGCTGCCATGACCATCGGCTCGAGTTCATGCCGCACGACTTTCATTTCGGCAGCGTTTTCGCGCCAGTCCGGCAAGCGGCTGCTGACAGTGCCAAATTGCTTGCCGGGATCGTTGTAGGCGCCAGTCTGACCCGCGTGGCCGAGGACGCATGCCAGCAACAGAAATAAGCCGGCCTGAATCCGCAATGCGACAGCATAGGACCTCCTGCGAGGTTGAATCAGCACGGATAGCTCACAGTTTGTGCTGAAACTGCACATAGAAGGTTCGGCCCGGAAGCGGAAAATCGAAAGGAATGTTGCCCGGGGCGAAGCTAGGTTCCCTGGCATCCCTATTGAACACGTTCAACACCATAGCGCTGACACTCCAGTTGCCAACTAATTTCTCCTTGCGCAGATTCAGATCCAATGTGGTGTAATCGGGGATTTGGGGGCGGGTATCGCCTGGCTGCCGCTTGCGGTCAGCCACACGATTGACGGTGGCGCCAAGCTGCCATTGGGATGCAAAACGCCAGTCTGCGCGGCCGAACAAGCGCTGGTGAGGCGCCAGGCCCGCATCTAGTCCTGTGCTCTGGTCGGTAGAGTGCTGCAACGAATAGCTGCCGGAGAGTCGTAGACTACGTGTCGCATCCCAAGTGGCTTCCAATTCCAGGCCCCGCCCGGTCTGGTCGCCGGTATTTTGCGCGGTAGAACCGGTCGACGGATCGGCGTTCGGCACAAACTGGATGATGTTGTGCATGCGGTAGTAAAACAAGCTCAGGTTGGTTTGCAGCGTTTGAGTAGGTTGCCACGAGAACGCCAGTTCGCGCGTGACGATGGTTTCCGGTTTTAACTTGGGATTGCCGATCGTGACTGGGTTGTTGATGCTGTACTGCTCGGTGAATGACGGCGCGCGGAAAGCGCTGCCATATAGGGCCTTGACTGAAAAATTATAGGCAGCATCCCAAACCAATGCCAGGCGCGGATTGGTGGTGCTGCCGAAATCGGAATAACGGTCCTCTCGAACTCCTGAAGTCAAGGTCCAGTCTTTCGCCAGGGTCCACTCGTCCTGTACAAACGCATAGCTGATAGTACGTTTATGAGGTGTCAGGAATACGTCGCTGGTACCGCTTACATCAACGATACTTCCAAGCGGAACGAACTCCACCCCGACCCCGGGTATGGCAACGATCTTGAAATTCTTGCTCTCGCTAGTCTGATACATGTCTTCAATCCGGAAACCGGTGCCAAGCCGTATTCGATGCTTGTCGAACCCGGTATAGAACCCCGACAGGCTAAATTGGCTGTCGCGCTCAGCATGTCCTGGATTGCCGATGACGCCGCTCGGAAAAGCCCCGGCGAAGGCTCCTGACGGGAACAATACCGTTGGCGGGGATGCTTGCAGTTCGTCGACGTTCTTCACTGACGCCTGCGCAGTGACATCCCAATTATGAAAAAAATTGGGGTTGGAATAGGTTAGGTCGGCATTCCAGCGCTGCGCTCTCACTCGCGCTTGGGGATCCAGGCTGTTTGCCAAGCCGACACCGGTGCCGGTTTCCTGATTCTGGTAACCTGCACGGAAACGCCATAAATCGTAGGAGAGATCAACCTGCATATCCAGGTTGTCACGCATGAGTTGTTCGTGCCCGGGGGCCAAAGAGGCGCGTGTACCGAAGATTTTGTCCAGGCCGGTTTGCGCGTCTGCATCTATCGTTTTATTCGCGCCGTTGGTATGACCGGCCCCCAGGTAGAAGGCCGCTTCCAGCGGGCCCATTTTTCCGCCATACTGATACCAAGCGTTGTAGGTATCGAATGATCCGGCCCGAACGCCATACTCTGCGCCATTGATGTCGGCCGCGATCTTGGTAATGATGTTGATTGTCCCGGCGAAAGCATCGGCGCCGTAGAGCGCAGAACCAGGGCCGCGGATGATTTCAACGCGGGCGATATTTTCGATCGGCACACCACCCCAGGCCAGGTCGCGGTTACCAAGAAATGCGTTGTTGACAGGGATGCCGTTAATCAGCATCAGTGTCTGCGGGTTATATTGGGAAGTGATGCCACGGAACGAATATATCGGGTCGTTGTACAGGCCTGAGTAAGAAACATGCAGCCCGGGTACGCTTTCCAACACTTGATTCATGTTGGTCGCTCCCATGGCCTGGATATCTTGGGCAGTTATCACCGAAGCTACCGCCGGCGCTCTGGAAATATCTTGTTGGCTGCCGGTGGCGATGCTGATGAATGCTTTGTTTCCATATGAAAGCGCAAGGTCGTCTTCTTCGGCATTTTGCTGAGCCGCAGCCACGGCGGCGCTCAAAAACAGGGCGGCCGCACATGGAATTTGAGATTGCCAGTGTTTTTTCATAGTCGATCCATTAAATGGAACTCAAATGTCGCTAAGAGATGTCCAGCCGCTATTCCACCCCTCTTGTCAATCTCGCACCAACTGTTCATTTTTGCTGCCAGAGGCGTCGTCCGGGTCCTTCATAACGTAGCTGAGAACAGCGCAGCGGAAATGTCGCGCCTGCGGGGCGTTCGCTAGCTTCCAGATAACAAGGAGGCATACCTGCCATGAATGAAGGGAGCAGGAACAGATAACACTCCCGTGGAGAGAATCCCATATCCAGCGGTATCGCCACGACTACGCCTGCGTAGTTGATCGGTAAATGCCGTCCCATCTGGGACAGGCCGCGCTCTACGTCGAAGGCCAGTCGCAGATATGGACCCTGTGCCATTTTCTCGCTTTCCATACGCGCAAGAATCGCCGGAATACGTTCATCTACCTGTAATGTCGCCACCGGGCGACCGTATCCCAGGATGCGTCGATGCTGCTGCAATTCCTGTTGTAGAACTGCGTGTAGGGATTCCCCCGCATGTATGCGGTCGTGAGCTCGAACCAGGAAATCTGCGGCGGCGAATTCCGGTTGCCATCCATAAATGCTGGCTTCCGAAACGGCAATGGCGGCGGCGATTCCGAGTGCGCCGGTACTGCGCGCGCTGCCAGCCAAGGCAGCGACGCGGTTGTTCCACAGCCGCGGATCTGGGTAACTGGTATAAGTCCAGAGAGCGTGCAGGATTGCTATTTGCTTTGGCGAAAAACGGCGGCCGGTAATGCCGAAGGTGTACAGTTCGATCCAATCCATGTCTTTCAGGTCGGCATGTAGATCGTGCCCGCGGAACACCGCCCTCTCTCCCGGAAAACACGCACCCATGCGGGTGCGCAAGGGACCCTCGTAATCCAGCAGAATATTGCTCATGCTTGCTCCTTGGGGAAAGCAGGGCCGGGATCGTTTTCCAGATCCAGTTCAAAGAAAGGAAATTGACGAAAGCCTAGTTTTCCTTGTTCGAGGGCATGGGCAGCGGCACCGGGGAGTCGCAACAACAAGGTCAGCATCTCACCCTCGCTGGCAGAAAAATCCAAATCGGCAAACGCAGCGGCGGCCACGCCGGTCATGGCTAGCGGATGGCCGGCGGCCGTTTCCAGTGCCTCCCTCTCTTGCGCCAGCCACGCCAGGCAGCCAGCCGGCATAATTTCAACCAGATGCGAAAGGGTCTGGCGCACCGGATTCGCGCAACGTTTGCCATAAGGATCAAAGCCCGGCGGATGCTCGGGCTCTGGCCACACTTGCAGGCGGGTCGGGGGTACAGGGTAAGCCAGGCGGGAGCGCCAGGTTGCCAGTTCTGTGCCGTTATTCTTCCATGCCTCCAAAGCCAGAAAAACTTCTCTTGCACCGCCGTGAGAGCCAGCGCCGACAGCTAGCGCTGCCATGAGCACCGAGGCCGAGGTTGATCCGCCGACTCCGGCCGCCATCGCTGCGTGTACGGAAGGATCGCGTGGACCTGGATTGGCCAAGACCACAGCCAGAATCTCCAACACATCAATTGCGGCCCGTTCAGGGCGTTCACCTTTGAATAGTAGATACAGGTACTCGATGTAGCTGACTTTGCCGAGCAAATCGCCGTAGACGTCGTAACCCCGGCAATAGCAGGCTGCGGCAGCAAAAGGGTTGTCTACCTCCGCTTCTTCTTGCCACATGCTGCTGCGAATGGTGTGTGGACTTTCTTTATCACTCATCTGATTCCCAATCCCGATAGATGGTACTAAAGCAGGCTCATGCCGCCATCAACAACGATTTCCTCGCCGACCACATACGCGGCGTCGTCCGACGCCAAGAATAGGGCGACTTTGGCCACTTCTGGCGGCTGACCGAAACGCTTACTAGGGGATTTTTGCGCGATCCCGGCTTTTATGTCCTTGACCATATCTGCCGGCAGGCCGAAGCGGTCGAAGATCGGGGTTGCGATGGGGCCGGGGCTAATCGCATTAATCCTTATTCCACGGCTGATCAGCTCCAGCCCCAGCGATCGCACCAGGGAGCGCAAGGCGGCCTTGCTGGCGCCGTAGACGCTGAAATTAGGAGATCCCAGTTGATTGGTGATAGAAGTGGTGACGATGATGGACCCGCCCGCACTGAACAGCGGCAGCGCTTTCTGGATGGTGAAAAATGCTCCTTTGAAGTTGATCCCCATGATGTCGTCGAATTGAGTTTCTGAGACAAGTTCCATCGGTGCTGCCGTGGCAATGGCGGCATTGACGAACAATACATCCAAGTGTCCGAAATGATTTTCTACCTGTTGCACCAGAGCGCCGATTTCAGCCAGATTCCCGGCATCGCTGCGGATCACTAGGGTGTCACTGCCCAACTCGTCCCGGGCGCGCATCAAGCCATCGGGGTCGCGCCCGGTAACCGCCAGGCGGGCGCCATGCTCCAGAAACAGTTTTGCGCTTGCCAAACCGATGCCGCTCGACCCGCCAGTGATGAGCACTGTCTTGCCTTTGAGTTTGTCCATTGCCATTCCTATTCCCTATAGGTTTCCAGCTAGAACCCGCATGCGAACATTCATGGGGGGTACCTCGTCGCGATCTATCAATACGTCCAGCAGCGTCGGCCCCTGGCGCGTGCACATGGCGGTAATATCCAGCCTGGCCAGATCTTCCGGGGCACGGATCGTATGGGCTTCGGCCCCCATGGCACGTGCCAGCGCGGCGAAATCGGTGGGCGGTAAATCGCAGCCGATATGTTCTGCTTCCGCCAGTCGCTGACCGTGCTTGACCATGCCGAGGGCCTGGTCGTTGAGGACGACGAAGATAACGGACAATTTTTCGGCGACTGCCACAGAAATTTCCTGGCCATTCATCAAAAAGCTGCCATCACCGGTAATGCACACCACCGGCATTTTCGGATTACCGACGGCGGTGCCGATAGCGCCGCCGATGGCCCAACCCATCGGGGCAAAATTCATGATGACTCGCAGCCAGCCTCCATAGGTCGTGCGTCGTCCCGGCGCGCGCGCGCTGCCCCCTCCGCCTTGACGTCTTTCGGAAATGCGCCTGTCCCTGGGCTGTAAATAATGAATCGCCCAAGCAACGCTGTTGCCCGTATCAGCAAGGAAACGAGTGGTTGGTGGAAACAGCCTGCCCAACTCTCGCATTAGCCGTTGCGGCAGGATCGGTATGGCACTGCTCTCGTATTTTTTAGGAGCAATCAGCATAGTGTCCGGCTCCCATTTGTCGCTATGTTTCTTGCGGGCAAAGCGTCGCTGTTCATACTCGAAATTGCCAGAGTGGCGAACATCGTGCATATGCTTGACCAAGCGGTTAAAGATCGACAGGATGCGTCCTCGCATGTGAAAGCGCGCCATCGGGGTCTGACTGAGGTGTTCCTCCGAATCGTCGATATGCACCAGCCGTGCATTGAGCAAGCCGTCGCTCCAGCCGCCACTGCTCCATTCACCCATGCCGGTACCTATGGCCATGATCAAATCTACCGACTTGTCGCGTAGGGCCGTCTCGGCAGAAGCATGGCCGGCGAAGCCGAATACGCCACGAAATAATGGGTGACGCGGACTCACCAGACCCTTGCCGTCTGGTGTGGTGATCACCGAAGCACCGCACAGATCAGCGAACTGGAGTATCGAGCCGATGGCTTCGCCGCAACCCACCCCAATCAGCAAAACGATATTTTCGGCTTTGGACAGCATCAGAAGCAGGGTCGCCAGCGATTCGTCGTCAACCGACGACGAAGGCTGCAAAAGCGCCTGCAAATCATAGGAGGGGGTTAATTGCGTGTACGTGCTGCGAAACACATCCACGGGTATGCTTAAGTGCACCGGTCCGATAGGAGCGCGGATGCACCGCTGCAAAGCAATCATGAGTTTGTTTTCGAACTGCTGTGGGTGGGACACTAGCGAATTGTAGTGAGTACAGTGCTGTAGCATTCCCAGCGTATCAATTCCCGTACAAGTCGACTCCTGCAGCGGATGTTTGCCGAAGGTAGGTAAGGCGGGCTGCGCTGTAATCACCAGCATAGGAATATTGTTATCGTAGGCGCAAGCGACGCCGGTAATCAAGTTGGTGGAGCCGGGGCCGGAGGTGCCGCAGCAGACACCGATTTTGCCGGTTTCCCGGGCATAGCCATCGGCCATGTAGGCGGCTCCCGCTTCGTGCCGTGCGAGAACGTGGCGAACCCCGCCCCTGCGGCTGCTTCTCGCCAGAGCATTGAAAAGAGGCTCAATTGCGCCGCCTGGAATGCCGAAAACACATTCGATTTCCATCTGTTCCAGATAGGCCACTAGCAGATCGGCTATTTCCATAGGGGATTCAGGAAGCCGCTCCGAATTCTTCCTAGGCATACCGTCGTGCACATGCAAACTATCGACACTCATATCGGAATCTTTCTCTCTTGATGGCGGGAAGATTGCAGAGGTCCGTCGGCGAGTATCAGGCACAGGTACGCCAATTTAGAGGCCAATTATTTCCCTATTGCAATTCCAGTGTAGTCTCCTATGATTGAAATACCTAGTTTAATAATCAAATGGCAGGACCGCCGAGGCGCTTGGGAGCGCATCAGAAGGCACATTGCAACGCTGCGAGCTGCGGCAGTGAGCGCGGTCGGAACGACTACATGGTTTGGCTGAGATGCTTCTACCTATCACTACTGACAGGTATTTTCCCTATCCCGAAAAACGGTCGCATGTACCGCTAATCGAGGCGGATCAGCGGGCGCATTGTAAGTCGGCGTAAAACACAGCGCGACGAAGATCAAATACTCGTGCTCGGGATCGGCATGGGGGCAACGAACTGATGCCGCCGCAAACGCAGCTTCTCGCCCTCAACGAATGGCTAGACCTGGAAGTGGCGAGATTTGATAAATTAATTACGATTAGAAAAAATAACGTGTGTGATATTGCAGACTGTGCAGCTCAAATGATCTGCACAAGTGCTTCGAAATTGCTCTTTTTTTGTGTGAATCGCAAATCTCTTCTAAACAGGCAACTTGATATCCTGCGTCGAAAGTTTGTCTTTTTTATTCGTTTCGTAGTGGCGAAATGACTCAGCGAGATGTTCCCGTAACAAACTGTCATCCCAAGGTTTCGTAAGGAACTTGTAGACTGCGCCTTCATTAATTGCATCCTTGACCGTTTGTAGTTCCGTATAGCCAGAAAGCATAATGCGCACTATGCCGGGATACAGCCCTCTGACACAACGCAACAGCTCCGTCCCGGGCATCTCGATCATGCGGGCGTCGGAGACGACCACACCAATGGAATTGGTCGCTAATAGTTCCATGGCCTCCAGCGGGTTGGTCGTACTCAGTATTCGATAGCCGTCTCGACGTAAAAGACGCCGCAGGGCGGTGAGAATGTTTTTGTCATTGTCTACTAATAGCAGCGTACGATCAGAGGGCTCGCACCGTAAGCTATCTACCGGCAAATGAGTTCCGGCGCTAAGCAATGCGGTAACTTCACCTGTAGGAAGAGGGCGGCTGAAGTAATACCCTTGGATAGCATCGCATCGATTAGCATTCAGAAAATTCAATTGTCCCTCCGTCTCCACACCTTCGGCTATCGTGGTCATATGCAGAGATTCGGCCATAGAAAGAATAGATTTGGTGAGTGCCGCGCCCTCTACGCTGTTGGTAACATCGCGAATAAATGATTGATCGATCTTGACCACATCGATGGGAAATTGCTTGAGGTAAGACAGACTTGAGTAACCTGTGCCGAAATCGTCCAGAGATAGTTTGACGCCAATTTCTTTGAGTTGCTTCAGCGCTTGCACTACTATTTCCCGATTTTGCATCAACAAGCTTTCGGTCAGCTCCAATTCTAAATATCTTGCTTCGAGGCCGGTATCGGCGAGGACATCTCGGACTAACGCCGGCACGTCCTGATTCTGAAACTGCAGAGCAGATAAATTAACCGCCATGGTCAAATCGGGATAGCCTGCGGCGTGCCATACCTCGGCTTGGGCGCAAGCAGTTCTGAGCACCCATTCACCGATGGGGACAATCAATCCGGTTTCCTCAGCCAACGGGATGAATCCATCCGGCGACATCAAACCGACGCCAGGGCGGCGCCAACGTAGTAGTGCTTCCACTCCATAGACCTTTCCTTTCCTCAGGTCCACTTTGGGCTGGTAGTACAGTTCGAATTCTCGCCGTATCCACGCCAGATGCAGAGCATTTTCAAGCTCTATCTTTTCCTGCACTTGGATACCCATGGTTTTGGTGTAGAACTGGTACCCGTTGCGCCCCTTGTCCTTTGCGCTGTATAGAGCTGCATCGGCGGTTTTGAGCAACGTGTCGCTGCTGTCGCCATCTCCGGGAAATAAGCTAACACCAATGCTGGCACTTATATGCAATTCGTGTCCCTCTAATATGAACGGAGCGACAAACGTGGCCAATACTTTTTTTACGATACTCTCTGCGGATTCAGCCTCTTTGAGGCCGGTCAGTATGATGACGAACTCATCGCCGCCCAAGCGCGCCACCGTATCAGCCGAGCGATTGGCCGCCATGAGTCGACTAGCGACTGCCTTGAGCAATACATCCCCAATCGGGTGACCGAAACTGTCGTTGATGAATTTAAATCTATCCAGATCGAGAACCAGCGCTGCCAAATGTTGCCCTGTTCGACGTGCCTGGGCTATTGCCTGCCCAAGCCGGTCGCTCAACAGGTTACGATTGGGGAGATCGGTAAGTGCGTCGTGATTGGCTAAATATTCGATGCGAGCTTCGTGCGCCTTGCGCACCGTGATGTCTTGAAGTGTGCCGCGTACGAAACCGTTGAGTTCGGACTCTTTTGACGCTTCAGCCTGCTGAAAGACAATGCGCTCGCTGCCATCCGGACGCACGATGTGATGTTCCAGCCCAAACTTGGCGCCCTCGGCATGTAAACTCATGAATGCATGAATCAACTGCGGGCGATCGTCCTCCGGTACAAGTTGTATCAAAGAATCGAAATTCGAAGGATCGGTCACCGCATTTAGCCCCAGTATGCGGTAAAGCTCCGGGGACCAGGAACCGTTGGTGCTTCCCGTGCTGTATTCCCAGTTTCCAATATGTGCCAACTCCTGGGCGGATGCCAGACTTTCTTGGCTTCGTATCAAGTCTTTAAGCATGTCGTTTCCACGAAGCAGGTAACGTACACGATAGCCGAGCAGTTTCCAGCGCATAGGTTTTGAAACGAAATCGGTCGCGCCGGCCTCAAAGGCGCGGACAATTGATTCATCGTCATCGTTGCCGGTGAGGACGACAATTGGTATGCGCTTACCATCGCGCAATCCCCGTATGCGCTTGCAACATTCGAACCCGTCCATTCCAGGCATACTGACGTCTAGTAATATGATGTCAGGTTGGAGGCACTGGAATGCCTCAATCCCCTCCGCACCGCTCGCCGCTTCGTGCACGTTGAAACCTTCTGGCTCAAGTGCCTCTACAACAAGCATCCGGGTCATCGCATCGTCATCTACAATGAGAACCAACGGAATCGTCTTGGTATCTGTATTCATGCTATTTCCCTCTCTAGTGCAAGCGACACAAGAACGCGATCAAGTTCTCCTACGGCGCCATCAAACGGTGTGATGGCAGCAACGACATCAGCAGCGCGCGCGAATTGTTCGATTTCGCGGCAATTCGCTGAAAGCATCATGGCACCGACATTCGCACTGGTTGATTTCAACGTATGTGCGGCATGCAGCAGAGCTTCGGCGTCGCTCGCATCAATGGCATCGCGCATTGCGGTGAGCAACCGAGGTGCGTCTGAATTAAACATATCAATAATCCGAATGAGCACATTGGGACGACCAGGTCTTTGCAGCGCGCGCAAAGCTTGTAGTGCTTTAGGATCAATTGTGGTGACTTCGGTCGCGGACGGCGCGACTGCGGCATCGTTTGTGGTCTGAGGAGGGAGCAGTGCACTTGTCGAGGATTGTGTCCAGAGCGCGAGCGCCGCTAACAATACGTCACGACGAAATGGTTTCGAGATATAGTCATCCATGCCTGCTTCAAGGCAGCGTTCTTTATCGCCACCAATGGCATTTGCGGTCAGTGCAATGACGGGCATGCGGCGGCAGCCAGTTTCGAATTCTTGCAAGCGTAGCGTACGGGTCGCTTCGAAACCGTCCATTTCCGGCATTTGACAATCCATCAATACAACATCGAACTCTCCATTCATAAGCATTGATAACACCTCGCGACCATTGCCAGCGACAGTGATGTTGTATTCAGTATCTTCAAGCATCGCCACCGCGATTTCTTGATTAATTGCGTTGTCCTCGGCCAATAGCACTCTGATCGTTCTCTCGTGGTTGTGTGCTGGCACGGATATCGGAGCCGATACTGGAGCGACGGCTGTGCGCTCTTTGGTGTCGGTCGCCGCGATTCCAATCGCGGCGACGACGCAGTTGTAGAGATCGGTTCCGCGTATGGGCTTGTTAAGGCAGTATTCGATCTGCAAACTGTGCGCAAGATGAACGTTGTTCGCAGTGTCGAACGCCGTGAGCATGACGATTTTCAGCTGAGCCAGGGACATGTCGGCTTTGACCGCTTGGACGAAGGTGACACCATTCATGACCGGCATACGCACGTCGATGATAGCTACATCAAAGTACCTGCCGTCAGCGTTGGCGGCGCGCAGATGATCCAATGCTTCAGCACCGTTCGAGGCACTCGTCGCGTCCATCCCCCAATCGCTCGCGTGCTCCAGCAAAACGCTGCGGTCGGTCGGATTGTCATCAGCAATCAGTACGCGCAATCCAGCTAGGGAGGTTCGTAGGACTGGGGTAAGAAACAAGATATTCTCGGCCAACCGTTCCAGGCGCAACGAGACTGTAAAGGTGGAACCTTTTCCGAGCGCACTGTCCAACGCAATCGTCCCACCCATCATTTCAACGAGCTGCTTGGTGATGACCAGACCCAGTCCGGTGCCGCCGTATTTGCGTGAGGTTGAACTGTCCGCCTGCTGGAAGGGGTGAAACAGGTTCGCTGCGACTCCCGGTGCTATGCCTATACCGGTATCGGATACCGAAATGCCGATACGATCCTGATCGTCGCAGCATACATCCACCGTAATCTTGCCATGTTCGGTGAACTTAATGGCATTGCTGATCAGATTCGTGATGATTTGTCGCACGCGAACCGAGTCGCCTCGAACATTCCGAGGCACATCCTTTGTCACGAGGCAAATGAGATCGAGGCCCTTGCGCTGAGCGCTGTGAGTAAGCAAGATAATCACATCGTCGATCGTCTGTCGCAAGTTAAATTCGGCGTGCTCCAATGTCAGCTTGCCTGCTTCGATCTTTGAAAAATCCAAAATGTCGTCGATAACGGTAAGAAGCGACTCGCCGGAACGGTACACGGAATTGACGAAACGTTGTTGCTTGGCATTTAGCTCTGTACGCAACAATAGTTCGGTCATACCCAGCACGCCGTTCATGGGAGTGCGGATTTCGTGGCTCATTTTGGCTAGAAACTCCGACTTAGCCTGGTTGCCAGCCTTTGCGTCTGCGGTCGCGAGCTTGAGCTGCACGTCACGCTGCTCGATATTCTCGAGCATGCTGTTAAAGCCGTTGATCAATATTCCAATCTCGCCTGTACCGTATTCAGGCACGCGTATTGAAAGATCTTTGCCACGTCGTATACGTTCTATAGTACCGGATAGGTTTGAAAGTGGACGGGCGATTGAGGTTCCGATTTTGGTATTGACAACCATGCCGCCGCTAGCCAACAGCAGCGTTGCAATCAAAATAACAACATAAGAAGTGTCTACCGAACCTTCCACCTTCGATACTACGCGAAGCTGTTGCTCGTTAATTTTCTTTTCCAACATGCCACCGTACTCCGTCTGCTTTTTTGTGGCGACGTCGACTTGGTCAACAATTTTATGTAGTGCAGTGTCGCTTGCCAGCACGCGGCCTTTCGCAACTATGATTCTCTCAGTCGCCGCATTGAGTATTTCGATAAACCGGTTGATGGCACGTGCGTCGGCAATAAGTTTGCTCTGCCTGGTTTCCTGTAACTCCGTTATCAAGACATATCCACTTTTTCGTAACTCGGAGTTTTCGGTCCTCGCATCAATCATGTTCGTGCGAAGTTCGTCATCCGATTCGCTCCAGATCGTTCGCCCAATTGCGCTACTCAATCTGTAAATATCGATATTGATCTTATTCCCAGCCTCCCTCACGCGCGTTGTGTTTTGCAAGAAATGATTGGTAGCCGCAAACTTCTGACGGTTGTTCACGACTTGCATCTCAAGCGGGTCAATGATTTCGGAAATTTTGATTAAAACGGATTCAAGATTATTCGTGATATTAGTCTTGAGAGCATAATATGAAGGCTCGTTTTCAGAATTTATGAACACGTTTGCGCGCCGCGCAATCAACCCGCCATTGTCGTCCAACACACGATCGGCCAATAACAATATGGCGTCGCGTACCTCTTTGAGTTTCTCTGAATCTCCCTGGATATAGGCACGACTGCTTGCTGCCTCAGCCGCTACCTTCATCCGTTCCCTCAAAGGTGTGAGCTTATAACGATTCTTTACTGTTTCAATCTCACTAACGACGATGAGCATATCCTTCACGTAGGATCTTGTGTCGGTAAACCTTTTAATGGTTTTATTCGACGCGATGCTCGCCCGCTGAGCTGCGGCAACAACCGTTTCCGCTTGATTATTCAGTGTATCAATGCTGGTTTTAATGGTGACTATCGACTGTTCTATATTTTTCAGTATGTCTTTAACATTGCCAGCCTCAGTTTTAAATATGTCGATATCTGTTAGGCGCTCGCTGACCGCGTTATTCGTCAAGTGCTGCATGTCTTTAAACGTGTCCGACTTAATCTCATCACGTTGTTTTTCCACCTGTTGGATTGCGCTCGTG
>FTFY01000937.1_pt1 | contig 25298 bp, 22 predicted proteins | sample 1640561 | NCBI WGS metagenome assembly FTFY01 (sample SAMEA3914789, study PRJEB12502) | metagenome | biome: forest; material: soil | place: Canada | collected 2011-07-03 | depth 0.3 m | reverse complement strand
GACTTTAGCCCGCATCATTGATGTGCCCTTTACGATGGCCGATGCCACCACGCTGACCGAAGCCGGTTATGTCGGTGAAGACGTCGAAAACATCATTCAGAAATTGCTGCAAAATTGCAATTATGAAGTTGAGAAGGCGCAACGGGGCATCGTCTATATCGATGAAATCGACAAGATTTCCCGTAAGTCCGATAACCCGTCGATTACCCGCGATGTATCCGGTGAAGGCGTGCAACAGGCTTTGCTGAAGCTGATCGAAGGCACCATGGCTTCGGTGCCACCACAAGGCGGGCGCAAACATCCTAACCAGGATTTCGTGCAAATCGACACCACCAATATCCTGTTCATTTGCGGCGGCGCTTTTGACGGCCTGACCAAGATCATTTCCGAGCGTTCGGAAAAGAGCGGGATAGGCTTTTCGGCAAATGTGAAAAGCCAGAGCCAGCGGACCTCCAGCGAAGTGTTGCTGGATGCTGAGCCAGAGGATTTGACGCGTTTCGGCTTGATTCCAGAGTTGGTCGGCCGTTTGCCCGTCATTGCAACGCTGGCCGAGTTGAACGAGGAAGCGCTGATCGAGATCCTGATCGCGCCGAAGAACGCACTGGTCAAGCAATACTCGAAATTGCTGCAAATGGAAGGCGCTGAGCTGGAAATCCGGCCTGCCGCGCTACAAGCCATCGCCAAACGTGCGTTGGCGCGTAAAACCGGCGCCCGTGGCTTGCGTTCGATCCTGGAGCATGTATTGCTCGACGTGATGTACGACTTGCCAAGCCAGCAAAATGTCGCCAAGGTCGTGGTTGATGAAAATACCGTCAACAACGGGGCTAAACCATTGTTGATCTACCATGATCAGCCTAAGGTGTCTGGCGCGAAATAAGGTAATACTTGGGCAAAAAACTTGCCGACCCTGCAGGTTTATGGTTTGAATTTGTAGGGTGGGCACTGATGCCCACGCAGTGCCACGGATCCCCGCCGGTAAGGCAACCCCGCTAAATTTGTAAAACCATGTAAAAAGCAGGGGTTTAAGCAGGTTTTTGGCCTAAAAGTAGTACAATTTACCAAAATATACGATTTGGCTTCAATCGCAAAGCCACCCGAAGTTAACTTCGCGTGTGGCTTTTTTATTGGCCATCGCAAATGCATCGCAAGCGCATTACCAATAGAAGTGGTGATTTATTGTTGAAACCGGGGCTTGTGTTTCGGCCACTCGTGCCAACATCATTAATAAGTTTTTTTGATAGGGCTCACCATGACGACTTCTACATTTACTGAACAAACTCAGTTACCTCTCTTGCCTTTACGGGATGTCGTGGTATTCCCGCATATGGTGATTCCATTGTTCGTCGGCCGCCCGAAATCGATCAAGGCTCTTGAAGCCGCGATGGAGCAGGGCAAGAGCATCATGCTCGCGGCTCAGAAAGCCGCAGCCAAGGACGAGCCGTCTCCGGACGATATTTATGAAATCGGCTGCGTTGCCAACATCTTGCAAATGTTGAAATTGCCTGATGGCACGGTCAAAGTGCTGGTGGAAGGGGCGCAACGCGCCCGTATTCATCACATCAGCGAACTCGACACGCATTTTGTCGCCGATCTGACGCCGGTAGAATCCGAGCTGGGCGATGAGGCTGAGGTGGAAGCGATGCGTCGCGCCATCGTTCAGCAATTCGACCAGTACGTCAAACTGAACAAGAAAATCCCGCCAGAGATCCTGACTTCGCTGTCCGGCATCGATGACGCCGGCCGCCTGGCCGATACGATTGCCGCGCACTTGCCGCTGAAGCTTGAGCAAAAGCAGGTAATCCTGGAGATTTTCAATATCGCCAAGCGTTACGAGCACCTGCTGGGTCAGCTCGAAGGCGAGCTGGATATCCTGCAAGTTGAAAAACGCATCCGCGGCCGCGTCAAACGCCAGATGGAAAAATCGCAGCGCGAATACTATCTGAACGAGCAGGTCAAGGCGATCCAGAAAGAATTGGGCGAAGGCGAAGAAGGCGCGGATCTGGAAGAGCTGGAAAAGAAGATCCTGTCCGCCAAGATGCCTAAGGAAGCGCTGGAAAAGGCGCAAAGCGAGCTGAAGAAGCTGAAACTGATGTCGCCGATGTCTGCCGAAGCGACAGTGGTGCGCAACTATATCGATACGCTGGTCGCTTTGCCATGGAAGAAAAAATCCAAGGTCAACAATGAGCTGGGCAATGCGGAAAAAGTCCTGGAAGGCGATCACTACGGCCTTGATAAGGTTAAAGAACGCATCCTGGAATATCTTGCCGTGCAACAGCGCGTCGACAAACTGAAAGCACCGATTCTGTGTTTCGTCGGTCCTCCGGGCGTGGGCAAAACCTCGCTGGGTCAATCGATCGCCCGTGCCACCAACCGTAAATTCGTGCGGATGGCCTTGGGTGGCGTGCGCGATGAAGCCGAGATCCGCGGTCATCGCCGTACCTACATCGGCTCCATGCCAGGCAAGATTTTGCAAAGCCTGTCCAAGGTCGGGGTGCGCAATCCGCTGTTCCTGCTGGATGAGATCGACAAGCTCGGCATGGATTTCCGTGGCGATCCGTCATCGGCCTTGCTGGAAGTGCTTGATCCTGAGCAAAACCATACGTTCTCGGATCATTACATCGAAGTCGATTTCGATTTGTCGGATGTGATGTTCGTGGCGACTTCGAACTCTTTCAACATCCCGCCAGCATTGCTGGACCGGATGGAAGTGATTCGTTTGTCCGGCTACACCGAAGACGAGAAGACCAATATTGCGCTGCGTTACCTGCTGCCTAAACAAATCAAGAACAATGGTTTGAAGGTCGAGGAAATCAGCCTGGCTGAAGGTGCGATTCGCGACATCATTCGTTATTACACACGTGAAGCCGGGGTGCGTTCGCTTGAGCGGGAAATCTCGAAAATCTGCCGCAAGGTAGTGAAGCTGCTGCTGTTGAAGAAGCAAGAGAAGAAAGTGGCGGTCACTTCCAAGAACATCGATAAATTCCTCGGTGTGCGGCGCTTCGACTACGGTGTGGCCGAAAAGGAAAATCAAATCGGCCAGGTGGTCGGTCTGGCGTGGACTGAAGTGGGCGGCGAATTGCTGACCATCGAAGCCGTCAAAATGCCAGGTAAGGGTGCAATCATTCGTACCGGTACCTTGGGCGATGTGATGAAGGAATCGATCGAGGCAGCGCGCACTGTCATGCGTAGCCGCGCCGCGAAGCTGGGCATCAAGGGTGAGGCGTTCGAAAAGAGCGATATCCATATCCACGTGCCCGAAGGTGCGACACCGAAAGACGGTCCGTCGGCCGGTGTCGGAATGACTACCGCTTTGGTCTCGATCTTTACCGGGATTCCGGTGCGTGCCGATGTCGCCATGACTGGTGAAATCACGTTGCGCGGCGAAGTCTTGCCGATCGGCGGCTTGAAAGAGAAGCTGTTGGCAGCACATCGCGGCGGCATCAAGACGGTGTTGATTCCAGAGCAGAATGTGAAGGACCTGGCCGAGATTCCGGACAATGTCAAGAACAAGCTGGAAATCGTGCCGGTGCGTTGGATCGACAAGGTATTGGAGGTCGCTCTGGAGCGGCAGCCGGTGCCGTTGACAGAAGAGGAAGCCATACTGGATGCGACGGTCGCCAAGAGCAGTGAGAAGTCCGATCCCAGTGTAGTCAAGCATTAAGTTGACACTAAGCTGGCAGGTTGTCCGCTTAAGCCGTTGAATCCACAGGCTTAATTTTGGTTGTTCAAAAAAGCGCTCGCAAGAGCGCTTTTTTTATATGCGCGTGCGTTTAATGTTGAATTTAACGTCGAATATATCAAGTTTGTGAAATCAGGTTAAACCCCGCCATGTCGTCCGCAAACCGCTTGACACAAGGCTTTGCGGCTTGTTTAATACGTCCTTGCAGATTTTTTTCCGCACTCCGTCTGCGATGATTTTCCGAAAAAATGCTGGAGCATCCACCATCTCGAATTTCAACCCATGTGAGGGGACCTAAGTGAATAAAACCGAATTAATCGATCACATCGCCAAGTCGGCAGATATCTCCAAGGCCGCGTCGGCACGCGCGTTGGACGCCGTGGTCGCCGCAGTTAAAACCACTCTGAAGAAGAGCGGCTCCGTGACACTGGTTGGTTTTGGCACGTTTTCGGTGAGCAAACGTGCAGCGCGTACCGGTCGTAATCCACGTACCGGAGAGGCAATTAAAATCAAGGCAGCGAAAGTTCCTAAATTTAAGCCTGGCAAAGCGTTGAAAGATGCTGTAAACTAGCGTCTTTTGGCGTGGTGACAAACGCCAAATGTTTGACTGGCTAATCTGCCGCGTTTTATTTCAGGTGGTTTTGTATTGATCCTGATAAATACGGCAAACGAGGGTGCTTAGCTCAGTTGGTAGAGCGGCGCCCTTACAAGGCGTAGGTCGGGAGTTCGAGCCTCTCAGCACCCACCAACAACAGTCAGGCAAAAAAAAGCGAATTTGTTGTATATGATTTGCGAGCAGTTTTAGGAGTGGTAGTTCAGCTGGTTAGAATACCGGCCTGTCACGCCGGGGGTCGCGGGTTCGAGTCCCGTCCACTCCGCCAAAATACAAAAAAGGCGAACGAGAGTTCGCCTTTTTTCTTATGTCCATCTGGTTTGTATTGCAGCCTTACTTGATCTCGATTGGCCGACCATGTTTGAATTTGTCCGTACCCACCAGCGCTTGATGCAATTCCTGTTGCTGTTGTTGATCATCCCTTCTTTTGCTCTAGTCGGGCTGCAAAGCTATAGCAGCTTTGGCGATGGCGCCAACACGGTGGCGAAAGTCGCCGGTCAGCCGATCAGCCAGCAGGATCTCGACGCTGCCCTGCGCCAGCAAATGGACAGCATGCGCCAGGCGTTCGGCGATCGCTTCGACCCGAAGATGCTGGAGACGCCGGAAGCCAAGCAAGGCGTACTGGATAACCTGATCTCGCAACGTGTATTGGCTGCGACCGTCAGCAGTGAGCACCTGTCCGTCTCCGATCAAAGCTTGCAACAAGCGATTCTCTCCGTACCGGCATTGCAGGGCGCTGATGGCAAGTTCGATAACGAACGATACAAGTCTTTGCTGGCAGCACAAGGCATGGCGCCGACCATGTACGAAGCACGTCTGCGCCAGGACATGGCCATGCAGCAATTGAACGGCGCGGTGCAAGCTACTGCATTTACACCTAAAACCGTTGCCACCCGTTTGTCTGATATCAACGATCAGGAACGTGATGTGCAGGAATTGCTGTTCAAGACTGCCGACTATGCCGCGCAGGTGAAAGTCACTGACGCCATGCTGCAGGGCTATTACACCAAGAACGCCAAGGAATTCGAGATTCCAGAGCAAATCAAGGCAGACTATGTGCTGCTCGACAGTGCCGCGATTGCTGCGCAAGTGACAGTCAGCGATGCCGACATCAAATCCTATTACGATCAGAACCTGAGCCGTTACACAACGCCGGAAGAACGCCGCGCCAGCCATATCCTGATTTCGGTAAAGAAGGATGCCCCGGCTGCCGAAAAGGCTGCGGCCAAAGCCAAGGCTGAGGGCTTGCTGGCAGAAGTACGCAAGAATCCGGCTGATTTTGCCAAGATAGCCAAGGCTAACTCGCAAGATACAGCATCCGCTGAAATGGGCGGCGATCTCGGTTATTTCGGTAGCGGCATGATGGTCAAGCCGTTCGATGATGCAGCCAGCAAGCTGAAGCAGGGCGAGATCAGCGATCTGGTGCAGTCCGATTTCGGTTATCACATTATCGAACTGACCGGCATCAAGGCTGCCCAGGTCAAGCCGCTGGATGAAGTCAAGGCGGAAATCGGCGCGGAAATCAAGAAGCAACTGGCGGCGCGCAAATTCACTGAAATGGCTGAGGCCTTCAGTAATACGGTATATGAGCAGGGTGATAGCCTGAAGGCAGTCGCTGACAAGCTGCATCTGCAAATTCAATCGGCAGCGAATCTGGGCCGCCAGCCGAATCCAGCCGTTGCAGCTACCGTTCCATACAACAATCAAAAATTCCTGACAGCGCTGTATTCAGACGAATCGCTGAAGAACAAGCACAATACCGAAGCGGTCGAAGTTGCGCCGAATACGTTTATCGCCGGCCATGTAGTTGAATACAAGCCAGTCACGAAACGTTCGTTTGAAGAAGTCCAGGCGATCATCCGCGACAAGGTTACCCGCACCGAAGAAGCCGCACTGGCCAAGAAGGCTGGCGAAGAAAAGCTGGCAGCTTTGAAGGCGCAAGACAATGCTAGCGGTTTCGGTGCAGCGCAAACTGTATCGCGCGCCAAGAACCAAGGTGTCGATCCGTTGGCATTCGAGGCGGTAATGAAGGCCGATACCACTAAATTGCCAGCCTATGTCGGCGTGACGCTGCCGCAGCAGGGTTATGTGCTGTATCGCATAGCCAAGGTCAGTCAGCCGGCAACCCAGGATCAGGCGCGTCGCGTCGCCGAGCAGCAGCAAATCACCGGCGTCCTGGCGCAGCAGGAAATGCTGGCTTATGTGGATGTGCTGAAAGAGAAAGCCAAGGTCAAGATCTTGAAGCCTGTGGCGGTTACGCCGGTTGATGGCGACGGTAAGTAAAACTGATTTGGCTAAAGTGATTTGATTAAGCCGGATTGAAAAAGCCCATTCAATGCAAGTTGAATGGGCTTTTTCTATATCTACGTGTAATAGATCAGGCTTGGCCGGACATTTGTTGTGTGAGTTTTTGTGCGGAAACGACCCGAAGCAGCCTGTCCGTTCTCCCCACATCGGACGCTCGACGCGACCATTTGTCCGACAATCATGTGGATGCGATAGAATTTCTCGAACTGTGGGCCGCTAAGAAATCATATCCAGTCAATATCTAGGGAGAGCAAATGAAATCCACACCGAACGTACTTCCCTGGAAAAATACCCCGTATGAGATGGAGTGCAATCTTGCGATGGGTCATCTTCTTATGAATCTCCAGCCGCGATTGCAGGTCAATGGCCGTGTCCATGCTGAAACCTATATTGCGGCGGTCGGTGCAATTGCGGGCTACGCTGCGCAGCGCACGTTGTTCGCCGAAACGCCGCCGGTTGTCGGGCACAACATTCACTGCGTGGGCACGAAGTCTGGCGAACAGTACTGGTTTGGCGACGTACTGAACAATATGCTCATGCCAAAAACGGAAGCCGATATGAATCGCTGCCTATGGTCGTTGGCGGCCGGCGGCGCACTGGGTGCTGGCCTACAGCCTCAGCAAATACCCAATCTCGATGCGATGTTTAAACACGTCGTGTCGACGATTGGCGGAGCAAATGAAGGTCGATCTTCAGTTCCCGCTCAGCATCAAGCTCACCTTGCGGCACGAGATCTGCTGAAACTTGTGTGGCCTTTAGCGCTCTCCTGTCTTTCAGGAAAAATTCCTGGTGCCAAGCGCAAATTTGGAGCCGCACCTGTTGCATGGTGGTCGGCCGTCGCAGCACAAGCCTCGAATCGCCCTATCCAAGATGTGAAACAAGTGTTGGCCCCCGATATCGCTCTGAGGTTGCTTATGGAGTCCGCAATTTATTGCAGCAAACTTGAGCAGTCGAGTATCGAATCAACGTAGGACTGCTTGGGGTATTGGTAGCGATGCCCGAGGCATATTGAAACTGTTGAGCACTATTTGGGTATCAAACCACCGGCAATTGTTGGCGATCTATATAGGTCCGTCGACTGTCGGCTTCTGGCCGTTTTGATCCGGTCGCCACAGGCTCAATTCAACCCGAGGCGGCCGCTCGGCGGAGTGGCAAGACCAGATGTAAGCTGGATCATCCGCGACTAGTGTCAAGTAATCTGGCAACCCGAAAACCAAGATCATCTATTGCAAATGTCGGGTGACTACGACGACGATTCGTAGCAAGGCAGCCTCTTTCTGCATCAGACCAGCCACCGCCACGAAACACACGATACGAACCATAGACCTCTGGATCGTATTGATCCGAACACCACTCCCAAACATTGCCGAGCGTGTCGTAAATTCCCCATTGGTTTGCTTGCTTTTGGCCGACGTCATGGGTGCGGCCCTCGGAGTTTTCCCGATACCAGGCGATGTCATCAAGATTGCCATATCTCGGACCATTGCTTCCCGCGCGGCATGCATATTCCCATTCTGCCTCGGTGGGCAGACGATAACCGCTGCTACGGGGGACAAGAGTGGCGCCCGTGCCGTCGTCATGCATGTCGTAACACGCTGAAAGACCCGCCGCCTTTGAAAGCAAATTACAGAATTTGGCAGCATCATTCCAGGAGACGTTTTCAACCGGGCATTGTGTTGTGGCTGACGACAATGGCTGTCGCCCAGTCAGCGCGGCATATTCTGCTTGAGTTACAGGATAGCGACCGATTGCAAAACGTTGGAGCTCAACGCTCCATGTACGGCTGATTCTGTCGTCTCGCAATGTAATGACGCCGGCAGGAATTTGCACCACTTGAACATCTGGCAATTCAGATTTCTGTTCCATTTTTCGACAAGGGTGAGAGCGGACTCTTCAGGAAAATTCAGATATTACTCTTATTTTCCGGCGCAACTGTCGATCGACAACGCTTGGCTGGTTGCTGCCAATTGTATGACGGGTGGATCTGGATTTGATCTGACACCTCATGTCAGGTCAAGTTTGAGCTAGTGCAATTTGCGCGCTCCGACAGATGTTTCTCACAAAATTAGTCTTCGCTGACTTCGCGACGGTTCAGGTTCTGCAGAGGCCGATGACAGTGATCGTGCCGTGGATCACTGCAAGCCCTATTCTAAGAAGAACAGACCTTTAAATATGTAGGGAAAATCCCAGCTGCAATGGTGATTTTTCTGGATCGCAGCCAAATTGGGGGATGGTGGTTAAATTGCGGGCAATAAGAGTGACTGGGAGATCTTCCAGGTTGGGTAAATGCTATTTCGCGAGCAGTGGCTTTAATCCCGACCAGACGTTGTTCAGCATGACCGGATGTGCCTGGGCAACAGGGTGAATGCGATCTGCCTGGAACAATTCCGGTTTGTCGGCGACGCCATCCAGCAGGAACGGCACCAGCGGCACCTTGGTTTGTTTTGCCACAGTCGCATACAGCGAAAAGAATTTCTCGGTGTAGTCTCTGCCGTAATTCGGTGGAATCCGCATCCCCACCAGCAGGACTTTTGCCTTGGTCTGTTGCGCAGCGCTGATCATCGCCCGCAGGTTGCTTTCGGTTGCGCTCAGTTGCAAACCGCGCAAGGCGTCATTGGCGCCCAGCTCGATAATGACGATATCCGGCCGCTGCTGCAGGAGTGCCGGCAAACGCGTCTTGCCGCCGCTGCTGGTTTCGCCGCTGATGCTGGCATTGGTGATGGCGGTGTCGAATTTTTCCGCCTTCAGGCGCTGCTGCAACAGGGCAACCCAGCCGCTGCCGCGCGCCAGTCCGTACTCGGCCGAAAGACTATCGCCTAACACGAGTATCGATTTTGATGCAGAATAGGCATTGTTCGCCCATACTAGACCGATCAGGCCAAACAACAAGGTCGCCAGCCGCAAGCTGCGCATGACTTTGCTACGCAAGCCTCCGATCAAATTCTGAAAACCTGTTCCCATTCCGGAGTCGATAATCTGCATGCAACAATCCTCTTCTGTTAATTCTGCAACGGTAAATTCCAAGGCACCAGCCATCGACGTGCAACGTTTGACTAAACGCGTTGCTGACGCCAGCGGCGAACTGCTGATCCTCGATGATATCAACTTTAACGTCCAGGGCGGTACCACGCTGGCAATTGTCGGTGCCTCGGGGTCCGGCAAGTCGACCTTGCTGGGCTTGCTGGCGGGGCTGGATACGCCTTCCTCTGGCACCGTGCATATTGACGGCAGCGATATTTTTGCCCTGGATGAAGACGGGCGGGCAGGTTTGCGTAAAGACAAGCTCGGCTTCGTATTCCAGTCCTTCCAGCTGCTGAGCCATTTGAGCGCGCTGGAGAACGTCATGTTACCGCTAGAACTGCGGGGCGATAAAGACGCCAGGGAAAAAGCGCAGGCCAAGCTGGAGCGGGTTGGCCTGGCGACACGCCTGCAACATTATCCGAAATATTTATCCGGCGGCGAACAGCAGCGGGTCGCATTGGCTCGCGCATTCGTGACCGAGCCGCCGCTCTTGTTTGCCGACGAGCCTACCGGCAGCCTCGATGCCGCTACCGGCGATGCGGTGATTCAGCTGATGTTCGACTTGAACCAGGAGCGAGGTTCAACCTTGGTTCTGGTGACGCACGACACCTCGATTGCCATGCAATGCCGCCAGACCATCACGATCGCCGCCGGCCGCCTGCTGCGGCCAGGCGATACTAGCGCTGCGGATGCTCAGATATTTCAGTAAGTCTGACAAGGGTTTCAACCAAGTTTGAAGTGTCGGAGAATAAATTGGAGGGAAGTACATGTCGGCTTGGCTTTCGGTAACAAAGGCGGTGCTTCCGTATGTGAGCGATATTATTTCCGTTGCGGTGCCGGTGTTTACCCGTCGCAAAGGAAATACGGAAGAGAGCCAGATTCAGATTTTGCAACAACAGGTGAGCGAGCTGCAGGTTGCGTCGCTGCAGAATGTCGGCGACATCAAGGCGCTCGCCGAACAGTTGAAGACCGCGCTGCCATTGCTGGAGCAGGAAACCCAGCGGGTCGATGCCAAACTGCGGCGCGCCAACCTCCTGTGCGGGCTTGCGCTCGGCGTCGGCGTGTTAGCCCTGGTGGTTGCGTTGATTGCTTTGTTGAGCAAGTGAAGCGTATAAGATAGGACGAAGAATATGGATCGCTTGCAGTCGATGCGGGTTTTTGCGAAGGTGGTCGAGCAGGGTAGTTTTGTTGCTGCGGCCCAGGTGCTGGATATGTCGAATGCGGTGGTGACGCGCCTGGTCGCCGATCTGGAAAACCACCTGGGGATCCGCCTGCTGCATCGGTCGACGCGCCGCATGGCCTTGACTGAGCCGGGCCAGGCCTACCTGGAGCGGGTACGGCAGATCCTCGATGAAATCGACGAAGCGGAAGCCGCGGCCTCGGTGCTGTCGACCAATCCGGCGGGCACGCTGCACATCTATTCGCAGATCGGCTTTGGCCAGACCCAGCTGGCGCGCTTACTGCCTCTTTATTCCAAACAGTATCCCGATGTCCAGCTAGATGTGACGCTGTCGGATCGTACTGTCGATCTGATCGAAGAGGGCTTTGACGTCGGTATTTTTTCAGTCAACCAGAAATTCGACGCCAGCATGGTGGCACGTCAACTCGGCATTGCGGAGGTGCTGTTATGCGCCTCGCCGGCCTATATTGCGGAGCATGGCGTGCCGCAGACACCGGCGGACCTGGCACAGCATTCCTGCCTCAATTTCTCCCTGGAGCATTTGCGTCATCACTGGACTTTCCAGTCTGCCCAAGGCAGCTCGGTTATCCCTATCACCAGCAAAGTGATGTCGAATAATACCGATCTGCTGCGGCACTGTCTGCTGGCGGGAATGGGGATCGGCATGCGCACTTCCTACACGCTGGGCGATGACATGGTGACAGGGCGCGTGGTGCGGGTGCTGCCCGACTATCAGATCAATAAGGTGGCGGTGCATCTGGTGTATCCGAGCCGACGGTTGCTGTCGGCCAAGGTACGTAGTTTTGTCGATTTCATGATGGCGCAATTTCCGCATCCGGATTGCGATCCCTGGCTGGCGTCTTAACCAGCTATCAACGCAATTATTCAATCCTGCGGTCGATCAGACGCCGGTCAGGCGTCGCAATAAATTACCTTCTTGCTGCCAGTGGCGGCGCTCCGGGGTGCTCTGAGCTTCGGCCTGCAGTTCTGCAGCGCTTTTTTCCATTTGCGCCAGCAGGATTCTTTCGGCCAGGTGCAAATCCATTTCTACCGGCGCCAGAAAAGCCACGACGTCGCCGCGCTGTATCAGCAGGGTGGGAAAGTTGTCGACGTCAAGGTCGCCGATGAGGTCGGCCTGGTCCTCGATATCTATCCAGGTGAATTGTGCTTGCGGGTGGCGTTGCGCCAGCGCCGTGAAGTTCGTGAAATACTCCCGGCAGCTGCCGCACCAGGCCGCGCAAAGGCAAGCAACCACCCAGCCATCGTTGGACAGGGTCGCGGCAAGTTCTTGGTGGTTGTCGTTGTTGAGAGTCAGGATCAGCATTGGCGATATTTTACAGCGAGAGCGCAAAATTCTGCTGGAATACCCGCGGTTTCGGGGGATCTGAGGGCGTTTGTGCTCGTCTATGCTGCGTTTGTAATGATTTAGCGCTGCTTTGGCCTGTGCCAATCGGGCAGAGTGCCGCCGAAATAGCGTCCGGCGCGGTAAAATACGGCCCATGCAGACCATTCTTGCCATCGAAACATCTACCGAACTGGCTTCCGCCGCTTTATTGCGCGACGGCCAGGTGATCACCCGCGAATCTGCTGGTGTCCAGACCCATTCTCTTGCCATTCTCCCAATGGTGCAAAGCTTGCTGGCCGAGGCTGGCATCAGCCTGGCGCAATGCGATGCGCTGGCTTTCGGCGTTGGTCCAGGCTCCTTCACCGGCGTGCGTACTGCCTGCGGCATCGTGCAAGGGCTGGCATTCGGCGCCGATTTGCCGGTGTTGCCAGTAGTGACGCTGGCCGCCATGGCGCAAGCTTGCCGTGACCTCAACGGCGCCGGCGAAGTGCTGGCGATACTGGACGCGCGCATGGGCGAGGTCTATTGGGCGCAATATCGGTTTGCCGATAATCTCTGGCAGGTGATCGTCGAGCCGACGTTATCTGCCCCGGAGCAGGTGTCGCCCCAGGCCACAGAAAACGGTGTGCTGCAAGCCTGCGGCAATGGCCTGGCGGCATATGCAGAAGCATTTGCACCGACACCATTCGCTGCCGGCGGCTTGCCGGACGTGATGCCGAACGCACGCCAGATCGCCCAGCTGGGCAGCGTTGCGCTGCTTCAGGGGCTGGGTTTAAGCGCGGTCGAAGCGCAACCTCTGTATTTACGTAACAAGGTAGCTCTTACCACTGCCGAACGCGCCGCCAAGGTGAATTCATGAGTGCGAATGTACAGTCAACGCCCGATTTGTTACGGCCGCTGTCATTTGCCGCCATGCGTATGGAAGACCTGGATGAAGTGGTGTCGATCGAAAAGAGCGTGTATTCCCATCCCTGGACCCGCGGTAATTTTATCGATTCGATCCAGAGTGGATATCAGTGCTGGGTATTGCGAGATGCCGGCCAGATTCTGTTAGGTTATTTTTTTGTGATGCAGGCGCTGGATGAAGCGCATCTGCTGAATATCAGCGTGCATGGCGATATGCATGGACGCGGCATCGGCAAGATGCTGTTGGATAAAGTCTGCCTCCTGGCGCATCAGCAAAAGATGCAATCGATATTGCTGGAAGTGCGGCCCTCGAATACGCGCGCGATTGTTATCTATCAGCGCTACGGTTTTGTCGAAATCGGACGGCGTCGGGACTATTATCCGGCGGCTGGCGACAAGCGCGAAGAAGCCATTGTGATGAGGTTGGCCTTATGAGCGAGGTGAGCAGGCGCAGCGTTTTTCTCGACGAGATCGGCCTCGGCCCGCTTTGGCTGCGGCGTGACGGCGGTTTGCCCGATGCGGAGCAGATCGAGGTAGAAGGGCAGGTAGAGGCAGCGCCACAGCAGGCGCTCGCTCCGGCAGTTGACATGCTTGTTGCAGAGTCGCAGGTTGAAGCTGAAGTGGTAGTCCAGGCGCCCACCGTGCCGGTGGCGCCGCTAAACAGCGTTGCTGCTTCGGCCTGGGGCGATGAGGATGATGCGCCAGTGGCGTCACCTGTAGCGCCCGTAGCGCCCGTAGCCACCACAATTTCACCAGCTGCCATGGATTGGCAGCAGTTGCAAAAAGCCGTAGCCGGATGCACTGCTTGCGGGCTTTGCCATGGGCGTAAAAACACCGTGTTCGGCGTTGGCGACAACAAAGCAAAGTGGTTGTTTATCGGCGAAGGCCCGGGACGCAACGAGGATGTCCAGGGCGAGCCGTTCGTCGGACCGGCCGGTAAATTGCTCGATAATATCCTGCTGGCGATGGACTTGAAGCGCGGCGAAAATGCTTACATCGCCAATATCGTCAAGTGCCGGCCAACCGACGGCACTGGCCGCGATCGGGCGCCTGCAGCTGATGAGGTGGCGGCTTGCCTGCCGTATCTGCAACGCCAGATCGAACTGATCCAGCCGACCATTCTGGTTGCCTTGGGCAAGACTGCAGCCTTGTCCTTGCTCGGACTCGATCCGGCGACACCGGTCTCGAAACTGCGCGGTACCGTGCATCGTTATGCCGACCGTCCTTTGGTGGTGACTTACCATCCGGCTTATCTGCTGCGCCAGCTGGCCGACAAAGGTAAAGTCTGGAGCGATTTGTGCCTGGCCATGAGTACCTATGCCAACGTCGATGAGTGATTTTTCCGCAGCGCATTTCGGCGCTTGCCAGGAACAGTTTCACCGACGCTGGAATCATCTGTTCGATCCGCATGTGCGGGCATTGGCCTGGTTGCTGGATGCGCCTGATTTGCTTGATCCGCGGGCCACGCAGTGGCAAGGCAAGATCGCCAGCTACGTGGATCCCGATCTGGCCGCATGGCTCACCGAGCTGGAACAGATTCCGGAAAAATTGCAGGCATTGCATCGCTACATAGGCAGCCTGCCATCGACCCGTCTCGGGTTGTACGCCGAAAAACTGCTGGCGTTCTACTTTGAACAAAGGCAGATACTGGTGGCGCATAGCGTGCAAGTCCGGGCCAGCAAAAACGACACCATTGGCGAATTCGATTTCTTGTTGCAGCTCGATGGCGGCCTGGTCCACTGGGAGTTCGCGACCAAGTTTTATTTGTTGGAAACCAGTGGCAGGAGTTTACAGCCGGACGATTTTCTCGGCCCGAACCTGGCAGACTCGCTGGGCGCGAAAATGCAAAAGATTTTGCAGCGCCAATTGGTTTTGTCGCAACATCCTGCCGCCCAGATCCATCTCAGCGAGCCGGTCACCTCGGCCCAGGCACTGATAAAAGGCTGGTTGTTTTATCCCGATCTGCATTTACGCCTGCCCGCGGTGCTGGGTGTATCCGCCAACGCTTGTCGCGGCTATTGGTGCAGCCTGTCATCCTTGCCGCTGGAGCCGTCAGCAATGTATCAGATATTGCCGCGTCAGCGCTGGCTGGCGCCGGCAAAAACAGCGCTTGAGCATACGCTCGGCGCGGAGGATGTGCGGCTGGCGTTGTCGGAACATTTTGCCGGCGATGCTGCGCCGGTAATGCTGGCCACCTTACGGCCAGAAGGCGACTATGGTCTGGAAACTGCCAGGGGTTTTGTGGTGCCGGACGACTGGGCGGGAAGGGCTGCAGCCCAGCGTCATCTGACTATGGGTAAGTCGGGGTAGCTGCCTAAGTTGAAGGCCGGACAGATTTATCCGGCCCTTGTAGTGTCCGCTGAATGCGGTGCTTAACTCAGTCAGTGTTTGACTTCACCAATCAAAGCCAGCGAATCATGTTCGCGTTGATTTGCCGCATGCTTGCGCATGATCAAAATCATGATGCCGGCGACAAACGAGCCAAACAGGAAGATCACTATATTCACGTCGAGATCCATTTTGATCATCAGCGCATACAGCACCAGCATGGTCAATATCGACAGGTTTTCATTGAAATTTTGCACTGCGATCGAATGACCTGCGCTCATCAGCACGTGGCCGCGATGTTGCAGGAGGGCATTCATCGGCACGACGAAGTAGCCGGACAATGCGCCAATAATGATCAGCAAGGGATAGGCCAGCCAGACCGAGTGCACCACTGTCATCGCCATGACGACCAGCCCCATCACGACCCCCATCGGCATCACTGTCAGTGATTTTTTCAACGGAATCATGCGTGCTGCCACGCCCGCGCCGATGGCCACGCCGAATGCCACCACGCCTTGCAATATGGCAGCCTTGTCGAGCGGCATGCCGAGCGATTTTTCAGCCCATTTCAGCACGATGAATTGCAGCGTTGCGCCGGCGCCCCAGAACAGGGTGGTTACTGCCAGTGAAATCTGGCCCAGTTTGTCTTTCCACAGAATGGCACAGCAATTGGCAAAATCAACGATGAGCTTGCTGGGACGGTGTTGCTGGTGCGGATAGCGGGCGCCGGTGTCCGGGATCTTCAGATTGAAAAGCGTGGCGACGATGTACAGCATGCCGATCACGGTGAGCGCTGCATGGGTAGGCGTATTCAGATTCAAGTTGAGAATCGGTATGTGCCATTGCAGCAAGATTGCGGTGATGTGGGGACTGACCAAAGCTCCGCCCAAGACCGTGCCGAAGATGATCGAGGCCATGGTCAAGCCTTCAATCCAGCCATTTGCGGCTACCAGTTTTTCCGGCGGCAACAATTCGGTCAGGATGCCATATTTGGCGGGCGAATAAGCAGCTGCGCCGAATCCTACAATGGCATAAGCGATCAATGGATGGACATCGAAGAACATCAACATGCAACCGAAAATCTTGATCATGTTGGTGATGAGCATCACCCTGCCTTTTGGCAGGGAATCGGCGAAAGCACCGACAAAAGCTGCCAACAGCACGTAAGACAAGACAAAAAATAATTTCAGCAGCGGCGTCATCCAGTCCGGCGAAGACATTTCTGCCAGTACGGCGATGGCCGCTATGAAGAGGGCGTTATCGGCCAGCGAAGAAAAAAACTGCGCCGCCATGATGGTGTAAAAACCGCGATTCATCCGCATCCCAGAATGTAACAATGTGTCCCCGGCCTGCTTTATACCATGAAAATATGACCGATTCGTGATTATGAGACATGCCAAAGACAAAACGTTCTGTAAAAATTCGACCGAATTATAGTGATTGCCAATTCATCATCGACGGCGCATCCGGTAAAATGGACGCTTCAACGCACTGCGCAAATTCTGCCCATTTCCCATCCATGCCAAGACCCCTAGTTGCCACCATCGATATTTCTGCGCTGCAGCATAACCTGCGTATTGCCAAATCGCATGCCCTTGATGCGAAGGTCTGGGCGGTGGTCAAGGCGAATGCCTGCGGCCATGGTCTGGAGCGCGGCATACGCGGTTTTGCGGAAGCGGACGGGTTGGCGCTGATTGAACCGGAAAATGCAGTGCGTCTGCGCGAGCTGGGTTGGCAAAAACCTATCCTGCTGCTGGAAGGCATCTTCGACGCCGCCGATCTTGAGACCGTGGTCCGGGCCCGGCTCGACTTTGCCATACATAACATCGAACAGATCGTCTGGCTGGAACGGTCGGGGTTGAGTCTGAGCGTGAGCGGGCCCTTTGATGTCCATCTGAAAATGAATAGCGGCATGAACCGGCTCGGTTTCAAACCGGAGGCTTATCGGGCAGCCTACCAGCGCCTGCGAGCGAATCCGGCAGTGCGCAAGATCACATTGATGACGCATTTCGCGAATGCCGACGATCCGCTGAATCCAGGTTTGCCATTGCAACAACAGGCGCAGCAATTCGAGCAGGGAATCTCGGGTCTCAGCGAAGAACGCAGCGTCGCCAATTCTGCCGCAGACCTGATGCATCCCGAGTTGAAATCGGATTGGGTGCGGCCCGGCATCATGTTGTATGGCGCCACACCAGGCGGCGCCAGCGCCGAACAGTTCGGCCTGAAACCGGCGATGACGCTCACCAGCAAGATTATCGGCATCCAACGTATCGGCGCCGGCGAGGCGATTGGTTATGGCAGCCGTTTTGTCGCGGCCGCGCCGATGGTCGTGGGGGTAGTCGCCTGCGGTTATGCCGACGGCTATCCACGCCACGCGCCGAACGGCACCCCGGTGCTGGTTGACGGCGTGCGTACAGCTACTGTAGGGCGGGTATCGATGGACATGTTTTCAGTCGACCTGACCAATGTGCCGGGTGCTGCTGTCGGCAGTGCGGTGACCTTGTGGGGTACAGGCTTGCCGATCGATGAAGTGGCGCACGCGGCCGGGACAATCGGGTATGAATTGATGTGTGCCGTGGCTGCGCGGGTTAAAGTGGTGGACTTGTGACGGTACAGCAGCGCGGACGGATAGCAAGCCCGCTACTACTAATAAGCTACTAATAATAATGATTATGGAATCGCATGGCCAAAGCTAAAACCAATTACACCTGCACCGAATGCGGTGGTGTCGCCAACAAATGGACCGGCCAATGCCCGTCGTGCGGGCAATGGAACACACTGGTGGAAACCATCGTCGAAGCGGTCGGCAACCGTTTTTCCAATCAACATCAAGGCCTGGCGCAAACTGCACCGGTAATGACTCTGGCCGACATCGAAGCTATCGACGTGCCGCGCTTCGGCACCGGTATCGAGGAATTCGACAGGGTGCTCGGCGGCGGACTGGTGGCCGGCGGGGTAGTGCTGATCGGCGGCGATCCGGGTATCGGCAAATCGACCTTGCTGTTGCAGGCGCTGGCGAATTTGTCGAAAATCAAGAGTGTGCTGTACGTCAGCGGCGAAGAGTCCGGTGCCCAAATCGCCTTGCGCGCCAAGCGGCTGGCGGTGGATGCCAAGGATCTCAAGCTGCAGGCTGAAATCCAGCTGGAAAAAATTCTCAACACGCTGATGGAACATAAGCCCGAAGTGGCGGTCATCGATTCGATCCAGACTGTTTATTCCGATGCGCTCAGCTCGGCTCCCGGTTCGGTGGCGCAGGTGCGTGAATGCGCGGCGCAGCTGACGCGGGTTGCCAAGCAATCGGGTATCACCATCATCATGGTCGGCCACGTGACCAAGGAAGGCGCGTTGGCAGGGCCGCGTGTGCTGGAGCATATTGTCGATACGGTGCTGTACTTTGAAGGCGATACCCATTCCAGTTTCCGCCTGGTGCGGGCATTCAAGAATCGCTTCGGCGCAGTCAATGAGCTTGGCGTTTTTGCGATGACGGAAAAGGGCTTGAAGGGCGTCTCCAATCCGTCGGCGCTGTTCTTGTCGCAGCATGACAATCAGGTGCCGGGCTCTTGCGTGATGGTGACGCAGGAAGGCACGCGGCCGCTGCTGGTGGAAATCCAGGCGCTGGTCGATGCGTCGCACGTGCCGAATGCGCGCCGACTGTCGGTCGGGCTGGAGCAGAACCGGCTGGCGATGTTGCTGGCTGTGTTGCACCGTCATGCCGGCATTGCGGCGTTTGACCAGGACGTGTTCATCAATGCGGTCGGCGGCGTCAAGATTACCGAACCCGCCGCCGATCTGGCGGTACTGCTAGCGATTAACTCGTCGATGCGCAACCGGCCGCTGCCGCGTGGCCTGGTGGTGTTCGGCGAGGTCGGCCTGGCGGGTGAAATCCGGCCGGCGCCGCGCGGCCAGGAACGTTTGCGCGAAGCCGCCAAGCTGGGCTTCTCGATCGCCATGATTCCCAAGGCGAACATGCCGAAACAAGAGATTGAAGGTTTGAAAGTGATTGGCGTCGAACGCATCGATGATGCTTTGAGCAAGATACGCGACACCGAATAGCCAGGACGATTGTTTTAAAACATTCGTGTAAATACAGCCAGATAAAGGACATCATCATGAAAACCAAAGCAGCTATCGCATGGAAAGCCGGTCAGCCACTGACGATCGAAGAAGTCGAACTGGGCGGCCCGCGCGCCGGTGAAGTGCTGGTCGAGATCAAGGCTACCGGTATCTGCCACACCGATTACTACACACTGTCCGGCGCCGATCCGGAAGGCATTTTCCCGTCGATCCTGGGCCATGAAGGCGCGGGTATCGTGGTGGATGTCGGCCCTGGCGTCAAAAGCCTGAAGAAGGACGATCACGTCATTCCGCTTTACACACCGGAATGCCGCGAATGCAAATTCTGCCTGTCGCAAAAAACCAATCTGTGCCAGTCGATCCGCTCGACCCAGGGACGCGGCTTGATGCCGGACGCCACCAGCCGTTTTTCGATCGACGGCAAGCCGATTTTCCATTACATGGGGACTTCGACGTTTTCCAACTACATTGTGGTGCCGGAAATCGCCCTGGCCAAGATCCGTGAAGATGCGCCATTCGACAAGGTTTGTTATATCGGTTGCGGCGTCACTACCGGCGTCGGCGCGGTGCTGTTTACTGCCAAGGTGGAAGCGGGCGCCAATGTGGTGGTGTTCGGGCTGGGCGGCATCGGCTTGAACGTGATCCAGGCGGCGCGCATGGTTGGCGCAAACAAGATCATCGGGGTTGATATCAATCCGGCCCGTCAGGACATGGCGCGCAAATTCGGCATGACGCATTTCATCAATCCGACGGAAGTGGAGAACGTGGTCGACGCCATCGTGCAACTGACCGATGGTGGCGCCGATTACAGCTTTGAATGCATCGGCAACGTTACCACCATGCGCCAGGCGCTGGAATGCTGCCATAAGGGCTGGGGACAATCGATCGTGATCGGCGTTGCCGCCGCCGGCCAGGAAATCAGCACCCGGCCGTTCCAGCTGGTGACCGGCCGCGTCTGGAAAGGCTCGGCATTCGGCGGCGCCCGCGGCCGTACCGACGTGCCCAAGATCGTCGACTGGTATATGGAGGGCAAGCTGAATATCGATGACTTGATTACCCATCGTCTGCCGCTGGAGCGCATCAACGAAGGTTTCGATTTAATGAAGAGCGGCGAATCGATACGTTCGGTGGTGATCTACTGATGGAGCGGATCAGCGAACACGCCTGCTTCGGCGGTACGCAGGGATTTTACCGGCATGCATCGAGCGAGATCGGTTTGCCTATGCGGTTTTCCGTGTTCCAGCCGCCGCAAGCCAGGTTGGAACCTGTGCCCGTGCTGTTTTTCCTGGCAGGCCTGACCTGTACCGAAGAGACTTTCATGATCAAGGCCGGCGCCCAGCGTTACGCGGCGCAGCACGGCATCATGCTGGTGACGCCCGATACCAGTCCGCGCGATACCGGGATCGCCGGTGTCGACGCCAGCTGGGATTTCGGCAACGGCGCCGGTTTCTACCTGGACGCGACGCAAGCGCCGTGGGCCACGCATTTCCGGATGTACTCTTATATATTGAATGAGTTACGGCAAACCATCGTGCAAGAGTTTCCGGCGCAAGCCGGCAGCATCGGTATCTTTGGCCATTCGATGGGCGGCCATGGCGCGCTGGTGCTGGCTTTGCGCAACCCGGATGTGTTTCGCTCGGTGTCGGCGTTTGCGCCGATTGCGGCGCCGGGCAATTGTCCGTGGGGGCAAAAGGCGTTTGGCAATTACCTGGGAGTGGATCAAGCCGGCTGGCAGGATTACGATGCGACGCAGTTGATGTTGCGGCTGCGACGACCGTTTCCGCAAGAGATACTGATCGATCAAGGCTTGGGGGATAAATTCCTGACAGAGCAATTATTGCCGGAGCAGTTTGAGGCGGCCTGCCTTCAGGCCGGGCAGAAATTGACGCTGCGCCGTCACGCTGGGTATGACCACGGTTATTATTTTATTTCCACCTTGATGGAAGACCATCTGGCCTTTCATCAACGGATATTGACGGCAAACCAGATACCTTGAGGCGAAAAAAATCCCCGTCTGACGAGGCGGGGATTTTTAGTCTTATTCCGCGACTTTTTCAGCGCCACGCCGTCTGGACACCAGCCAGCCACCACCCAGCACCACCACAAAGCCAATCACGTAGACGGCATAGCTCAACCCGGGAACGCTATCCCACAACGGCTTTGCTATCGGTTCCGTGACGATCATGTGCATTGCGGTATATACCAGGATTGCCGCGCCGATAAAGATCGTGGCCGGGAAGCGTTCGATCAGCTTGAGCGCCAGGGTCGAGCCCCATACCATGATCGGCACCGAAATCAGCAAACCGATAATCACCAGGGCCATGCTGCCTTTGGCAGCGCCGGCCACACCGAGGACATTGTCGATGCCCATGACGGTATCGGCGATGATGATGGTTTTCAATGCGGCCGCCATGGTGGTAGCTTGCACGCCATGCGCTTCGCCGTCATCCGACTGCGTCAGCAAACGGTAGGCGATCCAGAGCAGGGCGATGCCGCCAACCAGTAACAAGCCCGGTATTTGCAGCAGCCAGACGACGCCGATCGTCATCAATACCCGCATGATGACCGCGCCCGCTGTGCCCCAGATAATCGCTTTGCGGCGCAGATGGTCAGGCAGGTTGCGGGCCGCCATCGCAATCACGATGGCGTTGTCGCCGGCCAGCACCAGGTCGATGACGATGATAGCCAGCAATGCGCCGAAGAATGCGCCGGCATTCCAGTCAGCCAGGCCCAGCATTGAAAGTAAAGCAGAAAAATCCATAAAGTCTCCAACAGGGTTAGCAAATAACCTCATGCATGGATTACAACAGGAGTGAATGTCGAGAAGTATGCGCGACACATTGCCTGCATGGAATCCATGCTGACAAAGGTCTTGCTCAACAGCGTTGCTGCCAAGGTAACCGGGTGCAGGCGTTGTGCCTGTTCCGTGATGACGACTACCTTGCAGAACATCGGACAGCGACTAATATGCCGGGCCAATACTCAGGAGCTACTCCCCTTTGAGAGGGTGCTGCACGCAGAATGCCGTGCAACTGGGCGCTATTGTACATCAGCAAGGAAAAAAATGGGAGCCTGGCTTGGAAACCCGGCTCAGCCGTGGCGCCAATATTCGGGCTGTGCATAAGCGCGCCGCAGGAAATCGACAAATACCCGGATCCGCAACGGCAGATGGCGCCGTTGCGCGAAAACCGCGTAGATATCGTTGCCCGGCGCGGCAAATTCGTCCAGCACCGTGACCAGTTTGCCGGATTCGATCTCGCTGCCGACTTCCCACATCGAGCGCCATGCCAGCCCTTTGCCGGCCAGCGCCCAGTCATGTAAAACCTGGCCGTCGTTGCAGACCATGTTGCCAGCCACCTTGACGGTGACGATCTTGCCGTTTTGCCGGAAACTCCAGCCGCGCTGGCTGCCTTCGCTACTGATCGCCAGGCAATTATGTTTTTGCAGGTCGTCCACGGTATGTGGTTTGCCGTGACGCTTGATATAAGCCGGCGAGGCCACCACGATGCGCTTGTTATCCGCCAGCTTGGCGCCGATCAGCGACGAATCCGACAATGACGCGATACGGATCGCAACGTCGATCCCTTCGCCGATCAGGTCGACTACCCGGTCGTTCAGGTTCAGGGTGAGGGTAACGTCGCGATGTTCGGTAAGAAAGGAGGGCATGAGCGGCGCCACGTGCTGCCGCCCGAAGCCGGCCGGCGCCGAAATCAGCAGATGGCCGCTGGCATGGGCGCTGCGCTCGGAGACCGCCGATTCAGCATTGTCCAGGTCGGACAAGATGCGCTGGCAATCCTCCAGGAAGGCTTCGCCCTCGTTGGTCAGTGCGATTTTGCGCGTGGTGCGTTGCAAAAGTTTCACCCCGAGGCGTTCCTCTAATGCATCCAGCCGCCGCCCGATCATGGCCGGAGCGATCCCTTCGGCGCGTGCCGCCGCGGACAGGCTGCCTTTGGCTGCCACCTCGACAAAGGTGGAAATCTGCTTGAATTGATCCATATCGCCGCGGCTTTGAGTTTGTGGGAGGTCAGTGCTGAGCTGTGCTGTGATATGCTCACTTGTGACTAAAACGCATAGATCAAATGATAAATCGTTCGACCTATGATGATTTAGTTTAAATATACTATATAGCGTAAAAATTAGATAATGCCATTCAGGATTTTGCATACCCGACATGGTCAAAAACAGAATTTCGCGGCGCACAATAGATGTGCTGCAGACGACACTGATCCTTATTAGAACAAACAGGAGTAAAGCATGACTCAACTGACACTGCCCGCAGGAATGGAAATCATCGGTTCGATCGAACCCGGCTACGCGGAAATTCTGACACCTGATGCGCTGGCCCTGGTAGCCAAGCTGAGCCGCGCTTTCGAAGCGCGCCGTCAGGAATTGCTGGAAGTTCGCGTTGAGCGCGCCAAACGCCTGGATGCTGGCGAGCGCCCCGATTTCCTGCCTGAAACTGCGCATATCCGTAATGGCGACTGGAAGATCGCACCGATCCCGGCCGCGCTGGAATGCCGCCGCGTCGAAATTACCGGCCCGGTCGAGCGCAAGATGGTGATCAACGCCTTCAACTCCGGCGCCGACAGCTACATGACCGACTTCGAAGATTCGAATTCGCCAGTCTGGGACAACCAGATCACCGGCCAGATCAACCTGCGCGATGCGATTCGCAAAACGATTTCGCTGGAACAGAACGGCAAATCCTACAAACTGAACGACAAGGTCGCAACCCTGGTGGTCCGTCCACGCGGCTGGCACCTGGATGAAAAGCACGTGCTGGTCGACGGCAAGCGTGTCTCCGGCGGCATTTTCGACTTCGCCTTGTTCATGTTCCACAACGCCAAGGAACAGCTGGCGCGCGGCGCCGGTCCTTATTTCTACTTGCCGAAGATGGAATCGCATCTGGAAGCGCGCTTGTGGAACGACATCTTCGTGATGACCCAGAACGAACTCGGCCTGCCACAAGGTACGATCAAGGCGACAGTCCTGATCGAAACCATCCTGGCCGCTTTCGAAATGGACGAAATCCTGTACGAACTGCGCGAACACAGCTCCGGCCTCAACGCTGGCCGCTGGGATTACATCTTCTCTTGCATCAAGAAGTTCAAGCTGGACAAGGATTTCTGCCTGGCCGACCGTGCCAAGGTAACCATGACAGCGCCGTTCATGCGCTCTTATGCATTGCTGTTGCTGAAGACTTGCCACAAGCGTAATGCACCGGCGATTGGCGGCATGGCTGCGCTGATCCCGATCAAGAACGATCCGGATAAGAATGACATCGCCATGGGCGGCGTTCGTGTCGACAAGGCACGCGATGCGACCGACGGCTACGACGGCGGCTGGGTTGCCCATCCGGGCCTGGTCGAGCTGGCGATGACCGAATTCAAGAAGGTGCTGGGCGACAAGCCGAACCAGATCAGCAAGCAGCGTGAAGACGTCAACGTCAGCGCCGCCGATCTGCTCGATTTCAAACCGGAAGCGCCGATCACCGAAGCAGGCCTGCGTTACAACATCAACGTCGGTATCCATTACCTGGGCGCCTGGTTGGCCGGTAACGGTTGCGTGCCGATTCATAACCTGATGGAAGATGCCGCTACTGCTGAGATTAGCCGCGCGCAAGTATGGCAATGGATCCGTTCCAGCAAAGGTGTGCTGGAAGATGGCAAGAAGGTCACTGCCGAGATGGTCGTCGCGATGATTCCTGAAGAGCTGGTCAAGGTCAAGGCGCTGGTTGGCAATGGCGCAACTTATGACCGCGCAGCGAAGATCTTTGAAGAAATGTCGACTTCGGCTTCGTTTGCCGAATTCCTGACATTGCCGTTGTACGAAGAAATCTAAATTG
>FTFY01001104.1_pt1 | contig 25820 bp, 19 predicted proteins | sample 1640561 | NCBI WGS metagenome assembly FTFY01 (sample SAMEA3914789, study PRJEB12502) | metagenome | biome: forest; material: soil | place: Canada | collected 2011-07-03 | depth 0.3 m | reverse complement strand
GGTTTGAACTGCAGGCATTGCTCCGCCAGTTGCTCAACGCGTGTGTGTGCAGTCAGGGCATACACCGAATAACGTTCGGGATGGCGCGCTAGCACATCCAGCGTCGACATGCCGATCGAACCGGTGGAGCCGAGAATAGTAATATTTTGCATACCGACCTAAAACCAAAAACTCAATAACGCGGCCAGCGGCAGCACCGGGATCAGCGCATCGACGCGATCCAGCACGCCGCCGTGGCCAGGCAACAGATTGCTGCTGTCCTTGATGCCGGCTCGCCGCTTCAGCATCGATTCGAACAGATCGCCGGCCACACTGGCAGCCACCAGCACGGTCATCGCCGCCAGTAATCCGGCCCAGCCCCAGGCTGCCAGCAAACGCATCGGGAAGGTCTCGGCCAGCGCAGGCGCCAGGCTGAATCCGAACGCCATGAGCAATACCAGGATCCATCCGCCAAGCGCCCCTTCCCAGGACTTGCCGGGAGAAATAGAAGGCGCCAGCTTATGCCGACCGAAGGCTTTGCCGGAAAAATAGGCACCGATATCAGCTACCCAGACAATCACCAGGACCGACAACAAATACATGGGAGAGTGATGAAACAACACCACAATCGCCAGGAAACAGCCAAAAATCGCGATGGCGTAACTGCCGGCAACCAGCCGGTTGCCAAGACTGGCCACAGGCGGCAGGCCCAGGCCTAGCGACGGCACAAAACGCAGGCACCAGATTGCCACGCACAGTACAAACAATAAACGAATATTGGGGCCGCTGCCGTAGGCCATGATAGCCGTGAACAAAGCGAGGCCAGCCAGACCCCAGACGAGAGCAGCTTTAGCGGAAGCGCCGAAGATCCTGGCGCTTTCCCAGATCGCCGCTGCAAAAAAGAGCGTCGAGACGACGGCGAATCCCGGGAAATAATTGAAATATAAAATCGGCAGCAAGACTGCCAACAACAGTAAGGCCGTGATGACACGCGTCCTCAGCATCAGGAAGCCTGTTCCAGCAATTGTGCGCTGGTGCGCCCGAAGCGACGCTCCCGTTGCTGATAAGAGGCAATTGCCTTGTCCAGCTCGTCGGCGCCGAAATCGGGCCAATAAGTATCGGTAAAATACAGCTCGCTATATGCCAGTTGCCACAGCAGGAAGTTGGAAATACGCTGCTCGCCGCCGGTACGGATAAACAGATCCGGCTCTGGCGCATAGGCCATGGCCAGGTGCTGCGCCAGTTCCTCTTCGGAGAACACATCGGGATCTTGTTCGACATTGGCGGCGGTGCCTGCTGCACCTGCTGCACGACGGGCGGCCAGCATTTTTTGCACCGCCTGCATCACATCCCAGCGACCGCCGTAGTTGGCGCAGACGGTGACAGTCATGGCGGTGTTGCCGGCGGTTTTACGCTCGGCGTTGTCGATCATTGCCTGCAGCTTGGCATCGAAACGACTTAAATCGCCGACTACTTTCAGGCGGATGCTGTTGGCGTGCATCTTGCCGACTTCGCGCTCCAGCGCCACCATGAACAAACGCATCAGCAACGACACTTCATCGGCGGGCCGGCGCCAGTTTTCAGAACTGAAAGCGAACAGCGTCAGGTATTCGACGCCGCGCACGGCACAAGCTTCGACCACAGCGCGCACTGCCTCGACGCCCTTGCCGTGACCGGCAACACGCGGCAAGAAGCGACTGGTCGCCCAGCGGCCGTTGCCGTCCATGATAATGGCAACGTGCCGTGGCACCGTCGGGCTGGCTGGCAGCGCTTGCGTGGAACTTGTATGGGCCATAAATAATGAAGTAAGAAAATGGACAGCTGCGTGGAAACCGGCGTGGAGACCGGTAACCCGCTCCGACTACACCGTCAAGATCTCTTTTTCTTTATCGATCACTTGCTTGTCAATTTCAGCTACGGCCTTGTCGGTCAGCTTCTGGATTTCGTCCTGCGCACGACGCTCGTCGTCTTCCGAACATTCCTTGTCCTTGACCAGTTTCTTCAAGCCTTCGTTGGCATCGCGCCGGATATTGCGAATTGCAATTTTTGCATCTTCCGCTTCGCCCTTGACCAGTTTAACCATTTCCTTGCGACGCTCTTCTGTCAGCGGCGGTGTCGGCACGCGGATCATTTCGCCTTGGGTCGATGGGTTGAGGCCCAGATCGGCTTCACGGATGGCCTTCTCGACCACTGCGATCATTTTCTTTTCAAATGGCTGCACACCGATAGTACGCGCATCGATCAGCGTCACATTGGCAACCTGGCTCAGATTGGTCGGGCTACCGTAGTACTCGACCGTGATGTGATCGAGAATCCCGGTGTGGGCGCGGCCGGTACGTACTTTCGCCAGATCGGCACGCAAAGTCTCAAGCGACTTTTGCATTCTTAATTCGGTGTTCTTTTTAACTTCAGCAATACTCATGCTGCTCTCCTATTCGAAAACTTTAAAACGAAACTTTGAAAATTGACTACTTATTTGTGTAACGCATTTGCGTGAATATTGCAAATTACACAAATAATTTAAACGTGCACCAAAGTACCTTCGTCCTCACCCATGATGACCCGCTTCAGCGCGCCCGGCTTGACGATGGAGAATACCTTGATCGGCAGTTTCTGGTCGCGGCACAGGGCAAACGCGGTGGCATCCATGACTTGCAGATGCTTGGTGATCGCCTCATCGAAAGTGATGTGCGAATAGCGCGTTGCCGTTGGATCCTTATTTGGATCTGCGCTATACACGCCGTCGACCTTGGTCGCCTTCAGGACGATTTCAGCGCCGATTTCCGAACCGCGCAATGCCGCTGCGGTATCAGTGGTAAAAAACGGATTACCGGTACCTGCTGCAAAGATGACAATTTTATCTTCTTCCAGATATTGCAGGGCCTTAGGCCGCACATACGGCTCAACTACCTGTTCGATGCTGATTGCAGACATGACACGGGCTGTGAGGCCTTTTTGCCGCATGGCATCTGCCAGCGCCAGCGAATTCATCACCGTTGCCAGCATTCCCATATAGTCGGCGGTGGCGCGATCCATACCCTGAGCACCCGGCGCTACGCCGCGGAAAATATTACCGCCGCCGATCACGATCGCCAGTTCAACACCCAATTCGGCCACTTCGGCGACATCGGCAACCATACGATCGATCGTCACACGATTGATGCCATAGGCGTCGTCGCCCATCAGGGCCTCACCGGAGAGTTTCAGGAGAACACGCTTATAAGCTGGTTTTGTCATGGTCTGGGCCCCTTGTGGCTTTCCGATTGATTCACATTTGTATTGGTCAATGCCTGGACTGCAGCGCCATTGTCAGGCCAAACCGCAGCAAAATCCACTATCAGCGCGATTTAGAACAATCAGCGCCGATTCCTGCGACTTCCCTCGCTCCTGGATACGGGGCAAGGATTCAACAAGGCATTCCTTAGTCTTCGGCCCGTGAAGAAAATTCCTCAGAGCCAAAAAAACGGGCCTCTCGGCCCGTTTTCTTGCTTACGCCTGCTTGGCCGCAGCAACTGTCGCTGCAACTTCTGCAGCGAAGTCATCTTGTTTCTTCTCGATGCCTTCACCGACTACAAACATGGTGAACGATTTAACGCTGGTATTAGTTGCCTTCAGCATTTGTTCAACAGTTTGCTTGTCGTTCTTGACGAAAGTCTGGTTCAGCAGGGAAACTTCCTTCAGGAATTTCTGTACCGAACCTTCAATCATCTTGGCAGCGATGTCTGCTGGCTTGCCGGATTCAGCCGCCTTCAATGTTGCCACCGAACGCTCTTTTTCGATCAACTCTGCTGGTACCTGGTCCGAAGACAACGATACAGGCTTCATCGCAGCGATGTGCATGGCTACGTCTTTACCGACTTGTTCGTCAGCGCCGTCGAATTCAACCATCACGCCGATACGTGTGCCGTGCAGGTAGGAAACCAGCTTGGCAGTAGTGTCAAAACGTGTGAAACGACGAATCGACATGTTTTCGCCGATACGGCCGATCAAGGCAGCACGGGTTGCTTCGACAGTGCTACCGTCGAGTGGCAGAGCCGACAAGGCAGCCACGTCGGCAGGATTGTTTTCTGCAACCAGCTTGGCGCAAGCATTTGCCAGGCCCAGGAAATCGTCGTTCTTGGTGACGAAGTCGGTTTCGCAGTTAACTTCCACCAGGGCGCCAACGCCGCCGGCGATATAAGCTGCGACTACGCCTTCAGCTGTAACACGGGAAGCAGCCTTGGAAGCCTTGCCACCCAGTTTTACACGCAGAATTTCTTCTGCTTTGTCCATGTCGCCGCCAGCTTCGGTCAACGCTTTTTTGCATTCCATCATAGGCGCATCAGTCTTTGCGCGCAGTTCGCCTACCAGTGCTGCTGTAATTGCCGCCATACTATTCTCCTAGCTCAGTTGATGCTGCTTCGCTGACTTGGTCACCGCTGTGCAGTGCGCCCGATCATCAGTTTTCCAGCATCATCATTCAAAATATATTCGGGTAAAAAATAAGCAAATAATGCTGATACAAAAAAAGGGGCAACCAGGGCCCCTTTTTTTTCTGAAGTATAAGACCTCAGATTCAGGGCTTAAGCCTGATCGTTAACTTCAACGAATTCGTCGCCTGCCGCGCCTTTGATAGCTTCGACCACGTCGTTCACTGCATTGGCACGACCTTCCAGGATCGCATCGGCAACGCCGCGAGCGTACAGGGCGATTGCCTTGGACGAGTCATCGTTACCAGGGATAACGTAAGTCACGCCGTCTGGCGAGTGGTTGGTATCAACCACGCCGATAACCGGGATACCCAGCTTGGCAGCTTCAGTGATTGCGCCCTTGTGGTAGCCGACGTCGATCACGAAAATTGCGTCAGGAATGCCGCCCATGTCCTTGATGCCGCCGATAGCTTTTTGCAGCTTGATCAGCTCACGTTGGAACATCAGGCCTTCTTTTTTGCTCAGCTTCTCGAACGAACCGTCTTCAATCGCAGCTTCCATTTCTTTCAGGCGCTTGATCGATGTCTTGATGGTCTTGAAGTTGGTCAGCATGCCGCCCAACCAGCGTTGGTCAACGAAAGGCGAACCCGAACGTGCTGCTTCTGCAGCAACGATTTCGCGTGCTTGACGCTTGGTGCCGACAAACAGGATGTTGCCACGGTTGGACGACAATTGGCGGATGTACTTCATCGCCTCTTGGTACATGCCCAGGGTTTTTTCCAGGTTGACGATATGAATTTTGTTGCGGTGACCGAAGATGAACGGCGCCATCTTTGGGTTCCAGAAACGAGTTTGGTGACCGAAATGGACACCGGCTTCCAGCATTTCACGCATTGTTACTGACGACATAATTTTCTCCAGGGTTAGGTCTGGAACCCGCTCAGTCACCGTAGTTGCCGTGTTACACACTGACAAAAACAGCACCCTTTTCGAGCGGATTCGCGCTTTTAAAACAAAATTTATAACTACTCAAACAACGATATAGCCCATAGCAATTCGAGCTAACCCAAGATTGTACCCTAAAACCCGGGACTTCTTCAAGCGCCGCGAGGCATATCTTTAAGCGCATCTTGTTGGCGTCGTTTATAATCGTCTCCTGACTGAATCCAGGCGTTTTTGCACCCGCTTTTGCACTATTTGCTGCGCCTTTTGCTAAAGAATTCACCGAATTTTCTCGATTTCCCTATCCTATGACCTCTATCTCCATAAAAACTGCTGAAGACATTGCCGGCATGCGCGTTGCAGGCAGGCTTGCTTCGGAAGTACTCGATTACATCACGCCCTTTGTCAAAGTCGGCGTCACCACCGGCGAGCTGGACCGCCTGTGCCACGAATACATGACAAATGTGCAAGATACCATCCCTGCTCCGCTGAATTATTGTCCGCCTGGCTATACGCCCTATCCGAAAGCCATCTGCACATCGGTCAATGACGTCATCTGCCACGGCATCCCGGGCGACAAGGTACTGAAAAACGGCGACGTCGTAAATCTCGACATCACCGTAATCAAGAACGGCTATCACGGCGACACCAGCCGCATGTTCTACGTCGGCGAACCGTCGATCATGGCCAAACGCCTGGGCGACATCACCTACGAGTGCATGTGGCTGGGCATTGCCAAGATCAAACCGGGCGCGCATCTGGGCGATATCGGCTATGTGATCCAGCAACACGCTGAAAAAGCCGGCTACAGCGTAGTCCGCGAATTCTGTGGCCACGGCATCGGCAAGGTATTCCACGAAGAGCCGCAGGTATTGCACTATGGCCGTCCCGGCACCCTGGAACGACTCGAGGCCGGCATGATTTTCACGGTCGAGCCGATGATCAACGCCGGCCGCCGCGACATTCGCGAAATGGGCGACGGCTGGACCATCAGGACCAAGGATCGCAGCCTGTCGGCACAGTGGGAACACACCGTGCTGGTCACCGAAACCGGCTACGAAATACTGACTCAATCCGCGGGTACGCCGCCGCCGCCCGCCTTTATCCAACAAGCAACCGCCGCCTAAGCCCTAGAAGACATGACGACCCTTGCCGCGACTCTCAAAAATCAGCTAACGACCGAGCGGCAAACCATCATCTCTACCTTCCTGGCAGACGGCAAACCCGGCGAGTTGTTAACGGCGTTACGGCGCAGTGTAGACATCGCCCTGACGCACGCCTGGAAAATGCTGGAAATGCCGCCCAGCGCGGCTCTGGTAGCGGTTGGCGGTTATGGCCGCGGTGAGTTGTTTCCGCACTCTGACGTTGACGTCCTGATATTGCTGGATGCCAGCCCTGACGCCGAATTGCGCGCCAGGCTGGAACAACTGGTACAGCTATTCTGGGATATCGGCCTCGAAATCGGCCACAGCATCCGCACCGTCGACGAATGCCTGAGCGAAGCCGCTATCGACATCACAGTCCAGACCAGCTTGCTGGAAGCGCGGCTGGTGAGCGGCAATCCGCCGCTGTTCGCGCAACTGCAGGAACGCTGCAGCGCGGTCATGGATCCGTGCGCCTTTTTCCAGGAAAAAATCCTGGAAATGCGTCAGCGCCACGTCAAGTATGAAGACACGCCGTACAGCCTGGAACCGAACTGCAAGGAAAGCCCGGGCGGCTTGCGCGATCTGCAGGTAATCCTGTGGGTGGCGAAGGCTGCCGGCCTTGGCGAATCATGGCCGAAGCTGGCCAAGCACGGCTTGATCACCGCCGCCGAAGCACGGCAGCTGTCGCGCCAGGAGCGCGCCTTCAAGGATATCCGGATTCGCCTCCACATCTACACCAATCGCCGCGAAGATCGCCTGGTGTTCGATGTCCAGACTCCGATCGCCGAATCGCTGGGTTTCGAGACCACGGAAACCCGCCGCGCCAGCGAATATCTTATGCAGCGCTATTACTGGGCCGCCAAGGCAGTGACCCAGCTCAATACCATCTTGCTGCAGAACATTGAAGTACAGCTGTTTCCGCAGCCGATGGTGCCGCAACGAATCAACGACCGTTTCAACCAGCTTAACGGCCTGATCGACATCGCCCACGACAACGTGTTTAAAACCGCGCCGTCGGCGATGCTGGAAGTATTCCTGTTGCTGGCCCAGCATAGCGAGCTGAAAGACATGACCGCGCGCACCCGGCGTGCACTGTGGCATGCGCGCGTCAAGATCGACAACAGTTTTCGCCGCGATCCGGTAAATCGCTCGCTGTTCATCCAGATCATCCAGGCGCCGCAAGGGATTACCCACGCACTGCGCGGCATGAACGACACCAGTATCCTGGGCCGTTACCTGCCTAATTTCCGGCGCATCGTCGGCCAGATGCAGCACGACCTGTTTCATGTCTACACGGTGGACCAGCACATCATGATGGTGGTGCGCAACGTGCGGCGCTTCACGATGAGCGAACATGCGCATGAATACCCGTTTTGCAGCCAACTGATCGCCAATTTCCCGCGCCCCTGGTTATTGTATGTGGCGGCCTTGTTCCACGACATCGCCAAGGGCCGCGGCGGCGATCACTCCAAACTGGGCATGACCGACGCCCTGCATTTCTGCCAGCACCATGGCTTGTCGGCGGAGGATACGGCGCTGGTGGTGTTCCTGGTCGAGCATCACCTGACCATGTCGCAAGTGGCGCAAAAGCAGGATTTATCGGACCCCGAAGTAATTCTCAACTTTGCCAATACCGTCAAGGATGAACGGCACCTGACCGCGCTGTATTTGCTGACCGTGGCCGACATACGCGGCACCAGCCCCAAGGTGTGGAACGCCTGGAAAGGCAAGTTGCTGGAAGACTTGTACCGCATGACGTTGCGGGTACTCGGCGGCGAAACGCCGTCGGCCGATCGCGAATTGAAGAATCGCCAGGAAGAAGCGTTAAAAACCCTGCGCCTGTATGGTTTGCCGCAAGATGCCCACGAGCATTTGTGGCAGCAACTCGACGTTGCCTATTTCCTGCGCCACGACGCCTCCGACATTGCCTGGCAAACCCGCTCCTTCTACAACCAGACCGACAGCGCCGTGCCGATCGTCAAATGCCGCCTGGCGCCGATCGGCGAAGGTTTGCAGGTTGCGGTCTACACCAAGGACCGGAGCGACCTGTTCATCCGCATCTGCAGCTATTTCGACAGCAAGAATTTCAGCATCCTGGACGCCAAGATCCAGACTACCAAACATGGCTACGCGCTCGACTCTTTCCTGATCAGCGCACCGCTGTTTGCCAAGCATTATCGCGACATCATCAATCTGATCGAGCATGAACTGACCCTGCTGCTGCAAGCAGACGCGCCCCTGCCTGCGCCATCCAAAGGCCGCCTGTCGCGCCTGTCACGCACCTTCCCGGTGACGCCGACGGTCGATCTGCGCCCGGACGAGCGCGGCCAGTATTACCTGTTGTCGATTACTGCCAACGACCGCACCGGACTGCTGTTTTCGGTCGCCAGTGTACTCGCCAGGCACAAGATCAATTTGCACACCGCCAAGATCATGACGCTTGGCGAGCGGGTCGAAGACGTGTTCCTGGTCGACGGCACTGCACTCAACCATGCGCGCCTGCAGATCCAGCTTGAAACCGATTTGCTGGATGCGTTGCATATCTAGTTGCATAATAAGTTACATACATCTAGCTACGTATCCAGTTACATATCCAGTCTGCCTTGCAGTTTTGTTTTTTATATTTTTCTTATTTTTTGCACTCCATGACCGAACCACTACGCCTTTCCAAACGCATGTCAGAACTCGGGCTATGCTCGCGCCGCGAGGCCGACGAGTGGATAGCTCGCGGCTGGGTCCGGGTTGACGGCATCGTCGTATCGGAACTCGGCAGTAAAGTACTGCCGAGCCAGCGCATCAGCGTAGAACGCCAGGCCGCGGCCGAGCAATCGAAACGCGTCACCATCCTGATCAACAAACCGGTCGGCTATGTCAGCGGCCAGGCTGAAGACGGTTATCAACCGGCGGTAGCGCTGATCAAGGAAGCCAATCGCTGGAGCGAAGACCGTTCGCCGACCTTGTTCCATCCAACCCAGCTGCGCAGCCTGGTGCCGGCCGGCCGGCTCGACATCGATTCAGTCGGTTTGCTGGTACTGACCCAGGATGGCCGCATCGCCAAGCATCTGATCGGCGAAGAAACCAGCGTCGACAAGGAATACCTGGTGCGAGTGCGCTATACCAAAGGCGACAAGCTGCCCGACGCCGAGTTGCGCCGCCTCAATCACGGCCTGACGCTGGACGGCAAGAAGCTCAAGCCGGCCATCGTCAAATGGCAAAACGAAGACCAGCTGAGTTTTACTTTGCGCGAAGGCAAAAAGCGCCAGATTCGCCGCATGTGCGATATGGTCGGGCTTAAAGTACTAGGGTTGAAACGGGTACGGATTGGTGGCGTGAAACTGGGGAATTTACCGGAAGGGCACTGGCGTTACCTGGGTGCGGACGAGCAGTTTTAAATTGTAGGGTGGGCTGTTTTTTTTGCCCACGCTGAAGCGCAACCATCCGCGTGGACATAAGTGCCCACCCTACAAAAACCGGTCCAGAATCTTGCGGCTGGCTTTGTCTAGAGCTTGTGTGTCGCGTATCAAAAACTGCACACCATGGCTGTCAGCGATCAATAAACTGCCTGCCACGATACGGCGGATATCCTCTTCGCCTTTCAGCGTAAAAGACGCATCGCCGCGATTGGTTTCTACGTACCAGGTGCTGGGCGCGGTGAAACTCGAGACCCGTTGAATCCGGCGGATTTCCGGCATGAATTCGCGGCTCGCCAATTCCTGTTCGACGATGACCCGGGTGGCATCCGGCAAATCCGTCAGGCGTGAAATCCAGGCCAGCTCCTGGCCATCGCTGCTCACCAGGGAAATACCGTCATCCGGCGCACCGATAGGAAAAGCACGTACCGGCACCACGCCTTCATGCACGTCGCCGTCCACGCTGGTGAATACCAGGCGGCCAAAGGTATTGCGGCTTAGTTTGAAATCATGTGTTGTCATGCGACGCTTTCATCACTGTCTGCACTATCTTCATCGACCAATGTCGGCTCAGCGTCGACGTTGCGCAACTGCGCCTGATAGAGACGATAATAAGCGCCTTCGCGCAGCATCAGCTCATCATGGCTGCCGACTTCGACAATCTGGCCGCGATCCAGCACCACCAGCCGGTCGGCCTTGCGCAAGGTCGATAGACGATGGGCAATCGCAATCGTGGTACGGCCTTGCACCAGGTTGTCGAGTGCTTTCTGGATCTCTTTTTCTGTAGTGGTATCGACCGACGACGTGGCCTCATCCATGATCAGGATGCGCGGATCGATCAGCAAGGCGCGGGCAATCGAAATACGCTGGCGTTCGCCGCCGGACAAAGCCTGGCCGCGCTCGCCGACCAGCGAGTCGTAACCTTGCGGCAAGCGCAAAATGAATTCGTGGGCATGGGCGGCACGCGCGGCGGCCACGATTTCGTCGCGTGTGGCTTCCGGTTTGCCGTAGCAGATATTTTCCGCGATCGTGCCGAAAAACAGGAATGGCTCTTGCAGCACCAGTCCGATATTGCGGCGATATTCCGAGATCGGCATCGAGCGGATATCGACGCCGTCAATCCGTATCGACCCTTCCGATACATCGTAAAAGCGGCAAATCAGATTGACCAGCGTGCTTTTGCCGGAACCGCTATGCCCTACCAAGCCAATCATCTCGCCCGGTGCAATCGTCAGGTTGACGTCGCGCATCACGGCGCGGTTACCGTAACGGAAGCCGATGTTGCGTAATTCGATGGCACCCTTCACGTGTTCCAGATGAACCGGGTTGGCCGGCTCCGGCACACTCGATACATGATCCAGGATTTCAAAGATGCGCTTGGCGCCGACAGCAGCTTTTTGCGTTACCGAGACGATCCGGCTCATCGAATCGAGTCGGGTATAGAAGCGGCTGATGTAAGCCAGGAACGAGGCCAGCACACCGACCGTAATTTCATTCTTGGAAACCTGCCAGATACCGAAGATCCAGACCACCAGCAGCCCGACTTCGGTCAGCAGCGTTACCGTCGGCGAGAACAAGGACCAGATTTTATTGACCCGGTCGTTGACCAGCAGGTTGTGCTGGTTGGCATCGCGGAAACGCGTGGCTTCGCGCTTTTCCTGGGCAAACGCCTTGACCACGCGAATCCCTGGAATCGTGTCGGCCAGGACATTGGTTACCTCGGCCCAGATGCGGTCGATCTTTTCAAAACCGTGCTTCAGCCTGTCCCGTACCAGATGGATCATCCAGGCGATGAACGGCAACGGTACCAGGGTCACCAGCGCTAGCCAGGGATTGATCGAGAACAGGATCACGGCGGTCATGACGATCATCAGCACGTCAATCGCAAAGTCCAGCAGATGCAAGGACAGGAAGACGCAGATACGATCGCTTTCGGAACCGATGCGGGCCATCAGGTCGCCGGTGCGTTTGCCGCCGAAATACTCTTGCGACAGGCGCAGCAGATGTTCATACGTGGTGGTGCGCAAATTGGCGCCGATGCGCTCGCTCACCAAAGCCAAAATATAGGTACGGGCCCAGCCAAGGCTCCAGGCCACCAGGGCCGAAGCCAGCAAACCGGACAGGTAGAGCTTGACCAGGTCGTGATTGATCGGCTTGCCGTTCTGATAAGGAATCAGCACGTTATCCATCAACGGCCCCATCAGATAAGGCGGCACCAGCGTGGCAGCGGTAGAAATCAGCATCAGGATGAAACCCAGCGCCAGCATGCCTTTGTACGGCTTGGCAAAACGCGCGAGCCGGAACAAAGCCCAGGTCGACGATGGCGCTTCGCCTTTTTCGGGACAAATCAGGCACTCATCGCTATCAGGCGGCAACGGCGCTTTGCATTGCGGGCACGTAGCCTGTTCTTCGCGTAACGCAGCGCGTCCCGCCAGATGATCGTCGCGTTGCTGGTCGAAGACTTTAATCAGGCGCAGCGCTTCCAGGTTGAGACCGAGCGTGTAGCGCCAGCAAGCCAGCTGCTGTTGTTCATCATGCAATTCCAGGCTGCCGACGCCGGCATGGTCATGGTGCCCCAGCGTCAAGCCCGGCCGGTAGGCCCATTCGCTCCAGCCGCTGTCTGCGTCCATTTTTGCTAGTACGCGGCGATTGGTGATTAAGACAACGCCGTGTGCAAAATGCAGCGACGCATTGAGGTCGACTTCCAGCGACGCCAGCACTTCCTCGGCAGGCGCGAGCAAAGTTGTCACTTCGGCACGCAGGGAAGCGGTCAAAATATGGGACAAATAAATACCGGTGGTAGGCACAGGGGATAAAGGGTTGCTTTTCATCTAAACGGCATGGTGTGGCCCGTATATTTTTACACGGACCGGATGGAATTTTGTGTGAAATCGCCTTAATTGGCGCACATCGTCTGCCGCAAGTATTATATCCTATCGTGTTTTTCAGAAATGTTACTTTTCGTTACCAATTAAACATATCTTTTCTATATTTGGTAACTCTCTGTAAACCAATTCACGGTTTAGCGCGTTACAGCTAGCTACAGGGTGTCGAATACAAGAATATTAAAACTGGCACACTCAAAAATTTCAGCACTCACGCCTCATAAGCCTTATTGCATAGCCTCATTGCTCACTCATGAAAAACATTGAAATCCTCCGTATCATGTCGCTGCGCGGACCAAACATCTGGACGTATCGATCAACTCTTGAGGCGTGGATCGACATTGGCGAACTGGAAGATTTCCCGTCCAATACCCTGCCCGGCTTTAACCAGCGCCTGACAAGCTGGCTGCCATCCCTGATCGAGCATCGCTGCAGCTATGGCGAACGCGGTGGTTTTGTCCAACGGCTGCAGGACGGCACCTGGCCCGGCCACATCCTGGAACACGTCACCCTTGAACTGCAAAATCTGGCTGGCATGCCGGGCGGTTTCGGCAAGGCGCGCAGCACCTCGGTGCGCGGCGTCTACAAAGTAGCAGTCCGTGCGCGCCATGAGCAAGTAACCCGCGCCGCCCTGCACGCGGCCCGCGACCTGGTGATGGCCGCAATTGAAGACAAACCATTCGACGTCCACGCTAGCATCACTGAACTGCGCAGCATGGTCGATTCGCGCTGCCTGGGGCCAAGCACGGCCTGCATCGTCGAAGCCGCGGACGAACGACGCATCCCCTCATTCCGCCTGACTGAAGGCAATCTGGTCCAGCTCGGCCATGGCGTTCGCCAACGCCGTATCTGGACCGCAGAAACCGATCAGACCAGCGCCATCGCCGAAAGTATCTCGAGCGACAAAGACTTGACCAAAACCTTGCTGCAAGCCTGCGGTGTGCCGGTCCCTGAAGGACAGGTAGTCGAAAGCGCCGCCGAAGCCTGGGAAGCGGCCGAAGATATCGGTTTGCCGGTGGTCGTCAAGCCTTCTGACGCTAATCACGGCCGCGGCGTATTCACCGATCTGAATACGCGCACCGAAATCGAAACCGCTTACGAGCTGGCATTGCAAGAAGGCAGCAGCGTGATTGTCGAACGCTTCATTCGCGGTAACGAGCATCGGCTGTTGATTGTCGGTGGCCGGCTGGCGGCAGCTGCGCGCGGCGAGCCGCTTTCAATCACCGCCAATGGCACTTCGACAATCCGCCAACTCATCGATGACCAGATCAACTCCGATCCGCGCCGTGGCGAACTTGAAGAGTGCCCGCTCAGCCCGGTATTGCTGGACGAAGAACCTGTGGTACGGGTCGAACTCGAACGGCAAGGCTTTACCGGCGAATCGATTCCCGCAGCGGGCCTGCAAGTATTAATCCAGCGTAACGGCAATGTCTCCATCGACGTCACCGACCTGGTGCACCCGAGCGTCGCCGCGGCAGCTTCGCTGGCTGCGCGCGTGGTGGGCCTGGATATTGCCGGTGTCGACCTGGTGGCGGAAGATATTTCCCGGCCGCTGGAAGAACAACGCGGCGCTATCGTCGAAGTCAATGCCGGCCCTGGCCTGCTGATGCATCTGAAGCCGGCGCAAGGCCGGGCTCGTCCGGTCGGCAGAGCCATCATCGAGCACCTGTTTGCGGCGGCTGACAATGGCCGCATCCCGATTGTCGGCGTCACCGGTACGCATGGTAAAACCACCGTCTCGCGCCTGATAGCCTGGCAACTCCATCTGAGCGGCAACCATGTCGGCCTGGCTTGCGGCGACGGTTTGTATTTCGCACAACGGCAAGTTGAAAAAGGCGACCGCGCCAATTGGGAATCGGCGCAGCGCATATTGATCAACCGTGCGGTCGACGCGGCTGTATTTGAAAATAGCCACGACACTATCTTGTCGGAAGGCCTGGTCTACGATCGCTGCCAGGTCGGCGTCGTCACCAACATTGCCGCCGACGACAGTTTGCCGCAGTACTACATTGCCGATGCCGAGGAAATGGTAAAAGTCACCCGCACCCAGGTCGATGTCGTCCTGCCGAGCGGCGTCGCCGTACTGAACGCAGCCGATCCGCTGGTGGCCGGCATGGCGTCGCTGTGCGACGGCGAAGTGATTTTCTTTGGCGTCGACCCTGCCCTGCCAGTGATTGCAGAGCAGCTTGAACAAGGCAGGCGCGCAGTCTTTATCCGTAATGACCAGATCATGTTGGCGGTCGGCAAGAGTGAAATGCTGCTGGCCGACATCACCACTGTGCCATTGATTGCACGCAGCAAAGATAGCTTCCAGGTTGAAAACGTGCTGGCGGCGGTTGGCGCCGCATGGGCGCTGGATATCTCTCACGACTTGATACGTGCAGGGATAGAGACTTTCGAGATGGTTTAAAAATTTAAGCAGGGTCGGCAAGTTTTTGCCCACCCTGCTTTTTGACTAGTATTAGCAGCAAAAAATAGGAAAACTTGTTGATGGACGTATCACGTATCCGAGTACTTCGCGGCCCCAATCTGTGGAGCCGACATACCGCTATCGAAGCCATCGTGTCTTGCGCCGAGGCCGAACGCGCCATTGCTGGCATTACCGGTTTTGAAGCCAAGCTGCGTGAACGCTTTCCGCAGATCGGCTTTTTGCAAACCAGTGGCAAGAACGAAGTCGTATCAATGGCGCATGCGCTGGAGATTGCGGCGCTCGGACTGCAATCGGAAGCCGGATGTCCGGTGACTTTCAGCCGCACCGTACCTACCGTGGAGGCCGGTGTCTACCAGGTGATCGTTGAATACACTGAAGAAGAAGTCGGCAAGATGGCGTTCCAGCTGGCGCGGGAACTATGCCTGGCAGCACTGCAAGACCAGCCCTTCGATCTTGTCAGCGCCTTGGCCAACCTGAAGGAACTGGACGAAGACATTCGCCTCGGCCCAAGCACCGGCTCCATCGTGCAAGCAGCCGTCATGCGCGGAATTCCGTTCCGGCGCCTGACCGGTGGCAGCATGGTGCAGTTCGGCTGGGGTAGCCGGCAACGCCGCATCCAGGCCGCCGAAACCAACCATACCAGCGCAATCGCCGAATCGATCGCCCAGGATAAAGACCTGACCAAGAAACTCCTGAATGCGGCCGGCGTGCCGGTGCCTATGGGCCGGGTTGTCGCCAGCGCCGAAGAAGCCTGGGCTGCAGCGCAGGAAATCGCCGGCGCGGTGGTGCTCAAACCACGCGACGGTAATCAAGGCAAGGGAGTGGCGGTCAACATCACTGCCCGTGAACAAGTCATGGCAGCCTTTGAAGTCGCCGCAAAAATCTGCTCGGAAGTGATCGTCGAGCGCTATTTGCCAGGCCACGATTTCCGCCTGCTGGTGGTCGGCAACCAACTGGTGGCCGCGGCCCGCCGCGATCCGCCGCAGGTTATCGGCGACGGCGTGCGCACCATCGGCCAACTGGTGGAACAAGTCAACAGCGACCCGTTGCGCGGCGATGGCCACGCAACCTCGCTGACCAAGATCCGCTTCGATGCGATTGCCCTGGCGACTCTGGCCAAACAACATTACACAGCCGACTCGATTCCACAGCAAGGTGTGCGCGTGGTATTGCGCAACAACGCCAACCTGAGCACCGGCGGCACGGCGACCGACGTCACCGAAGATGTCCATCCTGAAATGGCGGCGCGTGCCGTAGCTGCAGCGCAAATGGTAGGACTGGATATCTGCGGCGTCGACGTGGTCTGCAACAACGTCCATCAACCGCTGGAAGAACAAGAAGGCGGCGTGGTGGAAGTCAACGCCGCACCTGGTTTGCGGATGCACATCAGTCCTTCCTACGGCAAAGGCCGCGCAGTCGGCGCTGCGATCATGTCGACCATGTTTGAGAGTGGTGACAATGGCCGCATCCCACTGGTAGCGGTGGCAGGCACCAACGGCAAAACCACTACCGTGCGCCTGATCGCCCACCTACTGGGACGCAAGGGATTACGCGTCGGCATGACCAATTCCGATGGCGTATATATCGAACAGCAACGTATCGACACCGGCGACTGCAGCGGTCCACGCAGCGCCCGTAATGTCTTGATGCATCCTGACGTCGATGCCGCCGTATTTGAAACGGCACGCGGTGGTATCTTGCGTGAGGGCCTGGGTTTCGATCGCTGCGATGTCGCCGTGGTCACCAATATCGGCATGGGCGATCACCTCGGCTTGAGCTATATCAGCACGGTCGAAGATTTGAGCGTGGTTAAACGTGTGATCGTCGAAAATGTTTCCCCCGGCGGCCACGCAGTCTTGAACGCGGCCGATCCTATGGTCGCCAGCATGGCCAAATCCTGCCCTGGTTCGGTCACTTTCTTCGCCCACGATTTCCATCACCCGCTGATGACTACGCATCGCGCGCAGGGACATCGTGTGGTGTATCAGGACGGCAATGCCATCGTCGCCGCCAAGGGTAAGCAAGAACATCGGATCGCGCTGCATGATATCCCGCTGACCCGTAACGGTACGATCGGCTTCCAGATCGAAAATGCCATGGCTGCCATCACCGCCGCCTGGGCTCTGGATCTGGATTGGGAAGTGATTCGAGCAGGCCTCGGCACCTTCATCAACGATGCGGCTACCGCACCGGGTCGCTTCAACGTATTCGACTATCGTGGCGCGACCCTGATTGCCGACTACGGCCACAATCCCGATGCGATCCAGGCGCTGGTAAAGGCCATCGACAGCATGCCAGCCAAACGCCGCTCAGTGGTTATCAGCGGCGCCGGCGACCGGCGCGATATCGACATCCGCCACCAGACGGAAATCCTGGGCGACGCTTTCGACCAGGTGATCCTGTATCAGGATCAATGCCAGCGTGGCCGCGCCGATGGCGAAGTGCTCGGCCTGTTGCGCGAAGGCTTGCAAAATGCCCGTCGTACCACGTCGACTGAAGAAATCAATGGTGAGTTTGTCGCTATTGATACGGCGCTGTCGCATCTGTCGCCAGGGGATCTTTGCTTGATCCTGGTGGATCAGGTGGAAGAAGCGTTGGCGCATATTGCCAAGCGCATCGCTGAAGTGTGATTTTCCGCAGCGAGCCAATGACTTAGTGATCTGGGGTCAGAGTCAACTTTCGCAGGCTTTATCGCGAAACTTGACTCTGACCCCGGTTAGTTCGTGTTGCTCGTCGCATTGACCGTAAAAAACCTTACGCCGGTTTGTGCCCGGTTAGCGCGGCGCCGGCGTTCAATGGCAAGCGCCGGGTTACCGGAATCGACGCCATCGAGAACAGGCCGATGACTATGAAGGCCGGCCAGAAATCTCCAGCCACGATCGTTTCATGACCTTGCAGGCGGCTCGACAGATGCACCGCCAGGCCGCCGATGGTCACTCCCAAACCTAAAGAAATCTGCTGCACGACGCTGGCCAGGCTGGTGGCGCGGCTGACGTCGGCGCTATCCAGGTCGGCATATGCCATGGTATTGAGGCAGGTGAATTGCATGGACGGGAAAAATCCGCCGAGCAGCACCACCGCCATCATCACCAGATACGGCGTGGTCGGCGTGAATAAACCATACGAAGCCAGCGCCAGTCCGGCCAGCACCGCATTCCAGATCAACACAGAACGGAAACCGTAACGACGCAGGACCGATGTACCGATGGCTTTCATGAAGATCGCACCGAAAGCCGAGGCACATGTAATGGTGCCGGCGTGAAAGGCATTCATGCCGAAACCAACCTGCAAAGCCAGCGGCAACAGGAACGGCACCGCACCCAGTCCGATCCGGAACAGCGAACCACCCAGCACGCTGGCGCGGAAAGTCGGGATCCGCAGCAAACGCAGATCCAGCAGCGGGAACGGCTCACGCCGCGCATGCAGCAAATACACGTATAAGGTCAAGCCGCCCAGCACCATCATGGCGAATGCCCATTCCGAAGACAGCAACTCGCCATCGATCATCGACAAGCCCAGCATCATCAGCGTGCTGCCAACTGCCGACAGGACAAAGCCCTTCATGTCCAGCGGCTGCAAATCATCAGAGCGGTAATTCTCGATATAGCGGCTGGCGAGGTACATGCCGAGAATGCTGATAGGTACATTAATCAGGAAGATCCAGCGCCAATGGAAATAAGTCGTGATGAAACCGCCCAGCGGCGGACCGATCACCGGTCCCAGCTGCGAGGGAATGGTCAGGTAACTGATGGCTTTGACCAGTTCAGTACGCGGCACCGAGCGGAAAATCACGATGCGCCCGACCGGCACCATCATGGCGCCGCCTATACCTTGCAAAAAGCGCGCAGCGACAAATGCCGCCAGCGAGCTGGATGCGGCGCACATCAGCGAACCCGCCAGGAACACCATGATGGCGGAACGGAAGACGGTACGCGCACCGAAGCGATCGGCGACCCAGCCGCTGATCGGGATGAATACGCCGAGCCCGACCACATATGAGGTCAGCGCCAATTTAAGAGTAAGAGGATCTTGTCCGAGGTCGCGCGCCAGTACGGGAAGCGACGTGGCAATCACCGTCGCGTCCATGTTTTCCATGAACAACGCGCAAGCGACAATTAGCGGAATGAGAAGAGTACGTTGCACTGCCGATGGCCGTAAGGTAAACAAAAAGACAGATGCACGCAGTGTTGCATCTGTCTGACTACTAGTTTACACCTGTTCGTAAAAATTGGCAGGATGTCTGACAACCACCCGCTCATTATGCAGAAACGGCATGACGTCAGGCCGGTTTGCGTTGCCCAGGGTCATAGTAAAACTGCTCTTCAACGATCTTGTCGCCGCGCCAAAGCTGCCAGGCAATTTCGTCTTGCCGGAAACTGCGGCCATCGTGCGTCACAATTTCGAACAACCAGTTGATGGCAACCCGGTCGCCATCGATCAGGAAAGATTTGGCTGCCAGGGTACGGATTTCCTTGACGGCCGCCAGCGCTTTTTCCTCACCCGCTACCAACAACCGGATTCCTTTGCGTGGCGGCTCCTGGTTTTCCTGCATGGAGGCATCTTCGGTATAAAACTCCTGGATCGCTTCTACATACTTGCCTTGCACAACCAGCGCAATGAAGCTTTGAACATGTTCTCGACTTGGCATGGAATGGTCCTGTAAAGGTATGAATAGGAGTTAAAACTATACCTCGCTTCAGAACGGCCCGCTGGATTCGCGCAATTTATCCGGCAAACCATGTTGCGGACCGTGCTATCTTTATTGCGAAAGCAGGATCCGATAGCCCACCGCGGTTTCGGTCAGCAGATGTTTGGGCTGGGCCGGATCGTCTTCCAGTTTCTGCCGCAAGTGTCCCATATAAATCCGCAGATAGTGGCCGCTCTCAGAATGCGATGGCCCCCACACTTCTTTGAGCAACTGCGGATTGGTCACTACCCGTCCGGCGTTGGCTACCAGCACCGTCAGCAACCGATACTCGGTCGGCGTCAGATGCACTTGCTGTTGCGCCTTGGTGACCAGCCGCGCTTGCAGGTCCAGCGTGACGTCGCCGAAACGGATCAAGCCGTCGTCGCCGGCCAGCGGCTGGTGTTGGCGCCGCAGCGTGGCACGCACCCGCGCCAGCAATTCACCGACGCCAAACGGCTTGCTCAGGTAATCGTCGGCGCCGGCATCCAGCGCTTTGATCTTGTCGGTTTCATTGACCCGTGCCGACAGCACGATGATAGGCACACGCGACCATTTCCTGACATCCAGGATGAAATCCACCCCGTCGCCGTCCGGCAGGCCGAGATCCAGAATCACCAGGTTCGGCTTGCGCGTGCCGCAATCGATCAGGCCACGCTGCATGGTCTCCGCCTCAAAAATCTGCCAGCCCTCATTCTCCAGGGCCGCGCGTACAAAACGCCGGATCTGCGGTTCGTCTTCAACTAGAAGTGCTACGGGTGTCGGTTGCATCGTTATGCCTTCTCTGTGCCGTCGCCGACACTCGGTTCGTGTTCTTCCGGGTCAGGCATGCTGGGAGGCATCCCGAGCGGAATGGTGAAGATGAATTCAGCGCCGTGTTGGCCACCGTGGTCGCTGCGGGCGTGTATGGTGCCGCCGTGGGCCTCGACAATCGCGCGGCAAATCGCCAGCCCGAGCCCGACGCCGGGCTTGGCCGACTCACGCTCGCCGCGGGTGAATTTCTCGAATATCGCATCTTCCATACCGGCGGGCAGGCCTGGTCCGTCATCGGACACGGTAACCGCCAGGTAACGGCCGTTGACCACGGCGGCCAATCCGATATGGGAACCAGCCGGCGTGTACTTGGCAGCATTTTCCAGCAAATTGCACAGCACGCGCTCAATCAATACTGCATCGAAACGGATCAGAGGAAGCTCGTGCGCAACCCGTATTTCTACTTCATGTCCGAGCAGCGCCGAGCCGCTGGCGCGCAATGCGCTGCCGACCACTTCCTCAAACGGCTGCCACTGCAAATTCAATTTCACTTCGCCACTCTGGATTCTCGCCATATCCAGCAGATTGGTCACCAATGCGCTCATGCGCAGCATTTCACTATGCAGCGCACCGGCCAGCACTTGCTGGTGTTGCTGCAATGGCGGCTTGGATAACAGCAGCGACTCGGACAATCCGATCAGGGCCGTCAGAGGTGTACGTAAATCATGCGACAGCGCGGACAACAACGAATTGCGCAAACGCTCGGATTCCATGCGTACCAACGCGTCTTGCGCCACTTCGACATAATGCACGCGCTCCAGCGCAATCGCGGTCAAGGTGGCGAACGTGTACAGCTGTTGCTGCTGTTCCGGGATCAGGATCCAGCGCCGGCTGTGCGGCAAGATCACCAGCACGCCCCGGGTACGCATCGGCGCCACCAAAGGCAGATACAGATAGCTGCTGGCCGGCAGCGTATCGGTGCCGATGCCGGCGCTACTGGCATTATCGAAAGCCCACTGGGCAATGCCCATGTCCAGCGCGCTAGCGACATTCGCCACGTCATCCGGTATCACCGCCGGCATTTGCAATCTACCTGCATCGTCCGGTATCAGCAGCAAAGTCTTGGCCTGGAAACTGCGCTGCAGGAACAGCCGGCTGGTTTCAAATATCTGTTCGGTCTGCAGCACGCCCGACAAGGCCCGGGCAAATTCGAACAAAGCGCGCGAGCGTGCTTCACGGTCCGAAGCAATCCGCGCCTGATAGCGCAGTCCGGCGGTTAAATGGGTAATCGTCAGGCCTACCGCCAGCATCACGCCGAAGGTCAGCAAGTACTGGAAATCGCTGACCGCGAACGAAAAGCGCGGCGGCACGAAAAAGAAATCGAAAGAAGCGATGCTGAGCAAGGCGACAAAGATTGCCGGCCCGCGACCAAAGCGGATGGCGATCAATACCTCTGCCAACAGATACAGCATGACGATGTTGGCCAAGTCGAAAAACGGTAGTATCGGCGTCGCCAGTAAGGTTACCAGCACACATACGGCAAGCGCCCAGAGGTAACCCCACCACTCGATGCGACTCTGCATCGGCGTATGGCGCGGCGGGATTTTTCCGGCAACCCCCTCCTGCTTTTCCGCTGCGCTGGTCGGCGGCACGCCGATTTCGATCAGGTCGATGTCGCTAGCGAGAGCGGCGATACGCGCGGAATGGCTGGTTTGCCAGGGGAACCGGCGCTGGCTGCGGCCGATGATGATTTTTGAAAAATTATGGCTGCGGGCATAACCTGCCATGACGGCGGCGACTTCGTTACCGGCCAACACGGCGGTAGTCGCTCCCAGATCCTGCGCCAGCTTGAGCGTCTTCAGGATGCGTTCGCGTTTGGCCGACGGCAACCGCTGCAACCTCGGCGTCTCGACATACACCGCATGCCATTCTGCATTGAGCTGGGTCGCCAGCCGCGCGGTGCTGCGAATGACGTGTTCCGCACTGGGCGAAGGACCGACGCAGGCTAGCAAGGCGGCATCGGTTTGCCACACTGCGCCTATCGATTTCTCAATACGGTAGGCCTGGACATCGCCCTGCAGCCGATCCGCAGTGCGGCGCAATGCCAGTTCACGCAGCGCGATCAGGTTACCTTTGCGGAAAAAATTGCGCGAGGCGCGTTCGGCTTGCGGCAGTTTGTAGACTTTGCCGAGCTTGAGCCGGTTCAGCAATTCATCGGCCGGCAAATCCACCAGCACTACTTCGTCGGCGGCATCGAACACGGTATCCGGCAAGGTTTCCGCAACCCGGATGCCGGTAATGCCGCCCACCACATCGTTCAGGCTTTCCAGATGCTGGACATTCAATGTGGTGAAGACATCGATCCCGGCATTCAATAATTCTTCAACGTCTTGCCAGCGCTTCGGATGGCGCGAACCGGAGGCATTGGAATGCGCCAGCTCATCGACCAGTATCAGCGAAGGCTTGCGCTGCAAGGCGGCGTCCAGATCGAATTCGGGCAACTGCTTGTCGCGATACGCGACCTGCTTCATCGGCAGCAATTCCAGGCCATTCAGCATGGCAGCAGTTTCGGCACGGCCATGGCTCTCGATCACGCCAGCCAATACCTCACGGCCTTCGCTATGCAATTTATGCGCGGCCCCGAGCATTGCGTAGGTCTTTCCGACACCCGCCGAGGCACCGAAATAGATGCGCAACTTTCCCCGCCCGGCCAGACTCTCCTGCACCTGCAACTGCGCCAGGAGAGCATCCGGATCGGGACGTAGATTATCGTTTGAATAGGGTGAAGACACTGATTGCCTTGTGAAAGCCATCGATATGGCAAATATACCAATCGTAGCGCAAATTGTGGTTTGAATTCGGTAGATTGAACCCGCCTAGCGCTACGATATCCTCGAAGCTATTTAAAACGTCTTGGTCGCCGATACCACCAGCGAGGTTTTACCCAGATTTTTGCGATCAGGCGCCGGTCCGACGTAGTTATTGGTATCGGTGCCGATCACTGCAACGCTGCCGGACAGGAAACCGAAATCCTTGGTCAGGCCGATTTTCCAGTCGTTATAGCTTAATGTCGAATTGTTTTTGACGGTTTGATGGCCGGCATGTAAATTGACCGTATAACCGTTGCTGACATCGATATTGGCGCCAAGGTCCAGGTAGCCGCTGTTCTTGCTGTTGACAGCGCCGAACAGATTGGTCACCGACTGCGAATATTTGATATATGCAGGACCATAGCCAAGCTGTCCATAGAGTTCCGTCGTATCGGCGTTCGGATTCAAATCATTGGATGGGTAGACATAGGTCAGCACCCCGAAATCATAGGTCAGGTCACCTGTGATGGTACCCTTTTTACCCGCATAGACATCCCATTCGATATTGCCGCTGCCGCCGCTGTCCTTGATCCATTTAAGCGTCGACAGCCATGTGCCGACATACAGGCCGGTTGGATTATTGCTGTAGTCTGCGCCGCCTTGCAAAGCCGGATCCAGACGAGTCTGGGAGATGCCGCGAAAGCGATAGTCGGAGACGACGCTGGCATTGAATGTCAACGAATTGTCGGGAACCGCCTCCTCCGCCTGCGAGCAGTTTGCAGTGAAGGCAGTAACGCCGATAACAGTAACCAGACTAGCAAAATAGATAATTTTCTTCATGAATTCTAAGCAAAACAAAAGTAACGTGGTGGTGGGTTATCCCAAATCAGGGGCATAGGGGCGTGTAGAAGCTGACCGCGCTGTACTGCGCACGGCCAACTCTACAAGCACTGCTACCTCTAAGATGAAATGGTTGGTAAAACTTAGTTTGAAGCCGGATGCTGCCGGTCCAGCGCCAGGTTCAATGCCATGACATTGACGCGCGGCTCGCCCAGGAACCCGAGGCTGCGCTCCAGCTTCAAGCTATCGATGAGGCTATGCACGGTATCGACGTTCAGCTTGCGTTCACGGGCAATCCGTCCCGCCTGGTAGTAGGCCGCGGCAAGACTGATTTCCGGATCCAGACCGCTGCCGGAAGCCGTCACCAGATCCACCGGGATCGGCAGCGTGTTGCCCGGGTCGGCGGCTTTCAAGGCATCGACCCGTCCCTTCACCGCGTCTATCAACGCCGGATTGCTCGGCCCGAAGTTAGAGCCGCCGGAAGATTGTGCGTTGTATGGCATAGGGCTGGTTGCCGACAGGCGCCCCCAGAAATAGTTAGGCGCGGAAAACTCCTGGCCGATCAGGCGTGAACCGATCAGCTTGCCGTTTTGTACGATCAGGCTACCCGCCGCCTGCTCGGGAAAAGCCACCTTGCCGATGCCGGTCACGGCCAGCGGATAGATTACCCCGCACAGCACGGTAAGACCGACGAACAGCACCAGCGCCGGCCGCAATACGCCTTGCGATGCGACTTTTGTGACGCTTGTGGCAGCTGCCGATGATGCTGGAGACAGTGTTGTTGTAGATGCGGATTTCATTTCTAGACTCCTGATTACACCAGATGCATTACCGACAAAATCATGTCGATCAGTTTGATGCCGATAAAGGGCAACACGATACCGCCCAGGCCATAGATCAGCAGGTTGCGACGCAGCAGCGACGCCGCGCCGACAGCGCGATACCTGACGCCTTTCAATGCCAGCGGGATCAACACCACGATGATCAAAGCGTTGAAGATGACCGCTGACATGATCGCCGATGACGGGCTGGCCAGATGCATCACGTTCAGCGCTGCCAGCTGTGGATAAGTGGTGATGAAAGCCGCCGGGATGATCGCGAAATACTTGGCGATATCATTGGCGATCGAAAAGGTCGACAAGGCGCCGCGCGTCATCAGCATCTGCTTGCCGATCTCGACGATTTCCAGCAACTTGGTCGGATTCGAATCGAGATCGACCATATTGCCGGCCTCTTTCGCCGCTTGCGTGCCGCTGTTCATCGCCACCGCTACGTCAGCTTGGGCCAGCGCCGGCGCATCGTTGGTGCCGTCGCCGGTCATGGCTACCAGCCGGCCTTCCGACTGATAACTACGGATCAGCTTGAGCTTGTCTTCCGGCGTCGCTTCGGCCAGGAAATCGTCGACCCCTGCTTCAGCGGCAATCGATGCTGCGGTGAGGCGGTTATCGCCGGTAATCATGACGGTCTTGATGCCCATCCGGCGCAGTTCGGCAAAACGTTCCTTGATGCCGCCCTTGACGATATCCTTCAGT
>FTFY01001121.1_pt1 | contig 25892 bp, 23 predicted proteins | sample 1640561 | NCBI WGS metagenome assembly FTFY01 (sample SAMEA3914789, study PRJEB12502) | metagenome | biome: forest; material: soil | place: Canada | collected 2011-07-03 | depth 0.3 m | reverse complement strand
GTCGAACGCGACCAGCCGGCGCCGACGGTCAGGTCGTGCTGGCGTCCGCCCAGCGAATATTTGCCGTTGACATAGCTGTCGATGACGGTTTGCTTGTTGTCTGAACTGTAGAGCGACGGATAGCTGAACAAACCCTCGCCGGTGATACGATCCGGGGTACCGTAGACATAGAACAGCTTGCCGTCGGTACTCAACTTGTTGTAGCTCAAGGTGGTTTTCCATTGCCAGTCGTTGCTGAAGTGATGGTTCAGTTCGGCGAAAGCGCGCTGCTCTTCCGAGTTCCAGGACGACCAGTTGGCCGATGTGCTGGTGCCAATGCCATAACGGGTCGGCGAACCATCGGTGTAATACAGCGGCAAGGCGCCCCATATAGCGCCCTTGCCGTCATTCTTTTGGTAGCTGTAGCCCAAGGTCAGCAGCGTGTCGTTGCTCAGGTTGGCTTCGGTCACGCCATAGAATATATTCTTGCTCGGCTGGTAGCGATCCAGGTAGGAAGCTCCGTCTTCGTGCGCCACCACTACGCGCGCCGCTACGGTCTTGGCGTCGTTGAGCGCGCCGGAGACATCGGCATCGATGCGACGCGTGTTCCAGGAACCGTAGCTGATGCCGGTGGACGCCTGGAAATCATAAGTCGGGCGCTTGCGTACGAAGTTCACGGTGGCCGAAGGGTTGCCGGTGGAGGAAGTCAGGCCGTTGGCGCCGCGCACTACCTCGACGCGGTCGTATATGGCGGTATCCAGGTCGCCATTCTGCAGGCCGAAAGTGAGCGGAATACCGACGCCGTCGAACTGGAAATTGGTGATATCGAAACCGCGCGCCGTGTAATAGGCGCGATTGGTTTCGACTTTTTCGACAGTGACGCCGGTGGTGCCGGCCAGTACCTGATCGACATTGTCGAGCTTGAAATCATCCATCTTGGTGCGTGTGATCACCGATACCGACTGCGGCGTTTCGCGCAATGACATATCCATTTTGGTTGCGGCATTGCTCTTGCGCACAGTGTAGCTGCCGGTTTTTTCAGTCGGCGTTTGCTGATCGCTGCCCCCGGTGACAACCACCTCCGGCAATGCCGCTTCATTGCCGGAGGTGGCCAGCTGCTGGGCCAGCACCAACTGCGGCGCAGCAGCCGATAACGTCATGGCCACCGCCACGCTCATCACCCGTAATGACGGCTGAACAAGTGAAGTACGTGAAAACGGAGCTGCCGCTGGGCGTATCGCAGCGCTAGGAGTTGTCATCTGTTATTCCTGAGTCGATTGATTGATTGTTTGTTTTTATGGTTTGGCTGGCGCTTAAAGCAGGCGGTATTTCCTCAAAACATTAATGATAATGCGAATGATTCTGATTATCAATTAAATATTTCGATTTTATGAGAGCGCGATTGCAATCGCATTCAGGATTTGACTCGATACGATGGAAGAATCGGGAGCCGGATATCAGGAGCCGGATACCGAGCGGTATCCGGACAATCTTTCAGGTCGATGCAGCCTCAGGCATGCACGTGATGCTCTTCTGGCGCGGTGTAGTTGCAGCCATCCGCCGTGTGGGCGCAAGGGTTTATCTCAAATTGCAACGTAGTGTGATACACCGCGAATTGCGACGCCAGGATCTCTTTCAGCGCCGGCAGCAATTGCTCTGTCGAATAAGCGGGGTCGTACACCACATGCGCGGTCAGGCTGGCCTTGCCGCTGGTGACCGCCCACAGATGGAAGTCATGCACGCTCAGGATTCCCGGTACTGCGCGCAGCGCGGCTTGTACCTTTTCAATATCCATGCCTTCCGGCACCCCTTCCAGCAGGATATTGATGCTCTCCTTCAGCAATATCCAGGTGCGCGGCAACACCCAGAACCCGATCAATACGGCAATCACCGAATCGACCCAGGCCCAGCCGGTATAGCGGATCACCAATGCACCGATAATCACGCCGACCGAACCCAGCATATCGCTCCAGACTTCCAGATACGCACCCTTGACGTTCAGGCTGGCATCCTTGCCGCCGCTGAGCAGGCGCATGCTGATCAGGTTGACGATCAGGCCGAAAACGGCAATGACCAGCATCCCTGTCGACTGGATTTCAGCGGGACTGCGGAAGCGCTGGTAAGCCTCGTACAAGATATACATCGCCACCATGAACAGCAATGCTGCGTTAAACGCGGCTGCCAGGATTTCAAAACGATGATAGCCAAAGGTGCGTTTGGCGTCGGGCGCTTTCCTGGCGATACGGATCGCCACCAGTGCGATTGCCAGGGCCATGGTATCGGTCAGCATGTGCGCCGCATCCGAGATCAGCGCCAGGCTGCCGGTGATCAGGCCGCCGATAACTTCGACTATCAGGAAGAGCGTGGTAAGTCCTAATGCGATCCAGATATATTTCTCATTCTGGCTGGTCGGTAAGGCGTGTGAATGGCCTGCGCTCATGTTTGTCCTTGGAGTGTGGCGTGCAGATAATGTACCGCTTTTTTGCGATTGCATGCTCCCATTAAAAACCCTGTAGCTGCTACAAGGTCAAGCAAATACATAAAAATTTCCTCAAGGATGAAAGCGGACTACACTAATGTCTGCTTTCCCCCCGACAACCAGAACAAAGGAAAACAAATGACTACCCTGTTAAAAAACATAAGTCCATCGTTGTTCGCTTCTGTGGCACTGGCGTTGCTGCTTGGAGCATGCTCGACGATGTCTATGAATTCGGGCCACACCAGCAAGGTTACCCTCGACGGCGGCCATGAAGTACCACCGACCGGTTCGGCTGCAACCGGCAGCGGTACTATCGTGATTGCAGCCGACAAATCGGTTAGCGGCAGCGTCACCACCGCTGGCATAGAGGGGAAAATGGCGCATATCCATGAAGCGGCAATGGGTAAGAACGGTCCGGTATTGGTACCCTTGACCAAGACTGGCGACAATACCTGGTCGGTACCGGCCGGCGCCAAGTTAACCGACGCCCAATATGCCAGCTACATGGCCGGCAACCTGTATATCAACGTCCACAGCGCTGCCAATCCTGGCGGTGAAATCCGCGGCCAGCTGCTGCCCTGAACTGCACTTGCGAAGCCGCCATGCGCCCCTCGCCTTGCCTCTGGCAAGCCAGCCATGGCGGCCATCGATGACATCACCTTTTGAGTAGACCTATGCATCCTGCGATCCGGATCTTTGGCGCCTTCTTCCTGGCCATCGCGCTTGCCAGCGGCGTTCTGTATGCTATCGACCATTCACTCAACACCGGTAGCAGCAAAAATCCTGATAGCCCGGCAAAAGCCGCCAGCGCCGCACCGCTCGCGACAGATCCTGCGTCACCCACGCCGGTCGCCGCGACATTCGCAGAGGGCGCCCCACCGCAACCAGCGCCATCGACAGACTCGACAACCTCTAACCGACCATTGCTGGAGAACGTCGGCGTCATTGCCAAATGCACCATCGACGGCAAGATCGTCTATACCGACAAGGGTTGTCCTCAAGGCAGCAAGGCCAAACCTGTACAGATTACCGATAACGCCGTCATCCCCGGCGTCGACCAGGCCACGATCGAACGTACGCTACGCCAACCGCCGCCACAGCTAGCCCAGGCTGCACCGTCAGCTGCCGTTATCGAACCCGCCATAGGCACCATCACCACCGAGGCCGGTGTCGATTGCCTGGCACTAGGACGACGCATCGAATGGCTTAACGCCATGGGCCACCGCCGGCAGCCGCCGCATATCCGCGACCGCATGCAACACGAGCGCGACGATCTGCAAACCAGAAGGTTCTGGGCGCGTTGTTAGTGCATAATCCCAGCCCATGACCGAAACCGAAACCCGAACCGGAAAATATCAATGTTGCATGGTGATGGCTGGCGGTGGTTTTCGCTTTGGCTATTACCTGGGCATGTACGCAGCAGCAGTCGAGACTGGCAACAAACCTGATTTGCTGCTGGCCAGTTGTGGCGGCTCCATCGCCGCCACCGTGATCCAGGCGTTGCCGGACGATGCGCAGCGCAAAGCGTGGATCAGCTCGCCGGCGATGTATCAATTTCTTTGCGGCTTGCAGTCGACGCCTAAGGCCGCCATCGGCCGCTCTTTTATCCACGCGGTCAAACGCCGCCTTACGGTAAAGCGCGCAGCCAAGATTCCGGATCTGTTCAGCGATTATTTTTTCGATATACCGGCAGAATTGCCCTTACCACCACTCCAGCCGCAATCGGCAGATCCGGTTGCGGTGGCCATTATCGGTGGGAAAATGCTGTTTTCGAAAGCGGAGATCGGACAACGCCGGGCCGGCCGCAAATTATTTGCCGAGACCGTATTTTGCAATTCGCGCACAGCGGCGCTGCTCGACGGCATGCAATCTCCCATGAGCGAGCCGCTGTGGGGCGACAACGCGATCGCACCGCAATTGCTGACCGACGTGCATATGCCTATCGGCGATGCGGTGCGGATTTCCATTTCAGACATGTTTTATTTTCGCTGCCACTCGCATCAATCCAGCCACTACACCGGCGGCGTGGTCGATCTGTTCCCTATCGAGCTGGCAAATAAACTGGCGCAACGGGTAGTGATGGAATTGAAAGCACCGTTTAACCAGGCAACCGCCATCCCTGCCTGGCGCGCGGTGCTGGGTGTCGACGGCAACCAGCGACTGCGTCATGTCCACCGCCAGCACGCCGACGTCTGGATCGATTCTTCGGATGTGGAAAGCGTATTCCACAAGAACGGCATGCAGCAAAAACTATCCTGGCGGAAGAATCGCTTGCGCCTGCTCATGCCAACGCGCTATAAAACTTATGTGGAGCACGTCGAGGCGCAATGGCAATACGGCTATCAGCGCGGACTGGAAGCCTTTGGCAAGCCGCACGCCGATTACAAACAGCACATGCGTTATGCGACCAGGCACAACAAACCTTGATCAAGTCCGAACTGACTATCCACCCTTAATTCTTCGCCTTTAATTCCCCCATCCAGCCCTGGAGCGCCACGCGGCGCGGCAAGCCGTCCAGATCGCCGCGCACCAGAACCTGTGCGCGCATGTCGATATAGGCTGGTATGCCAGGCTGCGACAACAGCGGTTGAATCTTGCCGAGCGCGGCAATCAATTGCGGCGTCAGCTTGTCCAGCACTGGCCGCACATCTCGCCCCAGATCAGGAGCGTCGGCAAAACTGCGTACACCTTGCTGACGCCATTGCGCATGCAAACCTAGCTGCAGGGCTTTACTTGCCTCAAACTGGGCCTGGAAGAAACGTCTTACAAAAGCCGCATCCAAGCCTTCAGCCTGAGCAGTGACAGCGTCCAGTACCAGTTGCTCACGTGGCGGATCGTTGATGGCGCCACCGGAGTTCCATTTCGCTTTGGCCACCATCGGCGCAACTGCCAGGCGTTCATCTATCAGCGTCAGCAGCTGATCGATCTGCCCGGCGTCCGCAGCAGAGGGACCGCACTGAACACCATGCGGTGACGGCATGCTTTGGCAAGCCGCCAGGATAAACAGCAGGAACCAGCAGGTCAGGAATCTACCCAAGTACAGAGATTTTGAGATTTTCATGGAATCTTTCTATGACAACGCGAAACATAGCATTCATTCGTACGTTCACAACCCGTTTCGATAAACTAAACGTACACTATCCACTTTGCATTTTATAAAAATTTACATGCTGTCAACACTAAAACTCATCACTGCCGATCCGAACTCCGACAACATCGATCATTTGGTGGCCTTGATAAAGACCTTGCGCCCCAGTAAACCGGAGCAAGGCGACCAGGCGGCCGAGAATGTGCGCGTGTTGGTGCAATTGCTGCATGGTGAACCGGACCAGGCCAGCGCCCTGCGCCACTACGTGCTGCGTTTGTTTTCGACGCGCCGCCAGATCAGTTTGTATACCGATACCGGCATCTTGCCGAACGCCGGCTTTTTCACCGAACTTTTTCAGCGCCTGTCATTTCGCATCCTGCCGCCAGCGCTGGATGACAATTATTTACGCGATTGCCTTGATCGCCTGCTGCCGGTCGAAACCGATTATCTGTGGATCAATGCAGTGCCGGCTGCGGACTGGCTGAGCCTGTATGACCTGCTAAGCCAGGCGACTCCCTATACCGACGCTGAAAACAATGCCGCCAGCGATGCCCTCGATCGCCATAAAACCGTGGGCGAATTGCTGGAAGCGATCCAGACTCTATCCTATCGCATCAGCGCCATGGGGCTGGAGCCCGCGCTGCTTAGGCTCTACCCCAGCATTGACGAATTCGAATCGCCGTTCCTGATGCAGAACGTCGAACTGCACCTGTACCTGAACAGCTATCGCCACCATTTGGCCGCGAGCGAGTCGGCGGCCGATCCGGGACAGTTGCCGCCGCTGGAAGATGCCCGCCATCTGGCGGTGATGCTGGATCAATGCGAAACGATCGTCCTCAAAATCCGTAAAAACGCCTTGCGCATGGGGAGTAGCGTATCCCTGACCTATCTGCTGGTCCGGCTGGAGCAAAGCATCACGCGCCTGCGCAAACTGTTGAGCCTGGTCGATGTCGGTGGAATCAAGGCCGAAGCTGTAGAAGAAACGCAGGATCAAAACACGGCAGATGCCACTCAGACCGCCAAACGCAACCAGGCATTGGCGCTGGGCCAGGAACTGATCGAAGGACATAACCGCAAATATGCGGTGCGCGAACTGTTCGCCGACAATATCAACCTGCTGGCACGCAATGTCACCGAAAACGCCAGCCGCACCGGCGAACACTATATTGCCGAGGACCGTCAGGAATATGGCGCGATGTTCCGCTCCGCTTCCGGCGCCGGGCTGATCATCGGCTTCATGTCGTTGATCAAGATACTGGCATCTTATCTGCGCGCTGCACCGCTGGTGGAAGCATTTTTATTCAGCATGAATTATTCGGTCGGCTTCATGCTGATCCATGTGCTGCACTTCACGGTCGCCACCAAGCAACCGGCGATGACCGCATCGCGCATCGCTTCCGGCCTGCACAGCCGCGACGGCCGCAATATCGATCTCGATAGTCTGGTGGAGCTGATCGTCAAAGTGATACGCACACAATTTATCGCGGTGGCGGGCAATTTGCTGCTGGCTTTTCCGGTAGCCTACCTGATCGCCCTCGCCTATCACTCGCTGTCCGGTCATCATCTGGTATCGCCCGACAAGGCAGCTCACCTGCTGCACGATATCAATCCGTTCGCCAGCCTGGCGCTGTTCCATGCGGCGATTGCCGGCGTCTGCCTGTTTCTGGCCGGCCTGATCTCGGGCTACTACGATAACAAGGCGCTCTACACGCACATGGGAAAGCGCGTGGCGCGCGCTCACTGGCTGCGCAAGTTGCTCGGCCAGCAACGGCTGGACCGGTTCGGCGAATACCTTGAACGCAACCTGGGCGGCCTGATGGGTAATTTCTACTTCGGTATATTGCTCGGCACGATAGGCACCATCGGGTTCATGCTCGGCTTGCCTATCGATATCCGCCACATTACGTTTTCGGCCACTAACTTTGCCACCGCACTGGTCGGCCTGGATAATCAGATGGGCTGGCCGACAGCGGTGGTCTCCGTCATTGGCGTGCTGGGAATCGGTACGGTGAACCTCTGGGTCAGCTTTTCACTGGCCTTATTCGTGGCCATGCGCGCGCGTCAGGTCCGGTTCCGTCAGGGCGTGACATTGGCCAGGGCGGTCTTCACGCGATTCAGGAGCGGGCCCAAGGATTTCTTCATTCCACCCAAGAGAGTCGCTCCGCTGGAACAGGACAAGCCGGCCGCTTAGGGGTTAGAAAGAACGCATAACGAACAAAGTATGAAAAGAAAAATTCGAGCAAAATACTAAAGCCAGCCGGCTCACGATGGAAAACATGTTGAACGCCCAGTTACGTGATTTTTTTCTACGGTACGCCGTGGCGCTGCTGTGCATCTTGACAGCAGCTTGCTCGACTTTGCCCGACGTCAGCAACTTGAGCGCTTCTGTGGTGCAGGTAACCGGTACTGGCCAGGGCAATGGGCAGGACAGTGCCGCATCCCGGCTCGACAACATGGCGGCAATGGAGGCAGCGGCTACTGGTAGCCCGCTAGTCAAAGGCAACAAGGTAACCTTGTTGTTCGACGGGCCGGAAACCTTGACTGCGATGATTGCTGCCATCAGGCAGGCCAAAAGCACGATCAATTTTGAAACGTATATTTTCGACCAGGACCAGCTCGCCCAGCAGTTTGCGGACCTGCTGATAGAAAAGCAACGTGACGGGGTGCAAGTCAACATCATCTACGATAGTGTCGGTAGTATCGACACTCCCACCGAATTTTTCGATCGCATGCGCGCCGCCGGTATCAGGCTGATCGAATTCAATCCGGTCAATCCGCTTAAACGCTTTGGCCACTGGCAGCTGAATCATCGCGACCATCGCAAGATCCTGGTGGTGGACGGCAAGATCGGTTTCACCGGCGGCGTCAACATCAGCGCCGCCTACGCCAACAGCTCGCTGTTTCGCGCCGGCCGCCGCGCCAATAGCGGCGCTGGCGCTATTGGCTGGCGCGATACCCATGTGCAGATAGAAGGCCCCGCTGTCGCCTCGTTGCAATTGCTGTTCATGCAAACCTGGGCCACGCAATATGCTGAGGATTTACCGGACCTGGATTACTTCCCGACACTGGCTGAAGCCGGTAACAAGACGGTGCATGTGCTGAGCAGCCAGCCGGATAGCGATTACGGCCTGTATAAAGCCTACATCCTGGCGATCCAGCAAGCCCGTAAAAGCATCCATATCACCACGCCCTACTTCACCCCCGACCGCCAGTTGGTGGGCGCACTGGTCGCTGCCGCGCGGCGCGGGGTGGATGTCACTCTCATCATGCCGGGGGTGTCCGATGTCGGACTGATGTTCCATGCCGGCCAATCGTTTTATACGCAACTGCTGAACGCCGGCGTCCGCATTTATCAGCTGCAGATAGCGGTGCTGCACGCCAAAACCGCGGTCATCGACGGCAGCTGGTCTACGGTCGGCTCCGCCAACATGGATATCCGCAGCTTCCTCCACAACTATGAAGCAAACGTAATTGTCATCGATGAGCAGTTCGGGCGCCAAATGGAGAGAGCATTCCGCGAAGACATCCGTGGCTCCAGGCAAATCACGCTAGAGCAATGGCAGCATCGGCCATTTTCAGACCGCGTCAAGGAATGGGCTGCGCGCTCGCTCGGTTATTGGCTATGAATGTTCACTTCACGGCGTGGCTATCCGCCCATGCCAGCATCACGTCCATAAAGCGCTGCAAAGTCGGCCGCACCCGCGCCGCCCGCTGCTCGTCGAAAGCAAATGGCAGTTGTTCTTCCATATAACTGATTTGCGTCTGCTCCAGCTGTACCGCGTGGATATTCTGTTCCGGCTTGCCATAGTGCCGCGTGATATGGCCACCCTTGAAACGGCCATTCACCGCATGGCTGTAACCAGCTTCGGCCGCCTGGGCGGCAACCGCCTGCAATTGCTGCGTCAGTTCCGGCGCGCATGAGCTACCGGCGCCGGTGCCCAGGTTCAAGTCGGGCAAACGCCCTTCGAAGAAGCGCGGCACTACGGATGCGATGGAGTGGGCATCCCACAGCATCGCTACGCCGTGCTCGGCGCGCAGCCGCTGTAATTCTTGCTCCAGTTGCTGGTGATAAGGCCGCCAGTATTCGGTGACGCGGCGTTGGATCTCGGCTTCATCGGGATTTTTACCGGCTTGATATAGCGGTTCCTTGTGGAAGGTATCCACCGGACACAGTCCGGTCGTATCTTGCCCCGGGTAGAGATTGACGTTGTCTTCCGGGCGATTCAGATCGATCACGTAACGCGAGTGGGTTGCCACCAGAATCGAAGCGCCGAGCTGCTCCAGGAAGTTATATAACTGCGGCATGTGCCAGTCGGTATCGGCAATATCCAGTGCCACGGCGCTCATGTCCGCGCGGATATCCGGCGGAATGTACTCACCGGCATGCGGCATCGACACCAGCAACGGCAATCTGCCGCAATGAAACAGAAATTTTTCCACAGGGAAACCCATCATCAATCCTTTCAACCCACTCAATACGACATTTTAGTCCAGCAATCTCTTCATGGTACGCGCATAGGACAAGGCGCTCTGCTCCTGCCGGCTATGCTTGTGGTCTCGGATGACCCAGTGGCCGCCGACCATTACATCGCGCACCGGCGTTTGCCCGTGATTGCAAAACACAAAGCTGTCGAGCAATTGCTCGCCATGTTTGCTGCTCAGGTCCGCGTGCTGCGGATCCAGCGCCAGCAAATCGGCGCGTTGCCCGACCGCCAGGCCTGCCACCTGGCGACCGCTGGCGATAGCGCCGCCGCGCAGGGCTTGCCGATACATGTACCCGCCCGCCGATGCACTCTCGCCGCCGACCAGCATATTGCGCTGGCGATGCAGCAGGCGCTGGCTGTACTCGTACAAACGCAATTCTTCGCTGACGCTGGTACTGACGTGGCTGTCAGAGCCTATGCCCCAGGTACCTTGCGAGGCCGCATAGGTAACGCCATTGAAAATGCCGTCGCCCAGATTGGCTTCGGTGGTCGGACAAATGCCGGCAACAGCGCCGCTGCGTGCCAGTTTTTCCGTTTCAGGCGTTGTCATCTGGGTTGCGTGCACCAGGCACCAATGGCGATCCAACTCGACATTGTCCAGCAGCCAGGCCACCGGCCGCGCACCTAACGCCGCGACGCAATCTTCGACTTCCTTGTTTTGTTCTGCAATGTGAATGTGCACCGGTGCTTGCGCATCCCATTGCCTGAGCTGCGTCAGCAGTTCCTGCAGCGATTGCGGTGACACTGCACGCAACGAATGCGGTGCGACACCGTAGCGCAAGCCGGCATGCTGGGGATGCGATGCCTGCAAGGTTTGCAAGGCGCTCATGATCCATTCCGGCGAATTGATAAAGCAGGCTTGCCCGGCATGCGGCGCTTGTGCGCCGAAACCGCTGTACTGATACATCACCGGCAGCAAAGTCAGGCCGATGCCGACTTCCTGCGCCGCCTCAATCAGGCAAACCATGTTTTCCACCGGATTGGCATACGGCTTGCCATCGCTGCCGTGATGCAAATAGTGGAATTCGCAGACCGAGGTATAGCCTGCTTGCAGCATCTCGATATACAGTTGCACCGCAATCGCCTTCAGGTCGACCGGCGACAACTTGCCGGCAAACTTGTACATCAAGGTACGCCAGCTCCAGAAATTGTCGTTTAGATCGGAGCGATATTCAGTCAACCCCGCCATAGCGCGTTGAAACGCATGCGAATGCAGGTTTGCAATGCCCGGCAACACCGGGCCGACGGCTTTGGGAGCCAGCGCGATTTCCGCGGCGTCGGGACTGACGCGCGTCAGGATGCCCTTATCGTCCCATTCCAGCAGTACATTGTTGCGCCAGCCTTCAGGCAACAGGGCGCGATCGGCGATCAGTTGTTTCATGAAAATACTCCTTTTATGTTGCCTTGCCAGGCAGGCCGCAGCGCACTACCGCGCTGCAAGGATTGAGTCCGGACCAGTAAGCCAGTTCGGCCAGCGAATCGACTGACCAGATAACAAAATCGGCAGCACGGCCCGCCGCCAGCAAGCCGTGCCGATCAGCTTTACCGAGTGCCAAGGCAGCATTGCCGGTAACGCCCATTAACGCTTCAGCCACCGTCATGCGGAACAAAGTGCAAGACATGTTCAACATCAGCAGCAACGACGTGGTTGGCGATGTGCCCGGATTGCTATCGGTGGAAATCGCCATCGGTATCCGGTAGCGCCGTAGCAATTCCAGCGGTGGCTGTTTGGTTTCGCGTATGAAATAGTAGGCGCCAGGCAGCAACACTGCCACCGTGCCGCTCTGCTGCATTTCGATCACATCGGCTTCGCTCAGGTGCTCCAGATGGTCGACCGACAGAGCTTTGAAGCGTGTAGCCAGCTGCGTCGCGCCAATATTCGACAGTTGATCGGCATGCATTTTTACCGGCAAGCCGAGCTTGCTGGCAACCGCAAAGACCCTTTCGCTCTGTGCCACGGAAAAACCGATGTTTTCGCAAAACACGTCGACCGCGTCGATCAAGCCTTCTGCATGCAGCACCGGCAGCATTTCGTTGCAGACCAGATCGATGTAGGCGTCGGCACGGCCCTGATATTCCGGCGGCACCGCATGAGCGCCAAGAAAAGTGGTGTACACGGTGACCGGATAAGATGCGCCAAGGCGGCGCGCGACGCGCAGCATTTTTCGCTCGGTCTGCAGATCCAGGCCGTAGCCGGATTTTATTTCGATCGTCGTCACGCCTTCTGCCAGCAGGGCTTCCAGCCGCCTTGCCGCTTGCTGAAACAGACTTTCCTCGTCGGCCTCGCGGGTGGCGCGCACGGTGGATACGATGCCGCCGCCACGACGCGCGATTTCTTCATAGCTGGCGCCGGCCAGGCGCAACGCGAATTCATCGGCGCGGTTGCCGCCATACACCAGATGCGTATGGCAATCGATCAAACCAGGCGTGATCCAGCGGTTAGCGACATCGTGCCGCGGCAAGCGAGCATCGATAAATTCCGCAGGCATCTCCGCCTCGCTGCCGATCCAGGCAATGACGCCGTTACGCACCACGATGGCAGCGTCGCTAATGGTCTGGTCCGGATTGCCGGCCGGCGCGATCCTGGCGTTATGCCAGATGCCGTCGGCAGACTGCGCTTGCTTAACTGGGCTCTGCGTCATGTTGGTATCCCGGTTGCAGATTGATGTTGAGATTGATTGAGACGCTAATTAAAACACTTTCGGCACTCAGCGCACGCAAGGCCAGCGCGCCCGTTTCGTTTTCGCGCAACAGGGTCTGGCCTGGCGCCAGCGTCGCTTGCCCCGAACCCGGGTTCTCGCTTCGCACGTCCCAGCGGCCTTGCACGCAAAACAAGAGTTCCCAGCCCGGCGGCAGAACCTGATCAACACGCAAAACCTCAACCTCGCCGCTGGCCGCGCCGCGCCGCAGCATCAGGTTGAAATCTTTACATGCTCCGCCTTCCAAGTGTGCGGTTATCTGTTCCTCGCCGCGAAAGCGATACGGCTGCAACGGCATCGTCAGCGATGTTTGTTTGCCGTTATCGGCGAGCAATTGCATGCCCTCGCCGTCCAGCAGCGTAATCACCCGGTCGACTCCGGGAAAACTCGAAAACGCGCCGGACCGTGCGACGTCGGCAATACTCACCCGCCACAAAAACGCATCGAACGAGGCAGCCGCCGGATAGCCGTATAACTCACGCGTCACGCCACCGCCGTTTTTCCACGGCGTGGCATGCAAGTCTTCGAACTTGATGAGTTTCATTTTATCGACTGGTCTTTATTGTTTGTACAAATCCGCAAACAGGGAACTGCAGCTGGCGCTGACCGCACCTTGCATGACCAACTGCTTGGCGGCCTCGATATCCGGCGCAAAGAAACGGTCCTTATCGTAGAACCCGACCTTGTCACGCAAGCGCTGCTGCACTTGGGTCAGCAACGGTGAAGTGGCCAGCGGCTGGTGGAAATCCACACCCTGTGCCGCCGCCAGCAATTCAATCGCGACGATGGTTGCGGTATTGTGCGCCATTTCATGCAGACGGCGACCGGCGTAGGTGGCCATGCTGACGTGGTCTTCCTGGTTGGCGGACGTCGGCAAACTGTCGACGCTGGCCGGATGCGCCATGGATTTGTTTTCCGAGGCCAGGGCCGCGGCGGTAACGTGGGCGATCATGAAACCGGAATTCAGGCCTGGCTCGTTCACCAGGAATGGCGGCAGGCCGGAAATCGATGAATCGATCAGCAACGCGATGCGACGTTCCGACAATGCGCCGATCTCGGCGATCGCCAACGCCAGCGTGTCAGCCGCAAACGCCACCGGCTCAGCGTGGAAATTACCGCCGGAAATGACTTCGTCGTGCTCGGAATAAATCAAAGGATTGTCAGTCACGGCATTCGCCTCGATCAGCAGCGTGCGCGCGGCATTGCCGATCAGGTCGACGCAAGCACCCATCACCTGCGGCTGGCAACGCAAGCTGTACGGGTCTTGTACACGCTCATCGTTGACCAGATGCGATTGCCGGATCGCGCTGCCGCTCAATAGCTGGCGGTAAATCTTCGCGCTGGCAATCTGCCCAGGCTGGCCGCGTACTTCATGCACGCGCGGATCGAACGGTGCGTCGCTGCCGCGCGCTGCATCCACCGCCAGGGCGCCGGTAACGGTCGCGGCTTCCAGCACCCGCTCCGCCAGGAACAAACCGTGCAGCGTCAATGCGGTTGAGACCTGGGTGCCGTTGATCAGCGCCAGGCCCTCCTTCGAGGCCAGCACGATCGGCGTGATGCCGGCCTTGGCCAGCGCTTCCTTGGCATCCACCAGTTTGCCGTCGACTCGTACCTGGCCTTCGCCCATGATCGCCAGCGTCATATGCGACAACGGCGCCAGATCGCCGGATGCGCCGACCGAACCCTTGACCGGGATACAAGGCATGATGCCGGCGTTGTAGATCGCCAGCATGGTATCGATTACCTTGGCCCGGATACCGGAAAAGCCGCGCGAAAGGCTGCCGATTTTCATCGCCAGGACCAGGCGTACCGTCTCATCGGCCATCAATTCGCCGGTGCCGACCGAGTGCGACATGATCAGGTTACGTTGCAGCAGTTCCAGCTGATCGTCCGGAATCCGGGTCTTGGCCAGTTTGCCGAAGCCGGTATTGATGCCATAGGCGGCATCGCCTCGCTCAACGATTCTGGCGACGGTAGCGGCCGAAGCGTTGATTGCTTCGTAGGCGGACGGTGCCAGCTCGAGCGGCACGCCGTCGGCCCAGATACTGCGAATCTCTGCCAGAGAGATTTTTCCGGGTTGCAGAGTCAATAATGTTTTCATGATCACTTCTTTCAAAATAGTGCGGGGCAATAGTTAATTCAATTAATTCTTTGGGTAAAGCAGCCATGGCGTTGCGCCCCGGTCGGAACACTACACCAATCGCCATTCCCTTGATCAGCGATTGATCATCGGCAGATTCAGGCCATGTTCTTTTGCAGTGGCGATTGCGATGTCATAACCGGCGTCGGCGTGGCGCATCACGCCCGAGGCGCAATCGTTGACCAGTACTCGCGCCAGGCGCTCGGCCGCAGCATCCGTGCCGTCGGCCACAATCACCATGCCGGCGTGCTGCGAATACCCCATGCCAACGCCGCCGCCGTGGTGCAGGCTGACCCAGGTTGCGCCGCCTGCAGTATTCAGCAGCGCGTTCAGCAACGGCCAGTCGCTGACGGCGTCGGTGCCGTCTTTCATCGATTCCGTCTCGCGGTTAGGGCTGGCCACCGAACCGGTGTCGAGATGGTCACGGCCGATCACGATAGGTGCTTTCAACTCGCCATTCCTGACCATCTCATTGAACGCCAGGCCGGCACGGTGGCGCTCGCCCAGGCCGAGCCAGCAGATACGCGCCGGCAAACCCTGGAAGGCGATGCGTTCGCGCGCCATGTCGAGCCAGCGGTGCGTATGTTTATTTTCTGGAAACAGTTCCTTGATCTTGGCGTCGGTCTTGTAGATGTCTTCCGGATCGCCTGACAGCGCCACCCAGCGGAACGGTCCCTTGCCTTCGCAAAACAGCGGACGGATATAAGCCGGTACAAAACCAGGGAAATCGAAGGCGTTTTTAACGCCCATGTCAAACGCCACCTGGCGGATGTTATTGCCGTAATCGACAGTCGGGATGCCCATGGCCTGGAAATCGAGCATGGCTTGCACGTGTACGGCGCAGCTCTTGGCGGCGGCTTCGGTCAGTTCTGCATGCTTGGCCTGGTCGCGCTGGGCAGCCTTCCACTGCGCTACGCTCCAGCCGCTCGGCAGATAGCCGTTGATAAGATCGTGCGCAGAAGTCTGGTCGGTTACCAGGTCCGGCTTCAAGCCACCGGCTTTGGCGCGGCGCACCAGTTCAGGCAGGATCTCGGCAGCGTTGCCCAGCAAGGCGATCGACACCGCTTCTTTGGCGGCCGTATGCTGCTTGATCAGGGCGATGGCGTCGTCGATGTCTTTGGCCTGCTTGTCGACATAGCGGGTGCGCAGGCGGAAATCGATGCTGCTTTGCTGGCACTCGATATTGAGCGATACCGCGCCGGCCAGCGTCGCCGCCAGCGGCTGTGCGCCACCCATGCCGCCCAGGCCGGCGGTCAAGATCCACTTGCCGCCCAGATCGTTATTGAAATGCTGGCGGCCGGCTTCGACAAAAGTCTCGAACGTGCCTTGCACGATGCCCTGGCTGCCGATGTAAATCCAGCTGCCGGCGGTCATCTGGCCGTACATGAACAAACCCTTGCGGTCGAGCTCGTTGAAATGTTCCCAATTGGCCCATTTCGGCACCAGGTTGGAATTGGCGATCAGCACGCGCGGTGCGTTAGGATGAGTCTTGAACACGCCCACCGGCTTGCCCGATTGCACCAGCAGCGACTCGTCGTCGTTCAACTCTTTCAACGAGGCCAGTATCTGGTCGAAACAAGCCCAGTCGCGCGCGGCACGGCCGATGCCGCCGTACACCACCAGGTTTTTCGGGTCTTCAGCCACCTCAGGGTCGAGGTTGTTTTGCAGCATGCGGTAGGCTGCTTCAGTCAGCCAGCTCTTGCAGTTCAGCTCACTGCCGCGCGGAGCACGGATCACACGAGTAGGATCGAAGCGAGGGTCGAGATTGTTAGTCATGACAGTTTCCTTTTAATATATAAATAGTAGATACACATTGCGGCAATCTGCCGCCTGAATTGAAAATTCGTTACGACGCCCGTGGCAGCACCATCACGGGTACCGGCGAAGCCTGGATAATCTTGTTAGCGTTAGAGCCCAGGAATACACGTTTGAGCACTCCCATCCGGCTTGATCCCAGGATCAGCATCTCGCCGGGCAACCAGTCGAAACTGCTGAGGGCATCTTCCCAGGTTTCTTTCACAGTAACGGCGATCGCCACCGGCGGTTGCTGACGGGTCAGTTGTTTCTTCACCCGTTCGAGCGAGGCCAGCGCCTGCTCGCGCCAAGCCTCGGCCAGGCTTTCCTCGGCTTGATAGCCGATCAGCGGCGGGTACATCTGGCGGTCTCGCACAGCAAAGCTGACCAGGCGCAACGGCGCCTCCATCGCGGTGGCGATGCCGAGCGCCTCGAGCACCGTGCCGCTGGCAGCCTCCAGCCCCGAATAGGCACAGGTGAAACGCCCTACTACTGCACTCGCGCCGGCACTGTAGCCGCGTGGCGCGATGGCAATCGGCAGCTCGGAGCTGTGCATGATTTCACCGATCACACCACCGGTCGAGATACGTCCCTCAGGGCCGTTGCGTGCAGAACCGAGCACGATCAGATCGGCGTTTTCCTGTTTGGCGGCCTCCAGCAAACCGGCGCTGGCCGAAGCCGAGGCGAATTTGATGTAGCGCACATTCGGCGTGGCGCCCAGCAAAGCCTGTGCCTTGTCTATGGCGGCTTGGGTATGCTGCGCCAGGAAGTTGCCGTACTCGACGTCGAGCCTGGCCAGCGACGGGTGGCCCCAGGCTTCCGGCGCCACCACGCAGACCACCAGCGACCAGCCATGTGCACGAACCCAGGTTCGCGCCAAAGCCAGCGCTTCTTCACCCGCAGCGTCTGGCGTATAGCCAACCAAACAGGTTTGCATGATTCAAATCCTTTTTAAGGCAAGTTTAGAGTTATGGATGCCGTACATGGCGTAACCCAGCACCGTAAAGCCGATCCACGCGGCAAATATGGTGTAAGTCACATTGCTTAATCCCACCACAATCCAGGCACAGGCAACCACGCTCAGACCCGGAATCACCCAAGGTCCGAAAGGCAAGGTGAAGCCGCGCACCAGTTCGGGAGATTTACGGCGCATGACCGTCACTCCGATAGAAACCAGGGCGAAAGCCACCAAGGTTCCCATGCTGACCATATCCCACAGATAGCTTGAATCCACGAATCCGGCAATCAAACCCACCATGACCGACACGATCAAGGTGTTCGCTACCGGCGACAGGGTTCGCGGATGTATGGTTTGGAAAATCCTGGGAATCAAACCATCGCGGCCGATCACGAACAAGATACGGGTTTGACCGTAAATCAGCACCAAGGTCACGCTGAACACCGAAATAATGGCGCCCGCAGACAACAAAATGGCAGGCCATTTTTGCCCGGTAACGTTTTCCAGAATTGCTGACAAACCAGCCTCCTGTCCGATAAAGGCCGCCACCGGTTGCGCCCCCATGGCAGCCGTCGCCACCAGGATATAGGCCGCCACCACAATCAGCAGCGCCAACATGATGCCCAGCGGTACATTGCGCTTCGGGTTATCGGTTTCAGCACCGGCTGTAGCCACCGTATCGAGTCCGATGAATGAGAAGAATATGGTGCCTGCGGCTGGAACAATCCCCATTCCCTTCTCACCAGCATGTCCAAGCATGCCGTGCGGGTTGAAGGGAACAAAATTATGGCTATTGAAAGCGGTGAACGCCATCACGGAAAAAAATACCAGGATGGCAATCTTGATGAGCACCATGATGCCATTGACCGTAGCCGATTCTTTGGCGCCGCGCAGCAGCAAAAGACAGCACATGCTGACTAGAATGATAGGCGGTAGATTGAAATTACCCCAATGCATTTCAAGGCCGTTCGCACCGCTCACCATTAACGGGCTACGCAAGTGCAGCGGAATCGACCAGCCGATCGCGTGTTGCAAAAAATTATTTAAATACTCAGACCAGCCGATGGCCGTGGCGCTGGCAGCCAGTGCGTATTCAAGCAACAAGCAAGACCCTACGATATACGCTGGAAATTCGCCGACACTGACATAAGTATAGGAATAGGCAGAGCCTGAGGCCGGAATGAAGGACGACAACTCGGCGTAGCACAGCGCCGTCAAGCCAGCCGCGATACTCGCAATCACAAAAGACCAGATTACCGCCGGCCCCGCCTTCGGTACCGCTTCGGCCATCGCAAAGAAAATGCCGGTGCCGATGGTAGCGCCGACGCCCAGCATTACCAAAGAAAACAAGCCCAGGCTACGCTTCAGTTCGCCGCTGCCATGGTCTGCGCGCGCATCGTCGTTGATTGATTTTTTTCGTATCAGCGCGTTTAAAAATGCATTCATTTTGTCTCCTGGAAGGATTTGGAACATGTGATTTTGTTATTTTTTTATCTGGCCGGGCACTGCGCCTTCCTAGCTAAGCATGCCCGCAAAAATCGACATGCCGATTATTTGACCATACAAATATAATCTTTATTAAGTTAAATGTATATACAAATAGTACGTATGCTAAACTCATGTGTCAAGACAATCCAAGTTTTTTTCTTGGTCAGAACCCTGGGAAATGAGCGCCAATATGCCGCAAAAAAACAACAAATCACGGTCTTTACAGGACCGCACGCCATGACGTCCGATACCCTCCCGGCCTTCCAGCGCATCAAGGCCTATGTATTGAGCCAGATCCAGGCCGGCATCTGGAAAGAAGGCGAAGCGATCCCGACCGAGGAAGCACTTGGGCGCGAATTCGGTGTGTCGCGGATGACAGTGAACCGCGCCATCCGCGAGCTCAGCGATGAGCAGATTGTGCTACGGGTACAAGGTTCCGGGACGTTTGTGGCGCAGCAAAAATACCAGTCCACACTGGTCGAAATCCGCAACATTGCTGAAGAAATTGCGGCACGCGGCCATGTGCACCGCAGCGAACTGCAACAACTGGAACGCTGCAAAGCCGACGAAGCCCTGGCCCGCCAGTTCGGACTGCCGACGCAGCAAAGCCTGTTCCATTCAGTAGTGGTGCACTTTGAGAACGCCCTGCCTATCCAGGTCGAAGACCGTTATGTCAACCCGGCAATCGCTGAGGATTATCTGGCGCAGGACTTCACCAGCCAGACGCCAAATGCCTACCTGATGCGCGTGGCGCCGTTGCAAGGGGTGCGGTTTGCGATTGAAGCTTGCCTGCCGCCTGCTGAGATTGCGGAGCTGCTAGGCATGGCTGCGCAAGAGCCTTGCCTGGTACTCAAACGCCGCACCTTGTCGCAGGGACAAGTGGCGTCGGTGGCGTCGTTATGGCATCCGGCTTCACGTTATCAATTTACCGGCAGCTTTTGATTTGCATCCCGGATTTTCCGCTCGGCAGCAGCAATGTTGTCGAAGCGGTAAAATCCAGGTTCTGCAATTTCAAACTTCATTCATGTCGGCGCCCCCAACTTCAATCGACCCCAGCACCCCGCCCGCAAGCTGGGCTGATCTACTCTCCGGACGCAATGCCTTACGTTCCATCACACTGGCCGGCGGCATCGGCATGCACGCCACCAATGTATATATCGTCACCACCATCCTGCCATCGGTAGTCAAGGATATCGGCGGCCTGGAATACTATGCCTGGGCCACTTCATTGTTTGTGGTGGCCTCCATCATCGCCGCCGGCGTGGCTTCGCGGCTGGTCGAATGGATCGGCTATCGCCCCGCCTGCCTGTTGGCACTGCTGGTGTTTTCGCTGGGTTCCGCCGGCTGTGCGCTGGCGCCGCATATGGTGTGGCTGCTGGCGGCACGCACCGTGCAGGGCTTTGGCGGCGGGGTTCTGGTGGCGCTGTCATATGCCATGATCCGGGTTGTGTTTGCGCAGCCTTTATGGTCCAGGGCGATGGCGCTGATGTCGGGCATGTGGGGGATTTCAACACTATCCGGCCCCGCCATCGGCGGCATGTTTGCGCAGGCCGGCAGCTGGCGCGGTGCGTTCTGGGCGTTGTTGCCCGCAGCTGTCGTGCTGGCGTTTCTGGTGCAGTTCACGCTGAAGGTGCCGGCAGAAACACGTTCTGAGGAAAAGCCGAACAGCATTCCGATTTTGAAAATATTGCTGCTGGCAGCGGCGGTATTGTCGGTCTCGGCGGCCAGCTTGTTCAGCAGCGCCATATTGAATGTCGGCGGCATCGTATTTGGGATTGCCTTGATTGGATTGATTGCCTGGCTGGAGCAGCGTGGTGGGACGCGCTTGCTGCCGAGCGGCGCATTTTCCTTGCGCAGCCGCATCGGCGCTCTGTACGCCACCATGATCCTGATGATCCTGGGACTGACCACTGAGATCTACGTGCCGTATTTCTTGCAAGTGATCCAGGGGCATTCACCGCTGCTGGCGGGCTATCTGACCGGCATCATGTCTTGCGGCTGGACTCTGGCGGCCCTGCTGTTTTCAAGTTACAGCGGCGCCCGTGCAAAATTTGTCATGAAAGCCGGGCCGCTGGTAGTGATCGTTGCGCTGCTGGCCCTGTCGTTCATGCTGCCGTCAACCGCGGTGATGAACGACTACGGCCTGCTGCCCTTGTGCATCGCACTGGTACTGGTCGGCTTCGGCATAGGCATGGGCATGCCGCATTTGATGGCGAAGATATTAAGCAGCGCGCATCCGGACGAAGGCAGTCTGGCCGCCTATTCACTCACCACCGTGCAACTGTTTGCCACCGCCATCGGCGCCGCCCTGGCCGGCATGGTGACATCGCTGGCCGGGCTGGCCGATCCGGGCGGCTTGCCGGGTGCGGAAAATGCGGCACAATGGTTATTTATCTGCTTCGCAGCGGCGCCGATACTCGCGTTCTTCGCGGTGCGGCAAGCGTTGCGTTTGAATGCCCCGGCTGCAGCGGCCGCAGTACCCGGCCTTGCCCGCAACGAGCAACTACAGGAACCTCAGTCATGAGCAGTACGCCTCCGAAAGCACCGGTTTCCCAACTCAAGGCCAGTACTGAAACCGTCACCAGCGTGCATTACTGGACCGAGAAACTGCTGTCGTTCCGCAGTACGCGCCCGGCCGGTTACCAGTTCACACCTGGCCAGTTTGCCCGGCTGGGCGTGGTGGCCGGCGATGAAACGCTGTGGCGCGCCTACTCGGTCACTTCGGCGGTTACCGAAGACGAACTGGAATACTTCCTGGTGCAAGTCCCCGGCGGCCTGTTCACCGAACAACTGAAAGACCTGAAGCCAGGCTATCCGATCCTGGTTGAAAAATTCAGCTATGGTTTCATGACCGCAGACCGCTTTGTGGATGGCGAGGATTTGTGGATGCTGGCCACGGGAACCGGCCTTGGCCCGTTTATCTCGATCCTGCAAGACCCGGCGGTATGGAAAAAATTCCGCAACCTGATTCTGGTGCACTGTGTAAGAAATGCCGACGAGCTTGCCTATCAGGAGCTGCTGTCCAAACTGCACCTGCGGCCGGAACTGGCGGCCGGCGGCGCTCGCCTGCAGCTGCTACGCTCCACCACACGCGATACGCAATCACCTGATGCAGGTAATCTGCAAGGCCGCATCACGACCCTTCTGACTAGCGGTGAACTGGAAGCGGCGGCGGGCCTGCCCATCACGGTAGAAGCCTCGCGCATCATGATGTGCGGCAATCCGGAAATGATTACCGCAACCCGGGATATCCTCTATCAGCGTGGCTTGCGCCCTTGCCGCCGGGCGGTGCCGGGCCAATTCGTGACAGAAGATTATTGGTAACCGATATTATTTGACAAAGATCGGCACCGACAGACGATTGCCTTTTGTATCGGCGACGCTGGCCATCTCGTGCACTACGCGGGCCTGCACGTTATCCGGCAGGCGGATATAGTCCAGGCTGTTCGCCAACTCGTCGCCTTCCATGAAGGCCCAGGTCAAAAATTGTATGACCGCGGCAGTGCGTTCCGGCTGGCTGGTGACACGCGGCACGTAGATGTATGTGGCGCCGGTGATCGGCCAGCTTCCAGAGCCGGCTTTATCGGTCAGCATTTCCTCGAAATTGCCGGTGTTTTTCCAGCCGCTGTTTGACAACGCCGACTTGAACGACAGTGCATTCGGGTGAACGTATTGTCCGTCGCGATTCTTGAGTTGCGCATAGTTCAGGTTGCTTTCAACCACATACGCATATTCTGCGTAACCAATCGCACCCGGTGTTTTCTTCAACGTCGCCACCAGATCATTCGTGCCTTTGATGGCTTTTACATTGGCATGCCAGGCGATAGTGAAATTAGTGCCGTACTGGGTTTTCCATTCCGGATTGACGCGGCTAAGATAGTCGGTCAGCGTAAAGGTTGTGCCGGATCCGTCGGCCCGCGCCAGTGGCTGGATGCGTAAATTAGGCAGCGCCAGCTTTGGATTCTCCTTGGCGATTACAGCGTCGTTCCATTTTTCTATCTTGCCGGAATAAATGCCGACAATGATGTCTGCGTTCAGATGCAACTCGCCATCCTTGATGCCCGGCAAATTCACAACCGGCACCACCCCGGAAATCACGGTAGGGAAATCCAGCAAATTGAATTTCTTGAGATCGGCAGTCGACATGGGCGCATCGCTGGCGCCGAAATCGCTGGCATTTTCCTTGATTTTCTTTATACCGCCGGATGAACCGATAGCTTCGTAGACCAACTTGTTGCCCGTTTTCTTGGTGTAGGCTTGTTGCCATTTCGCATATAGCGGCGCTGCTGCGGTAGAACCGGCGCCAGTGATATCGACGGCTTGGGCCGTGCTAAAACCGAGCACGCAGGAAAAAAGAACGACGTATTTCAACATTTTCGACCTATGGAGTTATTAATCAGGCAGCTAGCTGGCAGGTACTTAGCAAAATTGGCGGATGCAATTGTGCCACCAACTGCGGCTTTGTTGGCAGATGACGGATAACCCCTGCAAAAAAGCAACATGAGCGACTGACCAACACCAACATTCCTGAGTGTGATAACGAACAGACGTCGGCCAACCCACGTTTTAATCTTTAAGCCAGCGCGACCATATACGCGCTACACGCGTGTTTTCCCAGGAGAGCGAGATGAACGAACAATCTGAGTTAAGTGATTTAGCGAGCGCTTTGTTACGAGGTTTGCAGGGACCACCAAAGAGGAATAAAGACTACGCCAGGGTCGCCGAATATGCCGCCACCATTTTCGGCATGTCTGTCCACGACATATCACCAAAGTCATTCCACGAAAACGTTAACGACATCATGATTTTTTTCAAAGGATTCGTTAAATATTGCGGTTCGGCAGTCGGGCTTTCTGACGATGAATGCGCTGATGCATTTGAGGTGTTTTTTGTCGAAATCACAGGCTTGCCGCATCAAGACGGAGCAATGACTTTCAGTATCCTGGACAGGATGGCGAAAACGCCAGAAGGCATTGCACTGATTGAAGCGGGACAGCTGGCTGCTTACGATTGCCAGGAAGGCAATGTCACCAAGGCAACTGCAGCAGTGGGCAAAGCACTTGGCATTTAAGGATTTTCCAACTTAAATATCGGCAATGCGGCTTCCTCCCCCTCACGCAGTTTCACGGGTTCGCCACAGGCGGCGTCACTCCGGAATTTAATGTCACGCGTCACGTCCAGGAAATTGCAGAGTCAGTAGTTGGTACCTGCGTGGCACCTGCGTGGGACCTGCAAGTGCTACGCGAATAGTCCGCTATTGACGAACTATATTTTCCAATATGGGTGGCAACAGTCTATCGCACTCTTTCTTGACCACCGCATAACATTCACACGTTCTTTTTTCCAATCCAGGACGGTCCAACACTGTTATGCGCCCGCGCGAATAACGAATCAGCCCAGCCGCCTGCAAACGGGAAGCAGCCTCCGTCACGCCTTCACGGCGCACGCCTAGCATGTTCGATATCAATTCCTGAGTCATCACCAGTTCATCGCCCTCCAGACGATCCATGCTCAATAGCAGCCACCGGCATAACTGCTTGTCCAGTGAATGATGCCGGTTGCACGCTGCTGTCTGCGCCATCTGGGTCAACAATGCCTGGGTATAGCGCAATAATAAATGCAGTACCGGGCCGGCACGATCAAACTCTTCTTTCATTGCTTTCGCGGTGAGCCGGAACCCATGCCCCCACTTTGCACGACAGCGCGACTGGGCGTAGATCCGTCTCCCATAAAAAGTGAAACCCCGACCAGACCCTCGTTTCCAACAACGGCAATTTCGGCCGAGGCACCATTTTCCATTTCATACAGTAACGAGACAATGGCAGTAACTGGAAAGTATGCGTAGTCCAGTGTCACACCTGGTTCATAAAGTACTTTACCCAGGGTTAATTCGACTACCTCCAGTTTCGGGAGCCAGCGTTGAAACTCAGCGTCTGGCAAAGCGGCAAGCAAATGGTTCTTTTTGGGGTTAAATGACTTGGTCATGGGGAAGCTTTAAGGTAAGGCTGGCGGTAGCGCCAGCGCTTTGTTTCTTTTCTTCTCTTTTCAACCAGAGTTTAGGATTCTGTGAAATTTCCTTTATAAAAATCTTCGCTGCGCTTATCTCAAAATGAGAAACAAGATAAGGACAATAACAACGGTACCTAGGCCTATATACATTTGGATCTCCTACGATGATTGATATGGAGCCCCTATCTGAACGCGGAAACAGAGTTGGGTCTGTGCGCTAGGGGACATAGTAAAAATTACATCGGGGGGCAGCAATTCTCGAAAATTTATTTTTCTAATGTGCACTGACGTACAGACCGCGCTTATGTGCGCGCGCAGACTTGCCTTAGCGTGTGCCAAAACCTTGGCGCGATGCTTCGATCCATGAGTTATAAAAATTACCAGGAGCTACACATGAACAAAGATCAAGTCAAAGGCCGCGTTAAAGAGGCAGAAGGCAAAGTGAAAGAAGTTACCGGCAAAGTCATCGGCAACAAGGATCTGGAACAAAAGGGCACTATTGAAAAAACCGTTGGCAAGGTCCAGGCAGACTATGGCGATCTAAAGCGCGACATTACAAAAGATCGATAACTTAACTCACTTGCAATCCCGACTATCCCTCCTCCGTCATCGCTAAATTTCTTCCCTAGCAACGTGGGTCTCTGCCCGTTGTTTAGCCCTTGTCCACACAAGGGCTTTTTTGATTTCCCTTTCCGCCTTATTTCAAGACGGGGCGTGACAGATTGCTACCAAGACGCTTTCAACATAGTCTTTTTCAGGGGTAATGATTTGGTT
>FTFY01000913.1_pt1 | contig 26075 bp, 20 predicted proteins | sample 1640561 | NCBI WGS metagenome assembly FTFY01 (sample SAMEA3914789, study PRJEB12502) | metagenome | biome: forest; material: soil | place: Canada | collected 2011-07-03 | depth 0.3 m | reverse complement strand
GTATGGATGCGGCTGCAAAGCACATTGCGGTAATGCCGTTCCAGTGCGTTGCTGCGTGACAGCCCTGGGTTGCCGCTGATTTCGATGGCCTTTTCGACTACTGCTATGGCCTGGGTGGTGACCAGGTATTTGATGCGGCTGCTGTCGCCGGCCGTGGCCTGTCCTGCAATCGCTGCGTCCAGCAAAATGCGGTTGGAGAACAGCCATGCGTCGAGCTGGCCGACTACTTCCTGAAAGCGGGGGAGAGTCGCCAACGAAGCACTGAGATTGGCCGGTACCCGCGTCTGCAGCCATTCGACCAGCCAGTCGCGGGCGGCACGGGCGACACCGTCGTAAATCGCTCCCAGCAATACCGACATCCAAAGCAACAAGGACGGATCCAGCTCGGACGGGCTGGAAGCCGGCGCTACATCGACGGCATGTTCGGCCGGCACCAGCACGTTGTCGAACACTACTTCGTGACTGCCGGTGGCGCGCATGCCGAGATGGTCCCAGTTTTCGATGACCGAGATGCCCGGCGTGTCGCGATGCACCAGCCAGGCGCCGACCAGCGGTTCCGGATCGTCGCTGCGAGCCCAGACGGTAAGCCAGGTAAGGCGCGGAATGCCAGTCGAATAGAGCTTACGGCCGCTGATGCGCCAGCCTTCAGGCACCCGGCGCGCTACAGTGGCTGGCAGGCCGCCCCGCGCCGGCGTGCCGAGCTCCGGTTCGACCCGCAGCGCATTAATCAGGGCGCCGTCTCGCACCGCATCTGCAGCTACTTGCCGATACAGGTGCGGCGGCCAGCGTGTGGTGCGCGGGGTCGCGGTGTGTTGCAGGTATTGCATGGTCAACACCAGTGCGGTGGATGGGTCGCCGTAAGCCACAGCGGCAATCACTTTGCGGGTTTGCGCCAGGTTGGCGGCGAATCCGCCAAACACGCGCGGTACGGTCAGCGCCAGCAAGCCATGCTCGTGCAAACGCTCGAAATTGCGATGAGGAAAACTGCCATCACGGTCATGCTGCGCGGCGCTGGCAGCGAATTCGGCACTCAGGGTTGTCAGCAGTTGGTCGAACTCGGGCGTATCGAGATTGCTGATTGCGTCGAGCGTCGGCAATGGAGTCAAGAAATTGGCTGACATGGATTCAGATCGAAAAGTTACTCAGGTTGAAGGGAGCGGCTGGCGACTGCGGGACCAGATGCAATGCAGGTTTGGCGGCAGCGGCGGCGCTATTGACGTCGGCATCAGTATCGAGTTCGACGCCCAACAGCTGCAGCAACTGCGTCCGCACCTTCTGGAACGCATGATTCTCAGCGCTGCGCGGGCGTTGCTGGTCGATACGGAGATCGGCGACGATGCGGCCGCCTTCCAGCACCAGAACGCGGTCGGCCAGCAATACAGCCTCATCGACGTCGTGCGTAACCAGCAATACTGCCGGCTGATGGGCGCGCCACAGCGACAGGATCAGCTGATGCATACGGATGCGGGTCAACGCATCCAGTGCGGCGAACGGTTCGTCCAGCAACAGCAGTTGCGGTTCACGCACCAGCGCCCGCGCCAGCGCCACGCGTTGCGCTTCACCGCCGGAAAGAGTGCCGGGCCAGGCGTTTTCGCGATGCGCCAGACCGACTTCGGTCAGTGCTTGCCGCGCACGGTCGCGGGCATGGGTTATGCGCAGGCCCATGACGACATTGCGCCAGGCGCGCTTCCATGGCATCAGGCGTGGTTCCTGGAATACCGCGGCGCGTGCCTTTGGTACTTGCAGGTCGCCGGAACTGATCTGGTCCAGTCCGGCCAGCGCGCGCAGCAGTGTGGTCTTGCCGGAGCCGCTGCGGCCGAGCAGGGCGATGAATTCACCGGGGCGAATGTCGAGGTCGAGCCGATCCAGGATCGTGTTGTGGCCAAAGCGTTTGCTCAATTGGCGGGCGCGCACGGCGTTGGTATCGACGGGCGGGCGGATGATTTCCGGTTCGGATGCTGCGTCGCGCAAGCGGTTTGTGTCGGCGACAGAAAGTTTAGCTGTGAGCATCGTCAATCCTTGATGAAAGAGGGGCGCCAGGCCAGCGCAAAGTGCTCGATACTGCGCACCAGCAAGTCGGTGAACAGACCCAGCAGGCTGTAAGCCAGAAGGCAGACGACGATGATGTCGGTGCGCATGAAATCGCGGGCGTTGTTGATCAGGTAGCCGAGGCCGGCGGTGGCGTTGATCTGTTCGACGATGACCAGCGACAGCCAGCTGATGCCAAGCGCATAACGCAGGCCGAGCAGGAAGGACGGCAACGCGCCCGGCAGGATCACATGCCAGATCAAGCCGAGATGGCTAAGGCCGAACAGGCGTCCGGCTTCAATCAGCTTGGCGTCGATGCTGCGGATGCCGCTGTACAGTGTCAGGTACATGGGGAAGGTGGTGGCAAAGGCGATCAGCGTCACCTTGGTGAACTCGCCAATGCCGAACCAGAGAATGAACAGCGGCACCAGTCCGACGAAGGGCAGGGTGCGCACCATTTGCATCGGCGAATCGACGATTACTTCGCCGCGCCGCGACAGGCCGGCAATCAGAGCCAGGGTTGTGCCCAGCGTGAGGGAAATAGACAAGCCGGTCAGTACCCGGCCCAGCGATACCAGGATATTGCTGCCCATTTCGCCGGATGCTACCAGTGCGCCGAAAGTGCTGCCGATCTGGGACGGGGCAGCCAATATACGCTCCGGAATGAAACCAAGCCGTGAAGCTATTTCCCATAGCACCAGAATCGCGATAGGGCTTGCGGCACGGGACAGGCACGCCAGCAGGCGGCGGCGCAAAACCTGGCGAAAGACAGGCGAACTTGTTTTGGCAGTAGCCGGACGCGTAGCGTGCGAGGTGAGCGTTGCAGCGTCAGGGTGGGGCGCAGTGGATATCGACATCGTGCTTGCTGATCCGTAAAACAGTTGCTTCCGGTCGTCGAAACCCTTGCCTGCTGCCTTTCGGCGTACAGCGCAGTGCGACCGTAAAGCGGATCATAAGCGGTGCAATATTATGATAAAACGAATTATTTATTATATGAAAATATGAATTTTGAGAATAATGATTGCGCCGATGCCATATTTGGCGCCGTGTTGGCTCAGGCCCTGAGGCGACGAGCCGGCTGGCTGGTCGTATCGTCGAACGTCTGCGCCACGGCACTGCCGAACAGGTCGACCGCCTGTTGCTGGCCGCTCGGCAGGCGTGTCTGCTGGATCAGCCAGATGTCGAGCAGCGGCTTGAAGTCGGTGACATTGATTACATCCAGCTGATCGCGATAGCGGCTGCGCGCCAGTTGCGGCAGCGGCATCAGCCCCAGCCCGAGGCCGCTGGCCACCAGGCCGAGCTGAAGATCGGCGCCGAAGGTTTCCAGGTTAATCTTGAACGACAGCCCTTGGCCAGCCAAGGTCCGTTGCAGGCCGGCGCGGAAGCCGCAGCCATCGGGGTTGAGAATCCAGCCGCGGCCATGGCAATCGGCCAGCTTGTAGCTGCGGCGCGTCATCTCGCCTTTGGGCGCTACCACCACCAGTTCAATCCGCCCGAGCGTCTTGCCGCTGACACCGTCCGGCAGCACCTTGGTGGCTGGGAACAATGCGGTGGCGGCATCCAGCTCACCGTTGGCAACCTTGTCAACCAGTTGCGTGCCCCAGCCAGTCGAGACCTGGGTATTCAGTTCGGGAAAGCTATCCTTGATCTGCCTGAGTGCATCCAGCAATGCGATGTCGCCGATGGACTGGATCACACCGAGGCGAAATACGCCGCTGGGCAAGTCGTCATGTGTGACCAGGTCACGCAGCGATTCCACCTCGCGCAATACTGCACGGCATTGTTCATACACCAGTTTGCCCATGGCATTGGGTCGCGGCGGCTTGGTGCTGCGATCCAGGACATCGATACCAAGCGCTTCTTCGAAACTCTGGATGCGCCGCGTAATGGCAGGCTGGGTCAGTTGCAGCGACTCGGCCGCAAGGCTGATCGACTGACAGCGCACCACCGCGACGAATGCATCAATATCATCTATCTTCATAAGAAATTCGCATATATGGCAGAGTTATTTATACGAATTCTAACAGCAAGATCGCTCTCATGGATGGTGATTCCGATCCGCATACGGCTGCGAACAACTGTTCCAATTTGCATCAACTTGCTGTTTGAAATTGAAACACTTCGTTGCCTCCTCCCTGCTATAAGTGGAGCATCAATCGACTAGCCAGCGGCTGAGTCCTATGCCGGCATGTTTGGCATGCATATTGCGTTATATGAATCGTGGAGCGCATGAACACCATTGCATCCCGATCAACCATTTCCGATAGGTACCTGCATTATGAAGAATAACAACTTTCAGCATATCTTCGTGACGTCGTCATTTGCCGGCCTTGCTAAACGAATGGCCGTGGCCGGGGCATTGTCTGCGCTATTGATGCCGTGCACGTCGAGCGCGCTGCCGTTTGCCTATGTCCCGAATGAGAAATCGGGCACGATTTCGATCATTGATTGTGCCAGCGACAGCGTCGTAGGACAAATCAAGGCCGGCACAAAACCGCGCGGCGTGGCGGTCAGCAGCGATGGCAATACCTTGTATGTCAGCGACCAGCCGGCTAGCGCCTTGCTGGTTATCGATCTGAAAAAAAGAGAGCAGATCGGCTCGATTCCTTTGGGGGAGTCGCCCGAGGGCGTCGATATTTCGCGTGCCGGGGATTGGGTTGCTGCGGTCAGTGAAATCACGAACTCAGTCAGTTTCATTTCCACTGCCACAAACAAAAAAGTGTTCAGCGTCAAGACCGAGGGCAAGAATCCGGAGCACGCGACCTTTAGTCCGGACGGAAAATGGCTATATGTCAGTGCTGAAGAGGCAGATTCAGTGGATATCGTAGATGTAGCGAAACGCCGGCAAGTCGCATCGGTCAAGCTTGGGCTGCGCCCGCGTGGCGTCGCTTTTAGCCCGGACGGCAGCCAGGCTTACATCGCGGCGGAAATGGCCAGTATGGTGTACGCGGTCGATGTGGCTACGCAAAAGGTGGTAGCGGAAATCAAACCGGGTAATTTTTCGAACGGGGTAACGATGTCGCCTGATGGCGGCCGCGTCTATATCTCGAACGGGAAGGATGGCACGGTGTCGGTGATCGACGCAAAGAGTAATACGGTCATTGCAACCATTCCGGTCGGAAAGCGTCCATGGAACATGGCGATTACGCCTGACGGCAAGAAGCTGTATGTAGCCAATGGCCGCTCCAATTCAGTGTCTGTCATCGATACGGCAAGCAATACCGTCGGCAAGGAAATAGCGGTCGGTGAGTTGCCATGGGGCGTGGCGATCAGATGAGCGCGTTGCCTGTCACCGTTGATAAAGCGCGTTATACGTTGCCGGCGATCGGTTTGCACTGGGTGATTGCCTTGCTGATCATCGGTATGCTGTGCCTTGGCTATTACATGGTGGATATTCCAAAGGGGATTCCCGGCAGGGCTGCGTATTTTAATTTGCACAAATCCTTGGGTGTGCTCGCCGGTGCGTTGATTTTGCTGCGGCTGGGATGGCGCCTTGCGCACCGGCCGCCGCCACTGCCGATAGGTACTTCACGTCCTACGGCAAGGGCAGCGCAATGGAGTCATGGCTTGCTCTATTTTTGCATGTTGCTACAGCCGGCGACTGGCTATCTGTCATCTTCTTTCAATAAATATGGCATCAAGGTTTTTAGCGTGGCGTTGCCGAACTGGGCTTGGGAAGACAAGCATTTGCGCGAATTTTTCATGTCGTGTCACCAGTTGATCGCTATCGCATTTATCGCGCTGATCGTGATTCACGTACTAGCCGCATGCAAACATGTGCTGATCGATCGCGACCGGATATTCGGACGTATGCTTCCCTGATCGGTAATGGCGGCGCGGCGTTTACGCCGGAGATGTACGCAGGCCTGGCGTCATCCAGGTCTTTCCTCGTTTATCGACCAGCAAGACATCGACATTATCGAGCTGTGCGGCGATGGACATTGCCTTAGCCGAGCCCATGACAAACAGCGCCGTCGATAACCCATCTGCCTGCAGTCCTGTCGGCGCGGCGACAGTGACGCTTGCCAGTTCCAACGGGGAATCGCCGGTGGCCGGATCGAAGATGTGGTTGTGGACGAAATCCGGGGTAAATATCGTTTCGTAATCGCCGGAAGTCGCTACGCTGCGACCGTCCATTTGCAGCACTGCGGTTAACACATCGTCGCGTCTGGGATCTTGCACGCCGACCATCCAGGCGTGAGAAGGCGCTTTATTTCCGGAAGAGATGAATTCGCCGGTATCCAGCAGCGCATGCCTGATTCCTCGCTGCTGCACTGCTGCGAGCGCGAGATCGACAGCATAACCTTGCGCCACGCCATTCAAGGTGATGGACATTCCCGGTTTGTGCAAGCGCACTTCGTGTTGATCAATTGATAGATTTCGCCAGTTGACGAGTGCCTTGGCACTTCTTAGTTCTGAGGGTGACGGCAAGGTGTTCGTTGCCGCTGCCTTGGTGAAATGCAGCCAAAGCGGTTGCACCGTGATGTCGAAGGCTCCGCCGCTCAGCCTCGAAAGGCGCACGGTTTCCTGTAGTACGCGCAATAAATGCGGATCTGGCTGGCGTAGCCTGCCGTCTCGATTTAACTGAAACACCTGGCTGGATTCGCTATAGATGCTCATCAACGCATCTATTTTCTTCGCTTCGTGAAATCCATCCTGGATCGCCAGCTCTGCCTGCCGTTGATCATCATGTAAAACCTGTATGGCGATGGTGGTGCCGAATGCCAGATCGGCGCCGGTATAGAGTCGCATTCCCGGCTGTGTTTCCCAGCCCCGCACAATCGTGCCCGCCTGCGGACGCCGCTGGAGCAGGTTCCAACCCGCGGCGCCGGCCAAGGCACCGCCCAAGGCAGCTGAAATCACGGTGCGTCGTTGCATAATGAATCCTTCACTCTTAAATCCTTTAATCGGTGACCGGCAAGGCATGCACTGGAATAAATTTAGCCCTTTTCTTTTCCAGGATAAGCGGCGCGCACTTTTCATCGCTTGCATAAATGACGACGCAATCCATGCACTGGAAACATTCCTGGTAGTCGATTTTTCCGGTGGCTTCTATTGCCTGGTAATCGCACCGGTGACGGCAGGTCTGGCAGGGTTTGCCACATTCCTTGCGCCGAGGTATCCAGTCGAGCACCCTGAAACGTCCGAGCACGGCCAGGCCGGCGCCGAAAGGGCAGAGATATCGACAAAAGAACTTGTAGACGAAAGTGCTGGCAATCAGCAGACCGACAGCGTAGGCGACGTAGGGCCATGAGCGTACGAAGTTGAGGGTAATCGCGGTCTTGAACGGTTCGATTTCTATCAATGCGTCGGTAATATTGCTTGAGAAAAAGCTGCTGGCCACTATGCCGGCAAGAACGACGTATTTGACGCGTTTCAGCCGTGCATCGGTTTTCGCCTTGATTTTTAATTGCGGGATCTTCAGGGCGCGCGCCAGCTTGCCGGTAAATTCCTGCAGTGCGCCGAATGGACACAGCCAGCCGCAAAATGTGCCTCGCCCCCATACAACTAAAGAAACGGCGACGAATCCCCATAGCAGGACCGTCATCGGGTCGTATAGGAAAAAAATGAGATTGCGTCCCGCGAGCAACGCTTGAATCAAGCCGGTAATGTTGACAATCGACAATTGGCCCTGGGCGTACCAGCCGATAAAAAATAGTGTAAACAATAAAAAGCCGCGTCTGAACCAGATGAAGCGCTTGTCGTTTTCTGTCAGGGATTTTTGCCTGCTCAAGGCGAGGGCCAGCACGGCAAGGGCAACGACCAATGCGGCAAGTTCGTGCCAGCGGCTTTTCCAGATGCCCACCCAGGACTTGTTGTCGCTTTCTGCCGCGGTATAAAAACGGGACGGCAACCGGGTGCTGAACGAGAAATCCTTTGTGAATCGCTCCGGATAGATGATGCCCTTGCTGCGGGTGACCGGTAGCGAAAAATCGAGGGAGCGAGATGGATCCAGTCCTGACTGACTCATGATACGGAACACTTTCATCGACACTGGATGCGGCAATGCGGCACTGATTTTTAGCGATAGATCAAGATTCAAGTCGCGTATTTCAATCGGCAATTTGTCTTGCTTTAACACCAGGCGCTCGGGAACCGAACCAGGAATAAAATCTTCGCCGACGATGTCGTAGCGTCCTTGCGACAAGATCAGAATAGCGTGGTCACCCGGTTCCAGGCGGTCCCCCAGCTTCTTCCAGCTTGCCGGATTCAGAAAATTGCGGCCGATACTTGGAATGGAAACATAGACCACGTACAAATCGACGAAGAACGCATCTGGTTGCTGCATTGCTTCGGGGTCAAGCTCGGCTCCAGGCGTGCCGGAGAATTGTTTCTCGATGTCTTTGTTGCGCAGTACCACGTGCTTGATCAATCCCTGGTCGATCAAGTCCTTGACGCTATGTGGTTCAAACAAGTCCGTTTTGATTCGAGCGATCAGATCCGGATCCCGACCTTCAGCGAAACCGAGCTTCTTGCGCGCCACCTTCAAGGCCGATGCGAGCACGCTCTGATTGATGATGCGTACCGATGCCGTGGCCTTGGTGACGCCATCCAGATAGGCGTTTGCAGCCGAAGCCTTGCTGCCGTGCGCTCCTATCTTGATATTCTGGTTTAACGACAATCCCTTGTATTGATCCACAAACTGAAACATCGGGGCTTCACCTAGTCCATCCAGAAACACCGGCTCGTGATGGGAGACGACTTTGACTTCCAGGAAATTACCCTTGGGATCGAGTGCGATCAGCAGATTGATCGGTATCCCTGAGAACCCGGGAATGGGGGCCAGGTCGATGGATTCGAATACATAGCCAATCAGTTCGTTGGCGGTGGCATTTTGTTTGAAGATCGGCCAAACCGGTATGCCGGCGTCCTTTTCACCGACGATCATTGGTGGTGGAAAGCGCTTTATCAGCTCATCGTGCGTCATGACCCCTGCCTGGCAGACTGATGAGCAACAGGATGCCATCAACATCAAGATAAACATCAAGGTTCCAGGAATCCAGCTACGCATGCATGGCCTTCATTGATTTGGATAGATGCTCAATGCGAGCAACTAACGTGCCATCGGTCGCCTTGACTGCCAGGCGGCGCTTTGCCCGGAGGGACAAGTCGAACGATCAAAATTTGAACAGGTTGTTGCACAAGTGATCCTAATTTACACAGGTAATATGCTCTGCGATCGCCCCGGAACACTGCCGCTGGAGGTGTTTGCGGATCGAGTTCCGCACCGTCAGCCGGATGAAATCAGGGTTTAAAAAAACACCGCATTTCATTCCTGAGCGCGACGTCTTTCCGGTGGCAGTGGCGAACGCCGTTGTGACCTGGGAAATCCCACATGGCAACGCGAGAACCTCACAGGCATGCAATTTGCCCATTGGCTGTTGCATCTACATGTTGATGCGTAGAAAAAATCAACTATACAAAGGAGAACTCGGTGGGAAAAATACTGAATAAATCGCTATGCACGTTCATGGCATTCGGCGCCGCAGCTGGTGCAGCCCAGGCACAATCGTCGGTGATTATCTACGGTGTGGTCGATGCGGGAATTGTGGCGGTCAATAAGCAGAAAACGTCGTCTGGCGGTACCGGAAGCGTTTTCGCACTCAGCTCGGGTGGTGTCAGTCCTAGTATCTTCGGATTCAAGGGTTCTGAGGACCTGGGCGGCGGATTGAAAGCCAATTTCGATCTTGAAGGCCATTTCTTTTCGAATTCCGGTGCAGGCAATCAATGGGGCGGTTTGTTCGGTCGCCAGGCCAATGTCGGCCTTTCCAATAGCTACGGCACAGTCACATTGGGTAAGCAATATTCACCTGCGGTGCTGGCCTTTGCCGCCACCGATCCGCGTGGCTTGAAAGAGACTTTTTCCGGTTTGATTTCATGGGCGCTGACGCAGAATCCCTTGAATGCCGGTACCGCAACTGCACCTGCCAATTCGAATGCAGTGATTGATGTTTTTGTCGCAAATGCGATCAGCCTCAGTACAAAAATTGCCGATGTCAATTTGAGCGGTTCGTACAGTCTGGGTGAAGTTGCCGGCAATAATTCGGCGAACAGTGTCATTGCGCTGGGTGCAACGTATACCGGCCCGGTCACGCTGTCAGCCGCCTATCAATCCGATCGCGGGCAACCTGCCGGCCTGCTCGGCGGCAGTGGCATACAGACCCGGAAATACAGCGTCGGTGCGGCGTACTCGATAGGCGATGCAACGTTGACGGCCAACTACCTGAACAACAAGAACAGCGATCCTGCATCGGGTTCCAGCCTGGCGCAATACCGTGTTTATGGCGCGGGTTTGAATTATCGGACATCGCCAAGCAATACCGCGACGCTGGCTTATTACTACTCCACCAACAAGATCGGGGTCAGCGATACCTCCAGGACATGGATACTCAGCGATGACTATGCATTGTCCAAACGTACCACTCTTTACGCGCTGGTCTCGGGCGTCAATGCCGGGAACGGCTACACCTCCGGCGCGGCCTTCGGCGTTGCTAACGACAACGCTTTTCTCGCCAGTGCAGGAAAGACAACCACCGCTGTGCAACTGGGTATCAAACATTCATTTTGATATACCGGCGCTATCTCGATTTGATGTTTCCCGATCTTGATAGCAGAGGGTGCAGCCGGAAAGTCAACTATTCCGGCTGCGCTTGTCACGAGTTCCGGAGCACATGCTTCAACAATTTGGAACAGTCGATTTAGCGAGTGTTCAAAAATATGACAGTTTCAACCTGGTCAATCGGAGTGTTCATCCTGCGGTTATCGGATTTTTATCCGTCAACGGGTGTTTCTCCTCTGCGGAAGTGCGATTTTAGCGGCTGGCATGGCGATTGCTGAGTAGCTCTGTATCGGAGATGGCCATTCCGAAAATTTTGATTCAACAACACACGATTCAACAACACATTAACCGGAGGATGACATGAATCTCGCAGACATTAGTAAACTCGGTGTCAAGAACCCATTCAAGAAGCGTTACGACAATTTCATCGGCGGTCAGTTCGTGCCCCCGGTCAATGGCGCCTATTTCGAAAACGTGACACCGATCACTGGTGAGGTATTTTGCGAAATTGCCCGTTCCTCGGCGGAAGATGTCGAGTGTGCGCTTGATGCTGCGCATGCCGCCAAGACTGCCTGGGGCAAGACATCGCCCGCTGAACGCGCGAATATTCTCAACAAGATTGCCGACCGCATGGAAGCCAATCTGGAAACCCTGGCAATCGCCGAAACTATAGACAATGGCAAGCCGATCCGTGAAACGATGGCCGCGGATATCCCGCTGGCAATCGATCATTTTCGCTATTTCGCCGGTTGCATCCGGGCCCAGGAAGGCTCGGTAGCCACGATTGACGATCAGACCTATGCTTACCATTTCCATGAGCCTCTGGGCGTGGTCGGCCAGATTATCCCGTGGAATTTCCCGATCCTGATGGCGGTATGGAAGCTGGCGCCGGCACTGGCTGCAGGTAACTGCGTCGTACTGAAACCGGCCGAGCAAACACCGGCGTCGATTCTTGTCCTGATGGAACTGATCGCAGATCTGTTGCCGCCAGGTGTGTTGAATATCGTCAACGGCTTCGGTCTGGAGGCAGGTAAGCCACTCGCTTCCAGCAAGCGCATAGCCAAGATTGCCTTCACCGGGGAAACCGGTACCGGCCGCCTGATCATGCAGTACGCGTCGCAGAACCTCATTCCTGTCACGCTTGAACTCGGTGGAAAATCGCCTAACATCTTCTTTGCCGACGTGATGGATCAAGACGACGCATTCTTCGATAAGTGCCTCGAAGGTTTTGCCATGTTCGCGCTGAACCAGGGGGAAGTGTGTACTTGTCCATCGCGCGTCCTGATCCAGGAATCGATCTACGACCGTTTCATCGAACGCGCAATCAAACGTGTCGCCGCGATCAAGCAGGGCAACCCGCTCGACAGTGCGACGATGATCGGCGCGCAGGCATCGCAAGAGCAGCTGGAAAAAATCCTGTCGTATATGGATATAGGCAAACAAGAAGGTGCGCAAGTCCTGATCGGCGGTGAACGTAACAAACTGACTGGCGATTTCGGCGGCGGTTACTACGTGCAGCCTACGATCTTCAAGGGCCACAACAAGATGCGTATCTTCCAGGAAGAGATTTTCGGGCCGGTAGTGTCTGTAACGACATTCAAGGATGAGGAGGAAGCCTTGGAAATCGCCAACGATACCCTGTATGGCCTGGGCGCCGGTTTGTGGACACGTGACGGTTCACGTGCGTTCCGCATGGGCCGCGGGATTCAAGCCGGCCGGGTATGGACCAATTGCTATCACCTGTATCCGGCGCATGCGGCTTTTGGCGGCTACAAGCAATCCGGCATCGGACGCGAAAACCACAAGATGATGCTTGATCACTACCAGCAAACCAAAAATCTTCTGGTCAGCTATAACCCCAACGCGATGGGTTTCTTTTAAGGGCGAATAGCGTTGGTGTGACGCGCCTGCCTGACCCAAGGGGCGCGTCGCAAATCCGAGTGAGTCCAGTGAGGAAAACATGACACAGCCAACCGTTCACCGTGTGGTTGCGACCGCTGCTGCCGAAGAATTCATCAGGCTGTTGAGCGAGCAACATGGACCATTGATGTTCTTCCAGTCAGGAGGATGCTGCGATGGCAGTTCACCGATGTGCTACGCGTTGGGTGAATTCAGTATCAGCGATACCGACGTGCTGCTCGGAACGTTGTGCGGCCAACCCTTTTACATGGGAGCGGAGCAGTTCGAATATTGGAAGCACACCCAACTCATCATCGATGTCGTGGCCGGTATGGGAGGAATGTTTTCGCTGGATAACGGATCAGGGAAACGATTCCTGACGCGTTCGAGATTATTTTCCGATGAAGAATACATGCAGCTCGTATAGGAAGCAGCACCTCCCGGGGTGGATGCCATAAGTCAGTAGTGAACTAGTGTTTTTAAAAAAAACAGGAGGATGACATGAAGAGAAATCTGATAGCAGCATTGGTAGGGATGATGGCGTGCAGTTCGTTTTCTGCCCACGCGTTGGGTGTTACCGATGCAATGATTGCCAACGATGCCAAGGCGCCGAACAACGTCTTGTCTTGGGGCATGGGCACGCAGGGACAACGCTTTTCACCATTGACGCAAATTAATACGCAGACGGTGAACAAGTTGGTTCCGGCCTGGTCTTTTTCATTCGGAGGAGAGAAACAGCGCGGGCAGGAATCGCAGCCGCTGATCTATAACGGCAAGATGTTCGTCACCGGTTCGTACTCCCGCATCTACGCGATCGACCTGAAAACCGGCGCCAAACTGTGGAAATACGAGCACCGTCTGCCAGATGGCATCATGCCTTGTTGCGACGTGGTCAACCGCGGCGCAGCGCTGTACGATAACCTGGTCATTTTCGGTACGCTGGACGCACAACTGGTCGCACTCGATCAGGATACCGGCAAGATCGTCTGGAAAGAAAAAGTGGACGACTATGCTGCCGGATATTCGATGTCCGCAGCGCCGCTGATTGCCAACGGACTGCTACTGACAGGCGTGTCCGGCGGTGAATTCGGTGTGGTAGGCCGCGTCGAGGCGCGCAATCCCAAGACCGGCCAGCTGGTATGGAGCCGCCCGATGATCGAAGGTCACATGGGTTACAAGTACGACAAGGACGGCAAGGTCTCGGAAAACGGCGTTACCGGTACGGTCAACAAGTCATGGCCCGGCGATTTGTGGAAGACCGGCGGCGGCGCGACATGGCTGGGCGGAACCTATGATCCGACTACCAAACTGGCCTATTTCGGCACCGGCAATCCGGCGCCATGGAATAGCCATCTACGTCCTGGCGACAATCTGTATTCGGCATCGACAGTGGCTCTTGATGTCGACACCGGAAAAATCAAATGGAGTTACCAGACTACGCCGCATGACGGCTGGGATTACGACGGCGTCAATGAGTTCGTTACTTTCGACATGGATGGCAAGCGGATGGGCGGTAAAGCCGATCGCAATGGCTTTTTCTACGTGATCGACGCCAAGAACGGCAAGTTGGAAAACGCTTTCCCGTTCGTTAAGAAAATCACCTGGGCATCCGGTATCGATTTGAAGACAGGTCGGCCCAACTATCTTGAAAGCGGCCGTCCCGGCGACCCTACCAAGGGCGAAGAAGGCAAAAAGGGAGCAACCGTGTTTGCCGCACCTGCTTTCCTCGGTGCCAAAAATCAAATGCCGATGGCTTACAGCCCGCAAACCAAGCTGTTCTATGTGCCAGCTAATGAGTGGGGCATGGATATCTGGAATGAACCGGTCACCTACAAGAAAGGCGGAGCGTTTCTCGGCGCAGGCTTCACGATTCATCCGCTTAACGAAGATTACATCGGCGCCATGCGTGCCATCGATCCGAAGACTGGCAAGATCGTCTGGGAAGTCAAGAACAGCGCGCCGTTATGGGGTGGTGTCATGACGACTGCAGGCGGCCTGGTATTTTACGGAACGCCTGAAGGATTCCTGAAGGCGGTCGATGCCAAGACCGGTAAGGAACTCTGGAAATTCCAGACCGGTTCGGGTGTTGTGGCGCCGCCGGTCACCTGGAAAGATGGCGATACCCAGTATATCGCGGTGACCTCCGGATGGGGTGGCGCCGTGCCGTTGTGGGGTGGTGAAGTGGCGAAAAAGGTCAACTTCCTGGAACAAGGCGGCTCGGTATGGGTATTCAAGCTTTCTTCAAAATAATGACGGCTGCCCTCCAGACTGTTGCGGCATAGCGTCGGCTCCTCCGCTCCTCCCTGGGCAGTTTTGGCTGACGACTGCGGTCGTCAGCTTTTTTTTTACATGCGGGATATAGATATGGACGACATCACACTGTTGAAACAAGCATCCGGCCAATTTCACCCTTCGGCGGATTTTGTAAAAAACGCCACGATCTCCGGCATGGATGCGTATCGCGCCTTATGTGCGGAAGCCGAGCGCGATTATGAAGGTTTCTGGACGCGGCTGGCGCGTGAAAACCTGATCTGGCAAAAGCCGTTTACCAAAGCACTGGATGAATCCGATGCACCGTTCTACAGATGGTTTGAAGACGGTCATCTGAACGTTTCCTACAATTGCCTGGACCGGCATCTCGTCAATGGCAATGCCGATAAAACGGCAATCATTTTCGAAGCGGATGACGGCGCGGTGACCAAGGTCACTTATCGGGAATTGCATCAGAAGGTATGCAAATTTGCGAACGGCCTGAAAGCGCTGGGCGTCCAGAAAAGCGACCGGGTTGTCATCTATATGCCAATGTCGATCGAAGGCATAGCCGCGATGCAAGCCTGTGCCCGCATCGGGGCGATCCATTCGGTCGTATTCGGTGGATTCTCGGCCAAATCTTTGCAAGAGCGCATCATCGACGCCGGCGCTGTTGCCGTCATCACGTCGGATGAACAGGTACGCGGCGGCAAATCGTTGCCGTTGAAAGCGATTGTCGACCAGGCGCTTGAGATGGGTGGCTGCGATGGCGTCAGACACGTCATCGTCCATCGCCGCACGGGGAACATGACAGGACAGGTCGCCGGACGGGATCTGTGGCTTACCGATCTGATGGCCGCTCAACCGGACGTGTGCGAGCCGGAGTGGGTGAGCGCCGAACATCCGCTTTTCATCCTCTATACATCAGGCTCGACAGGCACGCCCAAGGGGGTGCAACATTCAAGTGGCGGTTTTTTGCTGTGGGCGACGCTGACGATGAAATGGACTTTCGACCTCAAGCCGTCCGACGTCTTCTGGTGCACCGCCGATATCGGCTGGGTGACCGGGCATAGCTATATCGCATACGGCCCGCTGGCTGCCGGCGCGACTGAAATCGTGTTTGAAGGTGTGCCGACTTATCCCGATGCAGGGCGATTCTGGCAGATGATACAGAAACATAAGGTGACGATCTTTTATACCGCGCCAACGGCAATCCGCTCCCTGATAAAAGCCGCCGACACCAATCCGGACGTGCATCCGCAACGATACGATTTGACGAGCCTGCGTCTGTTAGGCTCGGTCGGCGAGCCGATCAATCCCGATGCCTGGCTCTGGTATTACAAGCATATCGGGCGCGAGCAATGCCCGATCGTCGATACGTTTTGGCAGACCGAAACCGGCGGCCATATGATTAGCCCGTTGCCTGGCGCGACTGCCATGGTGCCCGGCTCGTGCACTTTGCCGCTGCCCGGCATCATGATCGGCGTGGTCGATGAGGTCGGCAAGGATCTCCCTGACGGGCAGGGCGGTATCTTGGTCGTCAAGCGCCCATGGCCATCGATGATCCGTAATATCTGGCGCGATCCGCAGCGTTTCATCAAGAGTTATTTTCCGGAAGAGTTGGGCGGCAAGTTGTATCTGGCCGGTGATGGCGCTATCCGTGATGTCGAAACCGGTTATTTTACGATTACCGGACGCATCGATGATGTGTTGAACGTATCGGGCCACCGGATGGGAACGATGGAGATCGAATCGGCGCTGGTTGCTCATCCGCTGGTGGCGGAAGCAGCCGTGGTCGGTAAGCCGGATGCAACAACGGGGGAGTCGATTTGTGCTTTCGTGGTTCTTAAGCGAACGCGGCCGGTGGGTGAAGAGGCGAAGCTGATCGCGGCTGAACTGCGTAACTGGGTGGCAAAGGAAATCGGTCCGATAGCAAAGCCGAAAGACCTGCGTTTCGGGGATAATCTGCCGAAAACCCGTTCCGGAAAAATCATGCGCCGCCTGTTGCGCCTGCTCGCCAGGGGCGAAGAAGTTACGCAGGATATCTCGACATTGGAGAATCCGGCCATTCTGGAGCAATTGAAAGAGGTGGCCTGAGGCTGGAGGCTGATGCCGGCAATGCCGGCGTCAGCCCTTGTTCTCAAAGAAAAGGCGCGAATTGGCATCGGTCCGGAACAACACCGGTTTTTCCACAGATGCCGCAACATCCCGTGACCTGGCGTGCAAGACGATCTTTTTTACTTCGTCGTGAAGTGGCGACTTGCTGCACACCGGATCCGCGCTGGCCGCATCGCCGGTGAGCGCGTATGCCTGGCAGCGACAGCCGCCGAAATCCTTTTTCTTTTCGTCGCAGCTACGGCAAGGCTCCTGCATCCAGTAGTCGCCGCGATAGCGGTTGAAGGCGTCGCTATGCTGCCAGATGTCGTGCAGGCTGTACTGCGTTACGTTCGGGAATTCCATGCCGGGCAATGACCTGGCCGCATGGCAAGGGAGGGCGGTGCCGTCGGCGCCAACTGCGAGAAAAACCGAACCCCAGCCGTTCATGCAGGCTTTTGGCCGTTCTTCGAAGTAATCCGGAACGACGAACAGGATCTTGACCCGGTTGCCGATCCGGGCGCGATACTCGTTGACGACGGCCTCGGCCTTCTCGACTTGCTCGCGGCTCGGCATGAGATGGGCTCGATTGACCAGGCCCCAGCCATAATATTGTGTATTCGCCAGTTCCAGGTATTCGACTCCCATCTCGAGCGCCATGTCGATAATACGTGCGACATGATCGAGATTGTAGCGATGCAGCACGACGTTGAGCACCATGGGATAGTCGTAGGCCTTGATCAGCTTGGCGGTGCGCGACTTCAGGTCGAAAGTCTTCGTGCTAGACAGGAAATCATTCATTTCCCTGGTTGAATCCTGGAACGACAGCTGGATGTGGTCGAGCCCCAGCTGCTTCATCCGGGCGATGCGGCTTTCCGTCAGGCCGATACCTGATGTGATCAGGTTGGTATAGTAGCCGAGCTTGCGGCCTTCCTCTATCAAGTCTTCGAGATCGTCACGCAGCAAGGGCTCGCCGCCGGAAAATCCGAGTTGGGCCGCACCCAGTTTGCGTGCCTGGCGCATCACATCGATCCATTGCGCGGTGCTCAATTCCTTCTTGTTTTCTGCGTAATTGAGCGGGTTGTAGCAAAACACACAATGCAGCGGGCAACGATACGTCAGTTCAGCCAGCAGCCAGAGCGGCGGCGGGGCGGCCTGATTGTCCTTTTCAGGAAATCCAGTTGCGTTCATTGGCAATCCGTAGGAAATCATTGACATCTTCTTTTAATCCGGCGACCGAGAACGCGCGTTCCAGGTCGTGTGTGATGGTCTGAACGTCACGCTCGCCGTCGCAGAGTTTGAGGATCTCGGCGGCGCTCCGATTCAGTTTTACCATGCCTTCTGGGTAGAGCAGGACGTAGTCGCTTTGTGCATCTTCCCACTGCAGTCGAAACAGCCTGGATAATTTTGGTTTTTCTGGCGGAGCATTCATGATGGTTCCAATGCAAGAATGAAATTAATTCAGGGATAAGCCTTTTCGATCGCGTCCAGCATGCTCCATAGCACGTCGAGTTTGAATTGAAGTATTTCCAGCGCGCGTTCTTGCTGCGCACGGGTGACGAAATGATCCAGAGTCACTTGCAGTCCATGTTCGACGTCGCGCTCGGCCAGGGAGATACGGCTGCGGAAGTACTGCAAGCCGTCAGGTTCGATCCATGCATAATGCCGGGGCCAGTTGGCTAACCGATCCTTGTGGATTTTGGGAGCGAACATTTCGGTCAGCGACGAACAGACGGCCTCCTGCCATGGCGCACAGTGTGCAAAATTGACGTAGGCGTCGACCGCAAAGCGCACGCCGGGAACAACATGCTGCAATGACCACACCTCATCGCCCGGAATGCCGGCTGCCACGGCGAGCCGCGCCCAGGCTTCTATGCCGCCGGGATTGTCTTCCCATCCATCGTGGTCCAGGATGCGTTGCACCCATTTGCGGCGGGTTTCGCGGTCAGGACATTTGGCAATGATGGCTGCATCTTTTTGCGGAATCCTGATTTGATAGTAGAAACGGTTGGCGATCCATCCGCGTACCTGTTCACGGCTGAGCAAGCCGTCGTTCATCTTGACGTTGAACGGGTGATGGATGTGATAACCCGCTCCTTTGGCGCGTAACTGCGCTTCGAATTCGGTGCGATCCCAGGCCGGAAGAATGTTACTTTCGATTGCGTCGTTCATAGCGTGATTTCCATTCCGTCAAATGCGACTTCAATCCCATGCTGCACAAGCGTCGCGCGCTCGGCGGAATTTTCGTCAAGGATAGGGTTGGTGTTGTTGATATGAATCAGGACCTTGCGCGTATCGGGAATCGCGTCCAGCACCTCTATCATTCCGTCCTTGCCGGATTGCGGCAGATGTCCCATGTCGGCGGCCATCTTTTTTGAAAAACCCAGCTGTATCATTTCGTCGGCGGTCCAGAAAGTGCCGTCCACCAGAATGCAATCGGCGCCATGCATCGCCTTGAGGACGTGAGTTTCGATCTCGCCCAGGCCGGGAGCGTAAAAGACTTTTTTTCCGGTCTTCTTATCCTCGATGACCAGGCCCAGATTATCTCCAGGCTGCGGCATTTCCTGATGTGGAGAGTAGGGTGGCGCCTTGCTTGAAAGGGTCAGCGGGGTGAAGCTGATATCGGCTATCTGCGGCAACTCCACCGGTGCGGCGTTGTGATTTGCGGTTAGCATATGCCATTGGACACCGCAATAGTGCGACAACACGTGGACCAGCGGCAGGCCGCCGGTCAGGTCGTCCCAGACCGCGCTGGTGCAATACAGCGGCAGCGGTTTTCCTTCGCGCAGCATTAATAATCCGGTGACATGGTCGATCTGCGCGTCCATCAGCATCACTGCAGCGATGCCGGTATCGCGCTTGCCGCGTGCCGGCTGCAAAGCCGGATTCGAACGGATTTGCGTCAAGATGTCTGGAGATGCATTGATCAGTACCCAATCGCTACCGTTGGATGACACGGCAATCGACGATTGTGTACGTGCGCGGGCGTTGATGCTGCCGTTGCGTACACCGTTGCAGTTACGGCAGTTGCAATTCCATTGAGGGAAGCCGCCACCTGCCGCAGATCCTAATACGATGATTTTCATTGTGCTTTCGATTAAGCCTGGAATGAGGCGCGGTAACCGTTTTGCGGTCGCCGCGCAATTCTCATGAAACAAATACGAACAGTTAAGAACAACTAAGGATTAACGATTGGCGATATACATCGTGATTTCAAAGCCAAAACGCAGGTCGGAAAATTCAGGTTTGCTCCAGGTCATGATTGTCTCCATTCAGTTAGAAAAATATCGGGTACGATTTGTGATTGCATGTCAGCATTGCCGATCGTGCTTCTTGATAACTGATGCAATCATGTCGATAAACGCAAGTTCCATGCCGAAGACTTTTCCAGTGCCAGTGCAAGTCGGATATCTGCCCGTAGGCGACGGCCATCGCTTGTATTTCGCCGAATACGGCTGCAGCTACGGTCCGGCCGTAGTGGTGTTGCACGGCGGTCCGGGCAGCAGTTGTCACGCGGGCATGCTGGACTGGTTCGATTTATCGCGCCAGCGCGTGGTTCTATTCGATCAGCGCGGTGCCGGACTGAGCCTGCCTGCCGCTTCGCTGGCGCATAACCGGACCTCCGACCTGATTCAGGATATAGAACGCTTGCGCGAACACCTGCAGATTGCGCGGTGGATGGTCGTAGGCGGCTCGTGGGGCGCTGCGCTGGGAGTCTTGTATGCCGGGCGTCACCCGGCACGATTGAACGCCCTGGTGCTGCGCGGAGCATTTCTAACCAGTCCTCGGGAAATGACCTGGTTTTTCCAGTCGCTGCAGGCGTTGGCGCCGGAGGCCTGGGCGGAACTGACAAGTGGATGGAGGCGAGAGCAAAAGGACAATGTGCTCCAATTCCTGACAACGCTGTTGCAGAATGGAACAGTGGAGCAACAACGTGATGCCGCGACGCGGTGGCGGCGATACGAGAATGCGTTGATGCAGGCGATGATCGGCGCGTCGGCTTCACCCGGTTCAGTTGAGGCCGACCCGGCGACTGTAGCGAAATACGTGGTGCAATCGCATTACTTGTCTCAAGGTTGCTTTACCAGCGAACGTGAGTTGTTCCGTGCCGCGCGCAATGCGGCGGCGGTGCCGACCATTTTGATTCATGGCACGCGCGACTGGATCTGTCCGCCCGAGAACGCATGGCGTTTGCGGTGCTTCATGCCGCATGCAGAACTGCGGTGGATCGGTGGGGGAACGCATACCCCGGCAGATGCAGCGATAAAGGCCGCGTTGACGCAGGCTATACGCGATCTGGGATGAATCGCCCGAATGGCAATTCCGGGTCGATGCCCAGTCTTGACCGCAGCGCCAGGATTTTATTTTTGTGGAGGAAGTTTTCGGTAAATGGTATTGCGGGATACGCCCAGTGCCTTGGCCGTGGCGGACACATTGCCGCCATTGGACTCCAGCGCTTGCTGGATGACCGAGATTTCCATCTCTTCAAGATTGGCGCCGTTGGACACCCGCCAGTTCGTGCTTTCTTCCGGTTTCGGGGTACGGCTCAGGTCGATGTCTTCAAGGAAATCGTCCGGCAAGTGCTGGCGCTGAATGACATTTTCCTGGTCGGCCATGACGATCGCGGTGCGCAGCAGGTTCGTCAGCTGACGGAAGTTGCCTGGCCAGTTGTGTTGCTTGAACAGTTGCATGATTTCTGGCGAGACCGTATAGGTTTTCCCCGAAGATTCTGCCAGCAATATTTTTTCTACGACCGTCTCGATGTCGGTCCGCTCGCGTAGCGGCGGCAACCTGACCACCAGGCCATTGAGCCGATAGTAGAGATCTTCGCGAAATTCACCCTTGGCAATCATGTCCCGCAGATTGCGATTGGTCGCACAAATGAGTTCGATATTCACGGGAATCGATTTGGTACTGCCCAGCGGCGTGACCATACGTTCCTGCAGCACGCGCAGCAAGCGGGCTTGCAGGCTGAACGGCATATCGCCGATTTCGTCGAGGAAAAGCGTACCGCCGTTACCTTGCAGGATCTTGCCGACGGCGCCTTTTTTGCGGGCGCCGGTAAAGGCGCCGTCCTCGTAGCCGAATAATTCCGACTCGATCAATGTTTCCGGGATCGATGCGCAATTGACGGCCACGAAAGGACCGTTGGCGCGTGGCGAGTCATTGTGTATCGCTTGTGCCAGCAACTCCTTGCCAGTCCCGGTTTCACCCATGACCAGAATCGGGATGTCGCGTCCCAGTACCTTGTTGACTTTGTCGATCAGCGCGGAGACCTGCGGATCTCCGGTGTTCAGATAGCGCAGGCCGGACAGGCGCCTGGCGTTCTGGTTCGTGGCATGGGTGGATGGAGAACCCAGGTTGCTGCTTCTGGCACCATCTCTGGCGCCATCGTCATTGTGGCGGACCAGCTCGGCCGATTGCTGGAATATGCTGTTGGTGCTATTTAATTCAGCGCGTCCGTATACGCGCACGCCGCTGGGCATGCAAAGATTGAGCAGGCCTGGCATCGCCGTGCGGTAGTGGTCGAAGAGGGCCGAAATCGGCAGGCCGAACAGGGAGCTGAAGGTGTGCGATTGCAGTGCCGAGAGCGACAAGCCAAGCTGGAACAAGCCGGTCTTATTGGCGGAAAGAAAACTTCCGCTAGGCGAGAACGAGGCGATGCCTTCCATCAGCGTGCCGATGAATTCCGGCCTGGTGTTGAAGTGCAAAGTGATCGAGTGCTGGAATGCGGTTGAAAACAAGTGATTTTCTATCATCTGCGCAGACATGCGCACCAGCGCCATCGTGTGCTTGTGAAAACTGGACTGGTCGCCCGTCACATCCAGCACGCCGATTACATTGCCCTGATGATCGGAAATTGGCGCTGCAGAACAGGTCAAAAAGTGATTGGCTTGCAGATAATGTTCGTTCGCGTGGATTTGTACCGGCAAGTTCTCGACGATCGCCGTGCCGATCGCATTGGTTCCCTTGCTCGCTTCGGACCAGATGACACCCGGTTTCAAAGCAACCCGGTTGGCTTTTTCCAGGAAGTCGTCATCGCCCAGGGTATGCACGATCAAGCCGTTGACGTCGGTCAGTATGACCATGTTGTGCGTATTGATGATTTGTTCGTAGAGCGTTTCCATTACCGGCAACGCATGTGCATGCAGGATGCGGTTCTGTTCCAGCAATAGCGAGAAATCAGTCCGCGCGATGGGACTGAAATCCGGTTTTTCCGTTTCGGACAAACCGTAGGCTATCGAACGTTGACGGGATTCTTCTATCATATGCGCATCGCATGCAGAAAACGTGCCACTGTTTGCGACGGCCGTAGATACGCCCTTGGACGAACTTTTATTCGTTTCTTTAATTATCAATCGTGACACGACTTGTCTCCTGCGGAACTCCTGCTGAATTGGCTGCTGAATCTGCAGTTGTTCATTTTTATATTTTGTATTGTTGATTAATGTAGCACCTGTTCAGTTATGTGACAGGAAAATTGTGTTGTATGCGGAAATTCCGTTGGCACGGCAATTGCTGAACTCTCCTCATTCTTTTAAAAAACTGTTGAGGAGACTGTATGAAAACCATCCGAACCATCATTTCAGCGTGTGCTTTGCTGGCCGTTGCATCCATGCCTCTGAAAGCGTCGGCACATGGCGACGTAACCCCGCAAGCTATCGACACCAAGACCTTGCCGCCGCTCGGCAAAGAGTGGCGAGACGAGAACCCGTACAAGGGCCAGAAAGAGGCGATAAAGATCGGTACCTCTGGTTACGCGGAAAATTGCGCCCGTTGCCATGGATTGCAGGCGCAATCCGGTGGCATCGCTCCCGACCTGCGCTTGCTGGATCGCGATTGCGTCGACCTGAAAGGGGATGTCAAAAAGCAAGCTTGCTACAAAGAAACTGATAAATATTTCCTGACATCCATCCGCCACGGGAAAGTGCGTAATGGCGCGGTCTACATGCCGCCGTTCGAAGGCATCCTGAACCAGGAAGCGATGTGGTCTATCAAGGCTTACCTTGAGACTCTGCGCGGGATTAAATAATCTACGTGGCCGCGCTGCCGGTTGAAATCCGCCTGGCGCGGTCATCTGGCAGGTGACTGCCGATACCAAACACCGGAGCGCCGCACCATGACCAAAATTTCTTACAGAGCCTGTATCGCGATACTGGCGCTCGTTTGCCTGTTCCTGGGTATTAGTCCACCGGTAAGAGCCGGCGAGGATTTTTCAAAAATAAAGCAGTCGGGTATTTTGAAGGTGGCTGTGTACAACGAGTTCGCGCCATTTTCGGCGGGTGATGGCGGCATCGACATCGATCTGGCCGAAGCGCTGGCAAAAAAAACGGGATTGCAGCTGAGTCTGCTGCCATTCCCGGCCGGTGACGATCTCGACGAAGATTTACGCAATATGGTGTGGAAAGGCCACTATCTCGGATACGGTCCGGCCGACGTGATGCTGCATGTGCCGGTAGATCCGCGTCTGATGAAGCAGAATGACAAGGTCGAAATTTTCGCGCCATATCACCGTGAGGTAGTGCGCCTCGTTACAGACGTGCGCAAAGTGCCGCAATTCGAGAATCTGGATTCGATCGCCGGGAAAAAGATCGGCGTGGAAAAAGTGTCGATAAGTGCGGTCGTGCTGCTTGGTGCGGAAGACGGGAAATTCCGGGATGACGTAAAAATCTACCCGACGGCAACGGCGGCACTGGAACAACTGAAAGCAGGCGAGCTGGATGGCGTTGTTGCGAACCTGTCGGAAATCGAATCGGTGCTGAGAGACGATCCGAATTATCGCATCAGTGAAGTCACGTTCCAGCGTTTGCCACCCAAAGGCTGGGTGGTTGGCATGGCGGTGAAGAAGAGCGATCCGGAGCTCGTCAAACTATTGCAGGACGCGACCAATGCGTTGGTGACATCCGGCGAGATGGCAGCAATCTTTGCCAAACATGGCGTGAAAGTGCTCGCGCCCTGATATTCCCGCTGTCCTGATAACACAAACAGAAAAACAAAATAATGAGACATGTGCCTGGAGCACTGCCGCCGGGGTTCCCCGTCAGGCGTAAAATTGTTGTCGTTGTTGCTACTGCATTCGCTGGTTTCTGGTGTGTTCACGCACGTGCCGACAATCCGGCCGAAGCCATGGAGTTACCGACAATTGAAGTAATTGGCACTACGCCGTTGCCCGGGCTTGGTACCTCGGTTCGTGACGTCGCTGGTAACGTGCAGGTCTTTACACGTAAGGATCTCGCCGCTCAGCGACAGGGTAATCTGGCTGAATTCCTGGAGCAGAATCCGACCAGCGTCACCATCAATTCGTCGCAGGGTAATCCGTTTCAGCCGGACATCAGCTTTCGTGGGTTTACCGCATCGCCGCTGCTTGGCTTGCCGCAGGGTTTATCCGTATTTCAGGACGGCGTACGCATCAATGAAGCGTTCGGTGATGTGGTTAACTGGGATCTGTTACCGCAATCGGCGATTTCCAGTATCCAGCTGATTCCCGGATCGAATCCGATTTTCGGTCTCAACACGCTCGGCGGGGCGTTGGCGATCTACACTAAAAGCGGTGCACAAAATCCGGGTGGGGCGGTGGAAGTATCGACCGGTTCCTTTGGACGAAAGACGGTCGAATTCGAGCAGGGCGGGAAGTTTGGGGCCGGTGGCAATCTGGATTATTTTTTTACCGGTAATTATTCCAAAGATAATGGCTGGGCCGATCACAATCCGAGCAAGGTGCAGCAGTTCTTCGGCAAAGTGGGCTACCAGACCAGCACTACCGATCTGGACATCAGCCTGAGTGCCGCCGACAATTCGCTGCAAGGCACGCAGACCTTGCCGATGTCGTTTTCCAACAATATCCGCCAAGCTTATACCTATCCCGATAGCAACCAGAATCAGCTTGGGTTCTTGACGGTGAAGGGTAGCCACTTCGTAAACGACAAGGTACTTATCAGCGGCAATCTATATTATCGCCACTACAAGAACAGTGGTTTCAGTAGTAATGTCAACGGTGGTGGCGACCAGGCAGATGCTGTCGCAGGCCCGGTCGATGTGGCGCAGGCAACGAATAATCGCTCGGAGATCGATCAGACCGGATACGGCCTCGGCCTGCAAATGACCTTGCTGGGCCAGTTGGCCGGCACGAAGAACCAGTTTGTAATGGGGGCTAGCGGCGATTTCGGCGACGCCCGCTTTACTCAGGCAAATCAGGATGCTGCATTCACGCCGGATCGCGGTACGGTAGCCACCGGTGATTTTC